>Ga0307492_10000354_pt1 | contig 19864 bp, 17 predicted proteins | sample SI3LmetaG_FD_202365 | JGI IMG/M metagenome (GOLD analysis project Ga0307492, IMG submission 202365) | Sea-ice brine microbial communities from Beaufort Sea near Barrow, Alaska, United States - SI3L | ecosystem: Environmental > Aquatic > Marine > Coastal | place: USA: Alaska | collected 2017-05-06 | reverse complement strand
TTCCCGCCAGCTTACTGCCGGACGTACTGGACTCTTCAGCCGACTTCGGCATCACGGATCCGAGTATTTTTGGCGCCGCTATACCGATCAATGGCGTCGCCGGCGATCAGCAGGCCGCACTGTTTGGGCAAACCTGCTTCCGCCCTGGCATGGCCAAGAGCACCTATGGTACTGGCTGTTTTCTGATGCTCAACACCGGTACCCAGGCGTTGAAGTCCGACAGCCGCTTGCTTACCACAGTCGCCTATCGGCTCAACGGCGTGACCTGCTATGCGCTGGAGGGCAGTATCTTTGCCGCCGGCACCACCATTCAATGGTTACGCGATGGCTTAAAGCTAATCGGCAATGCCGACGAGACTGAGAGTCTGGCCGAGCAGACGGCGACCAATCACGGTGTTTATCTGGTGCCGGCCTTTACCGGCCTGGGCGCGCCCTATTGGGATCCCTCGGCGCGCGGTGCCATCTTTGGCCTGACCCGGGATACCGGCATCAAGGAAATTGTCACCGCCGGCCTGCAGTCGGTCTGCTACCAAACCAAGGACTTACAGAAGGCGATGGAATCCGATGGCGTACGTGCCACGGCCCTGCGCGTCGACGGCGGTATGGTGGTGAATAATTGGGTACTGCAGTTTTTGGCCGACATGCTCGGTGCGACGGTGGATCGGCCCACCATTATCGAAACGACCGCCCTGGGTGCCGCCTATCTGGCCGGGTTGCAGGCCGGCTACTTCGAATCGTTGGAGGCCTTAGAAAAGCTTTGGCAGTGCGAGCGAACCTTTAGTCCGCAAATCAGCAAGGCACAACGGGATGACTATTACAGTGGTTGGAAAACCTCGGTCAATCGGGTCCAACTCGACAATAGTTAGGCCCAATCCAAACCTGCGTGTCAGCGCAGGCTTATGACTGAAAAGGGTGGCGCCGAACATGGCTAAAGCATTAGACAACAGAGCCTGGCTGCTGGTGTTACCAGCGCTGGTGATATTGGGCTTCGTCGCCATCATCCCCTTGCTGACGACAGTCAACTATTCGTTCCACGATATCTTTAGCCAGGAGTACAAATACTGGGTTGGGGCCGAGTGGTATCGGGAAATACTCGGCTCTGGCCGGTTCTGGGGCAGTTTTGGCCGCAGTCTGCTGTTTTCGACCATTATCCTCTTGATCGAGATACCCCTGGGTATCTATATCGCCATTCAAATGCCCAAGCGCAGCCTCTGGGTTGCGGTCTGTCTGGTACTGATGTCACTGCCCTTATTGGTGCCATGGAATATCATCCCGATGATTTGGAAGACCTTTATCTCGCCGCAATATCTGGGCGGCGCTTTCGCGGCTATCGGCATCGATTTCAACTGGAAGGCCGAGGTCATCGACACCTGGTTCGCTATTGTACTGATGGATGTCTGGCATTGGACCAGCCTGGTGGTGCTGCTCTGTTATTCCGGCCTGACCACTATTCCCGCAGCCTATTACAACGCCGCGGCGATCGACCGAGCCTCGCGCTGGGCGGTGCTGCGCTATATCGAATTGCCCAAGCTTAGTAGCGTGTTGATGATGGCGGTGTTATTGCGCTTTATGGACAGCTTTATGATTTACACCGAAGCCTTCCGCCTCAATGCCGGCGGGCCCGGTTACAGCACCACCTTTATGGCCATGGAATTGGGCGAAGATATTTTTGCTTTTAACTATGGCCCCGCCGCCGCGCGCTCGGTGATCTGTTTTATTATTATCCTGACCGTCTCCTGGCTCTTTAAAACCGCCCTGGCGATTCAGCAAGCCGACAGCCCTTCAGAGTCATCTAACCAGGAGAGCCGCACATGATGCCCCGCTTAGGCCGACGCAGTCCGATGCATTTTCGCTGGTTGGCGCCCAGCCTCTATATCGGCTTTATGTTGCTGCCCCTATTGCCGATCATCTATATCAGCTTTCACGCCACCCTGCGCGGCTCGGATCTACCGGTGGGTACCTTTACGCTGACCAACTACCTGCACATCGTACAAAACGAGGACCTGGTCGCGGCGATTATCAGTTCGGTTAGCTATGTGCTGTTTAATATCCTGATCACCATTCCGGTTGCCCTTCCGGCCGCCTATGCCTTTTCACGCTATTCCTTTGTCGGCGATAAGCATCTCTTTCTCGGCTTTCTGGCCCTACGGATGACGCCACCGGTGGTAATGATTTTCCCCGTGTTTCAAGTCTTCTCGTCCGTCGGCCTGATCAACACCCCTCTGGCCATTGCCTTGGCACATTGCCTGTTTAATATCCCCATCGCGATCTGGGTACTGGAAGGCTTTATTTCGTCCATTCCCCGGGAAATCGATGAAACCGCCTTTATCGACGGCTATTCCTTTCAGCGCTTTTTTATCCGTAAACTCATCCCGCTGATGGCACCGGGCATCGCCGTGGCGGCCTTCTTCTGCTTTTTATTTTCCTGGGTCGAGGTGGTGTTCGCGCGGATCTTGACGGTGACCAGCGGCAAACCGATCAGCATGGCCATCTCAGCGCTATTTAGCTTTAAAACTGATGTCGGCCTGGTGATGGCAATGACCGTCTTATCGATCGTACCCGGGGCCCTATTGATCTACTTTGTGCGCAATCATATCGCCAAGGGGTTTATGATTGCGCAGGTGAAGTAGGGTTCTAGTAAACCGATTCGCCGCGGTTTGAACAACCGTCGGTCGGGCCATTCGGCCCGACGTGATCGTGCCGCGGGGACTGGCCACCGATCGAGCCCTATGCGTGAAAGTCACTGTGGCTTCGCGCCACTTAAGCTAGACTGTCGCCCCCTAAACTTGAGTCGGTTCCTCTGTGGTCAAACTTGTTCTCAGCCTTATCGCGCTGTTCGCCCTTACCTTGCTATTGTGGCTCAAACCGGATTGGGTCGGATTGGTGACCGACGCCCTAGGCATATCACCCCTTTTGGCGCTGACGATCATCTGTCTAATATATAGCCTGATCCTGATGATGCCCTTTATGCCGGGCATTGAGATCGGCGTGATGATTATGCTGCTCTTTGGCCAGGCCGGCGTCGTCGGTGCTTGGTTGGCCACGGTGGTCGGTCTCTCATTGGCCTTTCTGCTCGGTGCCTATTTTAAGCGCAGCGCAGCGCTCCAAAAACTACTGGCCAAGCTGGATCGACTCAAGCAACCGACAAGCCAGCCATCCTGGCGTCAAGAATGGCTCACCTTCGGCGCAGCGCGCATGGCCAGCCACCCGTACCTCAGTGTGGCGCTGTTAATTAATATCCCGGGTAATATGCTGATTGGCGGCGGCGGTGGTATCGCACTCTGTGCCGGAGCACTCTCGACGATGAAGGTACACCGCTTCGCTCTGACCGTGGCACTGGCCAGCAGCCTGATCCCCCTTCTGATGCTCACCGGTTTACTCATCCTCTAACAGACCTGCCAAAAGAGCATCGAGTTAGGCCCCCGACATCTGCTACACTTCGGCCAATTTTTTAACACAGACAAACCTTATGGGATTTTCGGCCTTAGGACTGACCAATGCACTGCTAAACGCGGTAACCGAGCAAGGTTACAGCGCGCCAACACCGATCCAGCTGGCGGCCATTCCGGCCATATTGGCCGGCCAGGATCTGATGGCCGGTGCCCAGACCGGCACCGGTAAAACCGCGGCCTTCGCCCTTCCCATACTGCAAAAACTGGCCGAGCCACTGGACCAAGGCCCCCGCGCCTTGGTGTTAGTACCGACCCGCGAGTTGGCCCAGCAGGTTGGCAACAGCTTTGTCGCCTATGGCCGCCATACCGGATTACGTACCGTAATTACCTATGGTGGGGTCAGTGTAAATACCCAGATGGCTCAGCTGCAACAGGGCGCCGATATACTGGTCGCGACGCCGGGCCGGTTACTCGATCATCTAAAACGGGGCACCGTGACCCTGGCCCAACTGGAATTTCTGGTGCTCGATGAGGCCGATCGGATGCTCGACATGGGCTTTATCGATGATATCCAGCGCATTGTGCTTGGCGCGCCAAAGACTCGCCAGACCCTACTGTTTTCGGCCACCTTCGACGAGGCCATCTTTAAGCTCAGCAAAAACCTGTTAAACAACCCGCAGTTAATTGAAGTGGACACCCGCAATGCGGCGGCGCAGCAGGTTGAACAGATCGCCTATGAGGTCGACAAGTCCCGAAAACGCGAAATTACGTCCTTCTTGATCGGCTCACGCAATTGGCATCAGGTATTGATCTTTACCCGCACCAAGGCCGGTGCCGATGCCCTGGCGAAAGAAATGACCAAGGATGGCATCAAGACCCAGTCCATTCACGGTGACAAGTCCCAGGGTGCGCGCGAGAAGGCGCTAGAGGATTTCAAGCAGGGGCAAATTCGCGCACTGGTGGCGACCGATGTTGCCTCGCGCGGCTTGGATATTGAGCAGCTGAAGTACGTGATTAACTATGAGTTGCCGCACAACGCCGAAGACTATATTCATCGCATCGGCCGGACCGGTCGTGCCGGTGAAAGCGGACTCGCAGTCACCTTACTGAGCGCCGATGAACGCTGGTTACTCGAGGATATTCATAAGTTGTTGCCGACCCGGTTACTGCAACAATGGTTGCCGGGTTACGAACCCGACCTGGCGCAAGACTTCTCGGCCGGGGCCAAAAAACCACGACCCACGCAGAACTCCAAGAACTCCAGGAACAGCGGTAGAGGTCGAAGGCGCTAAAGCGGTAAAGCGGTAAAGCGGTAAAGCGGTAAAGCGCGGTCAGGTTAGAGCGGATGAGTCTCGGCATGGTCCGATGCTTTTTGCTCAACCATATCTAGGCCTTCGGGCTGATCCTGGCCAGGGTCCAAGGCCTGCACCACATCGTAAAGCTTACCCTCGGCCTTGGCGCGGTACATTGCCTCATCGGCCAGGGCTAGCAACTGCTCCGATGTTTCTTTACCGCTAAAACCACCGATCCCGAAACTCAACGTTACATTTAAATCGCCTGCGCCGATATCGATGCGCACCTCACCTATGGCCTTACTGAGCCGCTCAATGATGACTAAGCCTGTCGCGGCATTAGTATTGCGGCAGCCGATGACAAATTCATCGCCGCCAAGACGGGCGCAGAAATCACTGATTCGAGCTTCATTGTGCAAAACCTCGCCAATGGCCTGCAGTACTTTGTCTCCCGCTGCGTGACCATATGTATCATTGATACTTTTAAAGTTATTGACATCGGCCATGATCAAGGAAAAGTCTTCCTGTGCTCGCGCCGTGTGTTCCAAGTCCCGATTCAATAGCTCCAGAAAATGCCGGCGATTGGGCAAACCGGTTAAGACATCGGTGCGGGCTTCTGCCGCCGATGCCTGCTGAGCCAACTTCAGTTCAAGATAATTGGAGGCCAACTGACTGCGCAGATTGAGGACGTGAAAGCCGAGAAAGAGCACCACCAAGCCCGCTAACATGGCCAGTAATTCACGATAATAGAAAGACAAGAAGTGCAAAAAACCGCCCCGATAAAAACCATCCTGATAGATAAAACCGTCGAGATCCAGAGCACCCTCAATCCGGCCTTGGGCATTCAAAAAACCGACAATATCCTCCCAGCGCTTTTCATTCATATAGCCGATCGGCACTAACTGGGGCAGGATCAGTTTAATCGTCTCTTGCGCTTCAAAGCTAAGTTGCGCTCGAGTTTTCTGTTGGCTGTTATAGTCTTGCAGAATGAGATCGATTAATTCTTCCGGATGCTTAACCGCATATTCCCAACCGGCTATCGACGCCGCGCGGAACTTACGGACCAGGGCCGGATCCTCGGCCACCAACCGTTCGCTGGTCAATAACAGATCACCGTAAAAATCGATGCCATAATCCAAGGGTGAGAATATTTTAAAGGGTACCCCTTGGCGAGCCAGGATAAAGGGTTCGTTGGTGCTGTAGGCATCGATGGCAGGCGTTTCACCGGATAAAAAGGAGGCCAGATTGTGACTCCCATCGGCTATGTTAAGGTCGTCCTGGGCTATACCTTCAGCGGCCATCATAGCGATCAGCTCGGCATTCGCCGAACCCTCGCCAATGCGTACATTTTTGCCCACCAAATCGGCTAGGGTATCGGCTTGAGCATCCTCGCGGACCACCAAGATCGACGCCGAATTCTGGAAAACTGAGGCCAGGGCCACTATGGGCGTGCCCGAGGCGCGATAGATTAACGCGCCCACATCTGCGACTGCGAAGTCGGCATCGCCGGCCATCAGGTCATCGATCGGGCTGCTTTTGGCATTGCGTTCGGACAGGGTGACCAGCAGACCGGCGTCGCTATAATAGCCCTGTTGAATAGCCGCGTAATAACCGGCGAATTGGAATTGATGCAGCCATTTCAATTGCAGCGTCACCGGGGTCAAGCCATCGGCGGGGGTGACACTCTTTGTTGCAGCCAGCGCTGGCATCCCAGCGCTCCCGAAATACAGCATCCAACCCAGTGCCAGACAGATTGAGAACCGATACCCCGGACGACACAACAGAGCCTGCAAATTATCCACTCCCGATTACAATGCGAAAATTATAATAAAAATTCCGACATAACGAAAAGTATAGCACCGATCTAGGCACTTGCTGAGACAGCTCGCTAAGAGTGTGAATTGGCCCCGTGCCATTCCCGGCAGGGCCCTAATACTGTCCATCAAAACGGTTAGATAGGCGGCCAGTTGTCGGTTGTGACGGGACACCGTATGATTGAAAGTCTCCGACTCTCATCCAAGGACGTTAAGCTATGCCGTGGCAGAAAGCCAATAGCCGCATTAAACAGCTGGTCGACTCAGACATCGACTTCGATCACCACAGTCTCTTTACCGATGTGCTGGAAATGGTGGGTCTGCAGCCAGATGACCGAGTCCAGTATTTTGCCTATGGCTCGCAGATATGGGCGCCGTGCTTTGCGCACCGTCGTCAGTCGGTCGCCACGGTCGATCATCTTATGCGCGAATACTGCATCCTATCTTACCTATATCGCGGCACCGACCGGCATCCCGGTCTGGTGTTGGGGCTGCAAGAACAAACCGGTGCGCAGGTTCAGGGCATGGTGTTTGATATCAGGGCCCAAGATCTGGCACCCATCATTGCGCAAGAGATGGTCACCAACGTCTATTACCCGGCCTGGGTGATTACCCGCAATCACTCAGAGCATGGCTCACAAGACCAGGAGTCATCTGCAGCCCGGAGCGCCGAGCGGGCGCTAACCTTTATTGCCCGAAGCTGCAGCCACCACTGCGTGCGCTTATCGCTGGCGCAGCAAGCCGACCTAATCCTCAGCTCTGGGGGCGCGCGCGGCACCAGCCTGGCCTATTTTCAACAGACCCAGCTCGCCCTGCACCAAGCCGGGGTGCCCGATGAGCGGCTAACCGAACTGGAACAGCTGATCAACCGGCGTCTGGCCGAGCATGCTGTCCCGTTGGACGGGCGGCACTTGGACGACCCCGAGCGTGCATAGCAAATCCACTAGAGTGCCTGTCCAAACTAGCTTACTAGAGTGCCTGTCCAAACTAGCTTACAAACTAGCTTGCTAAGAGTGCCTGTCCAAACTAGCTGTCCAAACTAGCTGCCTGTCCAAACTAGCTACTAGAGTGCCTGGCACATCTAGCTTAACCTGGCGTGGCTCTTCTGGTGAATCCCTTTTACCTCGGCGGGTCGGCCCCATCGGCAAAATAATAGTTGCTTTTAACCTACCACTTGCTTAGTGTACTAGCTCTCTAACACACTAGGCGTGAGACACAGATGATTCAACTAACCAATCTAGGCTTCGAATACGGTGCGAAGGCGGCTGTTTTTAATGGCTTAAGCCTGACCATTCCGGCCGGACGCAGCGTGGGGATACTCGGTGCCAACGGGGTCGGTAAAACCACTCTGATCAAGTTGCTGTCTGGCCTGATCAGCCCAACCGAGGGTGAAGTGTCGGTGCTTGAATTCAATCCGCGCCGACGTGAAACGGCCCTCTACCAAGACCTCTATTTGGTGCCGGAAGAAAGTCAGCTACCGGCCATCAGCGCCCTCGCCTATATCAAACGATTTAGTGTTTTTTACCCGAAATTTGATCACCCACAGTGCACTCAGCTGCTGGCGAAGTTCAGTGTCGACGGCAGCAAAAAACTGACTGCGCTGTCACTCGGGCAAAAGAAAAAATTCATTATCGCTTTTGCGCTGTCCACTGGCGCTCGAGTGATTCTAATGGATGAACCGACCAACGGACTCGATATACCGTCCAAGGCGCTGTTTCGCGATACCGTCATTGCCCACCAGACTGAGGAGCAGACCCTGCTAATTTGCACCCACCAGGTGCGCGACCTGGAGTCGATTATCGATTCGGTGGTGATGATGAATGAAGGCTCGGCGCATTGGTTTGATCTGGCCGAGTTGCCCAATCGTATTAGCCAGGTTTACGGCCCAGTCAACTCCGGCACGGTTTTACACTCCGAATTGCGCCTGGGCAGCCCTGTTTCACTGGTGGCCGGCGGCCACGAGCAGCCAACCGATATCGACCTGGAAATGCTCTTTAATACCTTCCACCAAAATTACCCCGGCCTGATGGCCGCGGTCGCACCGGAGCAGGGGCTATGAATCCAACAATCGTTTACCATTTGATACTCGCCAAACAGGGCTCCAAGCCAAAACGGGTGATCCGCGATATCGGCCTGACCTGGTTGATTGCTACGGCCGTGGTGTTGCTGGCCAATATCGGCTCGGCTGGCTCTTTTGATAATTACTCGGGTATCTTTGGCGTCGCTCTGCTCTTTATCGCCCAGCTGGAGTTAGGCAACCACACCTTCGATGAATACAAGCAGGAACGCTCCGCGACCCAATGGTTGATGTTGCCGGCCAGTCCATTTGAAAAATGGTTGAGCAGTTTTCTAACCAGTTTTCTGGTTGTACTGGTGTTTCTGCTGGTCGTTTCCCTCTCGACCCTAGCCGCCAATCTATTGGTCAGTCTGTTCGGGTGGGGCAACTTGGTGCCGATCTTTAACCCCTTCGGTCAGGATGCTCTGGTGCTGCTCAAACTCTATGTCTGGATTCATCCGCTGCTGTTTTTCAGTGCCATCTACTTTAAAAAACGGCCGATCATTAAAAGCTTTGGCGCGCTCTCGCTACTGCTCATTGTTTGGCTGTTCTACACCGGGTCACTGGTCAACCTAATGCTCGGTGATCAGATTAGCGCAAGCATGCTAGAGTTCCCAAGCCAGATGCGCAGTGCCGAGGTGCTCAGAATCGGTAACTTCCTTGAAATTCGCGGCGAGGATGTTCAGTTCAACTCGACCCGCTTCACCCAGTTCGCCAGCACCATCCTCACCCTACTCTACTTCGGCTTCTTCTGGCTGATGTCTTTCCTGCGCTTTAAGGAGTTGGAATTATGATGCAATTCGATTCCGCCAGTACCATCTACTTACAGGTGGCCGACTTTATGTCCGAGAAAATCCTCACCGACCAATGGCCAGAGCAGCAGCGCATACCCTCCATCCGAGAGGTTGCAGCCTTGGTCCAGGTAAACCCCAATACGGTCATGCGTTCCTTCGCGCATTTGCAGGAAAATGACATTATTTTCAATAAGCGGGGGGTCGGCTATTTCGTCAATGAACACGGCAAGCAGCACATCCGCAAGATCAAAAAGGTTGGTTTTATTCACGCCAAGCTGCCGCGCATCTTTCATGAGGCCGCGCTTCTGGCGGTCAGCCCAAGCGAATTAAGTGAACTGTACAGCCAGTTTTTAGGGAGCCAAAAATGAATCGTTTAAGCCTTGTACTGCAGCGCATGAAGCTCACCAATAAGATCCTAGCCGGCACCCTGCTGAGCCTGTTTGCTGCCACCGCGCTGGCCCTGATCTGGCTTAGACTGAATTGGTCCGACATCTTGGCGCAAATGATCCAATAAGGTGACTAACGGAGCGCGCGGAGGGTGAGCAAAAACTCACCGATCTGTTTTGCCCTGTTCAATACCTGACCTATTGGCCATAGCCACCGGGTGGGCGCAGCGGCCCACCCAAAGCGCGACTGTTGGCGTCGACGTCGAAGTCTTAACTCGCCGTCAGATAGTGCACCGAAAACAGCTTGTCTACATCGGTATAGCAGGCTGTGCAGTCGAAACCGGCGTTACGCGCCAACAACTGGAACGATTCTATCGAATATTTGTAGGAATTCTCAGTATGAATGCTTTCCTGTTCGGCAAAGCAAAAACGCTGACCTTCGAGATTGATCTCTTGCTGCACCTTAGAAATCAGATGCATCTCAATACGCGATCGTTCGACGTTATAGATCGCCTGATGGTAGAAGTTCTCGAGTTTTAAATCCGTCTGGTAACTGCTCTGGATGCGCTTTAAAAGGTTCATATTAAAGGCCGCCGTCACCCCCTGGGCATCATTATAGGCCGCCAGAATACGCTCGGCCGGCTTAACCAGATCGACGCCGATCAGCAAGGCATCGCCCACAGCCAATAGACTGCGGATATGTTTCATAAAGTGGATCGCCGCCTTGGGTTCAAAATTGCTGATGGTCGAACCGGGAAAAAATACCAGTTTTTTATGATCCGGCTGATGGCTAAACTGCTCGGGCAGCTGGATCGGCGACAGATAGTCCGCGACCACCGGGAACACCGCCAGATCGGGGTACTGTTGGTTTAACCGGGCCGAGCTGGCGAGCAAAATCTCCTCGCTGATATCGATCGGGATATAGGTGCGCGGTGTGGTCAGAGCGTCGATCAGCTTACGGATTTTAATCCCGGCGCCGGAACCGAACTCCAGAATATCGGCCTGGGCACCGACTCGCCGAGCGACCTCTGGCAGCGCACCAGCGAGAATCGCCAGCTCGGTCCGGGTATGGTAATACTCAGGCGTCTGACAAATCTTATCGAACAGTTGCGAACCCAGTTCATCATAAAAATACTTACACGGCAGGGTTTTCTGGCCCTCTGCAGACCAGCCGGCGAAAATATCCTGTAGAAACAGGTCATCCTGATTGACCTGTGCCTGCCGATGGACATTGAGTTTAGTCATCTTTTGCTATCCTTATGCCGCTAAACTGCCAGCGCGTCGTGGCCGGGAAAAAATTGCGATAGGTGGCTCTAATATGGTTAGGCGGGGTAACACAGGAACCACCGCGCAAAATAAACTGATTACTCATAAACTTACCGTTGTATTCGCCCACCGCGCCGGCTTGGGGTTTGTAACCGGGATAGGCCAGATACTGCGATTGAGTCCATTGCCAGAGGCAGTTATAGAGCTGATGCTGGGCCTGCGCATTCGGCTGTGGGGCCAGGCTGTCGGGGTCATAAACCGGATCGCCGAGCTCGACTCCGGCCGCTGCATGCTCCCATTCGAACTCGGTGGCCAAGCGGCAATCGCGCCACTGGGCATAGGCCATGGCCTCAAACAGACTGATATGACGTACCGGTGCGTGGCGGTCGAGCGGCTGCAGCCCGGCCAGTCCGTATTGCCACCATTGATTATTGCGCCGCAGCCAATAGAGCGGTTCGGTGATCTGCTCACGACACTTCCAGGCCCAGCCTTCAGACAACCAATGCAGTGGATTGTCATAGCCACCGGCGTCCATAAAGGCGCAATATTCGCCATTACTGATCAGCCGGTCGGCCAGAGCAAAGGGGTAGAGGCGAACCTGATGCCGGGGCGACTCGTTATCGTAACTGAAACCCGACTGGTCACCTACAGGTGCATGGCCTACAGGTGCATGGCCTACAGGTGCATGGCCTACAGGTGCATGGCCTACAGGTGCATGGCCTACAGGTGCATGGCCTATTTCGACCAAGCCCCCCTCAAAATGCCACCAGCCTAGGTCAGCCACGGGTGCAAATGCCTGGACGGGTTCGGTCACCCTTGGGTGGAGCGGATTGATCGAGAACAGATGCGCAATATCGGTAATCAGCAATTCTTGATGCTGCTGTTCATGCGCCAGCCCCAGCTGCAATAGACTGCCCAGCCGGTCGACTTTATCGGCCGCCAGCTGCGTCAGCAGTTGCGTCATGTGATCATCGACATAGTGTCGATAGGCCAACACCTCGACGGCGCCGGGGCGAGTGATTAGGCCACGTTGGATGCGCGAAAACTGCTCACCAACACTGTTGTAATAGGAATTAAACAGATATTCAAACGCCGGATCGAAGGGTTGGTAGGCAGGTAGATAGGGTTTCAGCAAAAAGGTTTCAAAAAACCAGCTGGTATGCGCTAAGTGCCATTTGACCGGGCTGGCATCGGGCATCGACTGGGCTGTTTGATCGGCTTCACTAAAGGGTTTTGTCAGGGTCTCGGTCAGTTGCCGCACCGCAGTGTAGGCCGCGAGCCACCGGTCAATTGCGTCATCGACGCGCTGTGCTGTCATCAAGTATCTCCTTACGAATTATCGTCTTAAATATAAATCTTACACTTCGGGTGTATATCCCTTTGGCTATTTCAGGCGCCGAATACTAAGTTTTGTGTCCCTTACGAGCCAGATTGCGTTGATCTCCGCACAGACCGACTCGGCTCGGCGAGCAACCAGCAGTAACACAAGGGGCGAGAGCCGAGGCTTAATATAAGCCGACTGAAAAGCGTTCGCAACCGGCATAGACCTTCGCAACCGGCCTATATTCGCACCAGGGATTTGCCTGTGCCGCCGCCCATGCGCGCGCAATACCGTAAAATAAAGCCCTGGTCAGGCCAAACACTGGCGCACTCAAGCGCTGTGCCGGTTAATCGAGCTTTCCAGTCATGCCGTTCTGTGCTCTTATCTCTGCAAAACAACGGAACCTATTGATGACACCGACACTCTGGCTAAAAAACCCCCTCGCGGTCTTTACCGCCAACACCAGCGATGCGCGCGGCGGCATCCTGATTCGCGGCACGACCATTATCGAACTGGTGCCGCTCGGTGGGCAACCGGTCCAGCCCGTCGACCAGGTTTTCGATGCCACCAAACTCGTTCTGTTGCCTGGTCTGGTCAATACCCACCATCATCTGTACCAGACCCTGACCCGGGCTGTGCCGGCGGCGTTGAACAAACGGCTGTTCCCCTGGTTAAAAACGCTCTACCCCATTTGGGCCGGCTTGCAGCCAGACATGCTGCACAGCGCCACGCAACTCGGCTTGGCCGAACTGCTACTGTCCGGTTGCACCACGGTGGCCGATCATCATTATCTGTTCCCGGATGCCCTGACCGAGGCCATCGATATTCAAGTTCAGGCCGCCGCGAGCATCGGTTCACGGGTGGTTTTTACCCGCGGTTCGATGAGCCTAGGCGAACAGGACGGCGGCCTGCCACCGCAATCGACGGTCCAGTCCGATGACCAGATCCTGCGCGATTGCGACCGGGTGATCGGTCGCTTTCACCAGGCCGGCGACGGTGCCATGGTGCAAATCGCGCTGGCACCCTGTTCGCCCTTTTCGGTCACCAGCGAACTGATGCGTCAGACTGCCGCCCTGGCAAAGCAACATCAGGTGATGCTGCATACCCATTTAGCCGAAACCTTCGATGAAAATGAATTTTGTCTGCAGATGTTTGGCCTGCGCCCGCTCGACTACCTGGAGTCGGTCGACTGGCTGCACGACAAAACCTGGTTGGCGCACGGCATCCACTTTAACGATGAGGAGATCCGTCGTATGGGGGCCGCGCGCATCGGTGTTAGCCATTGCCCGAGCTCCAATATGGTGCTCGCCTCCGGCATCGCCCGCACCAAGGAATTGGAGGCCGCTGGGGTCAAGGTGGGCTTAGGGGTCGATGGCTCAGCATCCAACGACGGCTCAAACCTAATCCAGGAAGTCCGCCAGGCCTTGTTGATTGGCCGGTTACGCTATCAGGCCGATGAGGTCAGCCATCTGGATGCCCTGCGCTGGGCCACCAAGGGCTCGGCGCAGGTTTTAAATCGTAATGATATTGGCGAGTTGGCGGTCGGCAAGCAGGCCGACCTGGCATTATTTAGCCTCGATGAGGCACGTTTTTCAGGGGCCCACGATCCGCTCGCGGCCTTGGTCCTGTGCGGTGCACACCGCGCCGAGCATGTCATGGTCGCCGGCCAGTGGCGGGTCACCGATCATCGACTGGTCGACCAGGATCTGGACGCCATTCAGCGCGAACACCGCCACCAGGCGATCCAACTGGTCAATCGTCAGGTCTAGCCCCACTGTCGGAGCGGTCGTCTGGCCGCGCTCGACGCTCACGTGGGCCGATGCGCCCAGCGCGACATGGACCTCGTCCCTACAGGGCTATGGCCTGCTGATAGGCCGCAAAAAACAAACGCACCTTGGGATCGTTTTTCGCGCTATGGCGCGTCACCATCACATGATCGACGCTGTAAAAGCGTCGCTCCGGTTGCAGCAAGCGCACCTCACCGCGATCGAGAAAGCCCTGGATATAGCTGAGCGGAAAAAAGCCCAGGTACTTGCCCGAGAGTACCAGTGGTGTGCGCGTATCAAACTGGTAAGCACGCGCCGCCAGGGTCAACAGCCGAAACTGTTCAATACCCAAAAAATTCACATCGACACCGGGATGGACGGTCTGACAGGCGTGAATCTCAGGGTCCTCGATTTTGGCATCAGGCCGGTCATAAAGCGGGTGTTCAGAGCCGACACAGAGGTAAAAGCGTTCGCTGTAGCAGGGCTGGTAGTCGAGCCCATCGATAATGCGGTATTCCGGCATAATACCGATATGGGCGTCACCACTGAGCAGGGCCCGCTCAATGTTAGGCACTGTATCCGCATTGATCGCCGGCTGCAGGTTGGGTGCCTGATCCTGCATGTAAGCAATCACTTGCGGCAATTTTAGCTGCCGGGTCAGGGCCACCTGGTCGCTGCACAGAATGCCAATTTCACCTTCCAGCTCGTTGTCCAGATTGCTCACCAGCAGCGAAAAATCATTCAACGACCGGAACAGGACCAGCATGGCTTCGTAGACGGTACGGCCTTCCTCGGTCAGGGAAAAGCCGCCGCGACCGCGTTTGGCCAGCCTAACCTTCATCCGGCCTTCGAGATTGGACATATGCACACTGATGGTCGACCGGGTTATATTCAGTACCGATTCGGCCGCGGCAAAGCCGCCGCATTCGACCACCACTTTGAAGATGCGTAACAGCCGTAAATCGTACTCCGATACCGGCCGAGGAATAATAGACTGTAGAGAATTTCGCGGCATGAGAGGATGATGTCCATTAGGTTTGGTATAGACCAAACAATAGTTTGAAAGTTTTATATTTAACAGCTATTAAAAATCTAATCAAATAGCCCGACTAGAATGTTCTCTATTTCGATCCAAAAAGGCCCAGACTATGACGATACATCCTGCCCTGTTCGCCACCGAATCCTATGTCGATGGCCAATGGCTGGCCAGCAACACACGTTTCGATGTCACCAACCCGGCCACCGGTGAATTGCTCGCTCAGATCGCTGACGGCACTGTCGCGACCGCCGAACAAGCCGTGGCCGCGGCCAAACGTGCCTTGCCCGCCTGGCGGGCGAAATCGGCCGGTGAGCGGGCCACCTTGCTGCGCCGTTGGCATGACCTGATGATCCAATATCAAGGCGATCTGGCCTTAATTATGACCTTGGAACAGGGTAAGCCGCTGGCCGAGGCCAAAGCCGAGATTGGCTATGGTGCCTCCTTTGTCGAGTGGTTTGCCGAAGAAGGCAAGCGGATTTATGGCGAAACCATCCCGGCACCCTCGTCTGACCGACGCTATGTAGTGATTAAACAGCCGGTTGGCGTGGTCGCGGCCATTACCCCGTGGAACTTTCCCAACTCGATGATTACCCGCAAGGCCGCGCCAGCGCTCGCCGCCGGCTGTACCTTTGTGATCCGACCCGCGTCTGAAACACCGTTATCGGCTCTGGCACTGGCCAAATTGGCCGAACTGGCCGGCATCCCGGCGGGAGTGTTCAATATAGTGGTCGGCTCCGACGCGCGCGGCATCGGCAAGGTCTTCACCGAAAGCCCGGATGTCGCCAAGTTTTCCTTTACCGGCTCGACGGCGGTTGGCAAGCTCTTGATCGCCCAGGCGGCCAGTACCGTCAAGAAAGTTTCAATGGAGTTGGGCGGTAACGCGCCCTTTATCGTTTTTGAAGACGCCGATATCGATGCTGCGGTTAAGGGCGCGATGATGTCGAAATACCGCAACGCCGGGCAAACCTGCGTGTGCACCAATCGATTTCTGGTCCAGGACAGTGTTTATGATGTCTTCGTCGAGAAGCTGACCGCTGCAGTGAAACAGCTCTCGGTCGGTAACGGCATGACCGAGGGGACTGTTATTGGCCCGCTGATCCACCCCCAGGCCATGCATGAGATCGACCGCAAGGTCCAGGCCTCAGTCGTCTTAGGTGCCCAGGTTGTAACCGGCGGTGCCCCGCACGAGTTGGGCGGTTCCTTCTATCAGCCCACGATTCTGACCCACGTCACCAACGATATGCCGATTGCCAAGTTGGAAATCTTCGGCCCAGTCTCTGCGGTGATGAAATTCAGCCGCGAAGAAGAAGCCATCGCAATCGCCAATGACACCGAATTCGGCCTGGCGGCCTACTTTTATGCCCGCGATATTGGCCGCGTCTGGCGCGTCGCTGAGGCACTGGAATACGGCATGGTGGGTATTAACGAAGGCATCATATCCAATGCCGCAACACCGTTCGGTGGCATGAAGTCGTCCGGTTTGGGCCGCGAAGGCTCCAAACACGGCCTGGAAGAATTCCTGGAAATAAAATATCTCTGCATGGGCGGCCTGAACAGCTGAGCGACTGTATGAGCACTATTCAATGAATCAGAACCAGTGGCCTAATGAGTTAGTGAGGCCTAATGAGACACCCACCCGATGGGAGGCCTAATAAGAGGAGGCCTAATGAGAGCGGCCTAATGAGACGGCCTAATGAGACACCCACCCGATGGGGGCCTAATAAGAGGAGGCCTAATGAGAGCGGCCTAATGAGACGGCCTAATGAGACACCCACCCGATGGGGGCCTAATGAGAGGCCTAATGAGACACCCACCCGATGGCGGGGCCTAACTAGACTCCCGGACCTAATTAGACTCCCTGGGGAACAGAGCTAACAGGACACACACTCTAGTACGCTCTTGAGTGCGCCTGTCAAAACAAAGACCATACAAATAAAAATCCAACATTTTGGCCTCCTACAGCTACTGCCTGGCAGCGCCAATACCCAACACCACAGCCCACTCAGCGTTACCTGCTGCAGAAGTTCAAATGAACTGTAACTGGACACACACCTTAATTCGACCTTTTCAGTGACTGTCCTAATAACCATTTAGTGCCGGCCCTTATAATCCACTAAAGTGTGTGTCCGAATAGCCCCGAATAGCCCGTCCGAATAGCCTGGTATTCATTTCTTGCAGCTTGACTGACAGAATTTATTCCGTCGTGCTTTTTAGTGCATGTTATTACGGTTGCTTGAGACATATAACTCCACGCTGATGCCCTCACTCTAAAAAGTTAACCCAAGACGGTACGATTTACGATTTAACAATACTGCAAGCCATAAGTGGTTGAAACTGAATATCTTTAGTGACATCGAACAGGCTCCTATCGACAAGGGGAATTGGGTTTCTGGGGAAGTTGGTGCATGAGTGGTTTATTTTTGGGCTGAATTCATTCAATTTTCAATACAATATATTAAAACGTTTTTTGTTAAAGTATTGGAATTAGTGATAAACATTATCGGGTCACTGGTTTATTGTGGTTAAAATGGCAATAAATTGTAAATTTTTCCAAAAAACATAACCGTTAGGCAGAATTATGTACAACTGTTGCCCAATGCGTTATCTGTTGATGAAAAGCACTCTTATTCATCGCATTAGCCAGGATGTGGCGGATTTTCTTGAGTGAGACCGCCCATTGAGCCACTGGATTTTATTGTCCGTTTAGCGGCCCTAATGCCCAAACCCAGAGTTAATCTGATGCTTTTAATGGTGTCTTTTTCCGGGTTTTTAACATCGACATCGAAACCTGCGGGCAATGCGATGGAGCGGTTAAAGTTATAGCGAGGAAAGCCGATGTGCACAGCGCATGCCGCCCGAAGGGGTAGGCATAGGGAGGTATCTAATGCACATCCGTTGGTGATCCAAAAGAGACATAGTCACCTGAATACAAAAAATGACGCAGTCGTCGAATTGTTGCCCTCACAGAGTAGAGCGCCGCCTAAGATAAGTCTGCTTGAATAAAAGCAGTTCTTCATCATAAAAGAAGGTAACATTCAAAATTGGTTTATCCACCAGCGGTAGGTCCTTTTTTGCAATTCAGAATTACATGAAAGCAGTTACGTAATAGATGACGGTTCGTCAACAGGCAGGGCATTATTAATATAAAGGGATGTCGATATGCAAAGAGCGGAAAAGATGTATTTTAGTTTTATGAAAAATTACGTTTTATTTTATTCATACTCAATCATGCCAGTAAATCCATTTAAGTCATCGGCGGCCTGAACGGGTTGCCCATAATTCACGAACCAAACAAATCCTTTAAAGGAGGAAAGTATGTTGTCCAGAAATCTGGCATTTACCTGGCTGATCACTATTTCGGCCATTGCTCAGGGAGCACCCGAGGCAAGAATCACCTGCTATGAAGAGGGAAAAACGGAATGGTCCGTTGAAGAAGGAAAATTAAGAGACCTACTCTGGGAGGAGGTCATCTCCTACCTGGATGCCTACCAAGCAACTCTGCAGAAGAACAATGAGTTCTGCAGAACCGTAAATGGGACTACTGCCACAAAAATCGATGGAGGCCAATCAGAAAATAAATGTTTGGATTACTACCACGATATCTCACTTATGATTGATCAAGTTAAAACGGTTGTCGACAATGCTGATACAGCTAAAAAATGCTTTGACCCAACTATGACTGCTCTCGGAGCTGAATTGCGAGGTTATTCTCCCAGCGATGAACTGACAGGAACCTCCGCTGTTGCTGGCTGGCTTAACCGGCCTACTTTTCGCGATGCCTATCCGGCTATAGATTCGATTTTGGATCATCTCGACGACTTTGGCGACGAATTCCTGGAAATTCTGCTACATAGCGAATCCTCTAGTCAGTGGACAAAGGACGCAACCATCCATGGGCTGCCAAACCTCTGGGCCAGCGCTCCCTGGATTCCGATGTATATGGACGAAGAGTTCGCGGGAAATCACCGGTTCCGGGGCGGGTATGCCTATGCGGAAATCATGGGGCCGTGGGGAATGTTAAGGGTTGACGAAATTGATGGGGTTGCCTTCCAGGCAGAGATTGGCATCACCAACCAGAGGTCCGGTACCTTCTATCCGGGGCATTTTCATTACCAACAGGAGCTCTATGTGACCTTAACGAAACCAAGCTGTGAGGGTCAAAATCAGTTTCTGCTGCTCGATGAGAACAGTGATTCCTTTAAGCTGCCTGACTGGTCGCCATATTACATGGATATGGACCATGAAGATAATTGGGTGCTTTACATCGAAAGGAACGATCTCCACTCCTTCATAGCTGGGGATTGCCAGGACCCTGGGCTAAAATCAGGCCTGGTCACGGCCTGGGCCCGTACGATCGTCAGAGAGGGGTTGAATCAAACGACGGGCCTCTGTAGAACTATTGATGCCGCCCCTGAAAATATTAAACCTGGCAATGATTTTGAATGTGACATTCCTCCCTCAACGCCCTAAATAGCTCGAAGCCGGAGTTTGGTGGCCAATTGGAGGTGGCCTAATTGAGGCCTAATTGGACACCCACCCGATAGCCGGCCTAATTGGCCGGCCTAATTGGAGGCCTAATTGGACACCCACCCGATGGCCGGGCCTAATTGGACGGCCTAATTGGACACCCACCCGATGGCCGGGCCTAATTGGAGGCCTAACTGGACACCCACCCAACTGCCTAATCAGACACCCAACGGAACCGTCCTAATTAGACACCCACCAACGCGGGCGCTGC
>Ga0307492_10000353_pt1 | contig 19903 bp, 18 predicted proteins | sample SI3LmetaG_FD_202365 | JGI IMG/M metagenome (GOLD analysis project Ga0307492, IMG submission 202365) | Sea-ice brine microbial communities from Beaufort Sea near Barrow, Alaska, United States - SI3L | ecosystem: Environmental > Aquatic > Marine > Coastal | place: USA: Alaska | collected 2017-05-06 | reverse complement strand
TTGCAGATAAATAAGCCTGGCAACACCTGTGGCATGATAAAACTGCGCATCACTGGGTGTTTCGTATAGCTCGATAGCCACCGATTTTTCGTAATCAACTAGCGCTGGATAGCTATAGATAACCTGCCCCTGATTATGAGAGTCCTTTTGCTGTATTTCGACCATTGACTTCCAGTCACCAAAATTCCAGTTGCTTAAGCCACTTTTGGTTAGCGTTTCGTCATGCTGCACCTCTTGCTCAAAGTGCTGGTTGGCTTTATTACCAAATTTTTCCTGCAATTTTTCAAGACTATGCGATTGTTCCAGGCAGTCACCACGATCTTCGAGCCAGAAATGCATTTGTAAATGAGAATCAAGCTGATGATGCTGCCAGTCGGATTCATTCACTTCAACGCCGGTCATTCGATGCAGTGCTTGTTGTAATGTTTGGTATAAATTGCCTCTACTGCCTGAATCGTCTATGCGCGCATAACAGGCATTGGCAAAGTCGCTGACAGGAATGAAGTTTTTACGAATGAGTCGGGGCAAGCTTCGCAATAGCGCTTCAATTTTTTGCTTTAATAGTCCGGGCACTAGCCAGTCAAAATCACTCGATTGGAACTGGTTAAGCAGCACCAACGGAATGCGCACAGTAACGCCATCGAACTCACTAGCAGGATCAAATACATAGTCGAGCTGAAGCACTTGGTTACGCAGGTTTAACTCGGTTGGAAAGCCAGTGCTATTATCTTCGTCAAGCACTTGCTCCACCAGACTGTCTTCGGTGAGCAACAATGCATCGGTTATGTCTTTAGATTGCAGCTTAAACCAGGCCTCAAAGCTAGGCGCATCGACAATTTTAGCGGGCAATTGCTCACCATAAAATTGAAACAGTTGCTGATCACTAATCAGTATATCGCGACGGCGATGCTTGTCTTCCTGCTTTTGATAATGGTCGATGAGCTGCCGATTAGCCCGAACCATCGGATTGCTGGTGCGATAATCGCCCTCTACTAATGCTCGCTGTATGAATAGCTCACGCGCTTGCACAGGGTCAACAGTGGCAAAGTTAACCCGCTTGCCACCTTCGATCAGCAAACCATAAATTCGTGTATTACGAAACGCAGCAACCCGGCCCTGTCGTGCTTGCCAGTGCGGGTCATAGTGGTCATATTGGTGCAAGTGAAGCGCATCCTGCATCGCCCATTGCGTATTAAAACGGGCCACACCATGCGCGAATAGCCGCGTTGTTTCGATTAGCGCAAAGGCCATAATCCATTTTGGGGTTTTGCGCGCGAGACCCGATCCAGGAAAAATGAGTAACTGACGATCGCGGGTTGCCTGGAATTGTTTTTTAGCCGTATCAGTACCATCGAAGCTAGCGATGTGGCTCGGAATACCCGCAAATATCGCACGATGAATTGAATCGGGGTCAGCTTCAGTGGTATTAAACGTATTCTCCCCCTTTTCAAAGTGACGATTTAACTGTTGTTTTAGTTGGTGGTGAATATCCTGCCATTCACGAATTCTAGGGTAGGACAAGAATTGCTTTTTACACCATTTAGAAAACTGATTACGGGATAGATCTTTTTGTTGTCGTTTTAGTTCTGCCCAGAGTTTAATCCAGAATAAAAAGTCAGAATGTTCATCCTGCCAGACGACATGTTTTTGTTGAGCAGCCTGTCGGTTATCGACACTCGAGTCACGTGGGTCTTGAATCGATAACGCACTGACGATCACTAGTGCTTCACTCAGGCAATTCAATTGCTGCCCACGAATGAGCATGGCAGCGAGCCGTGGATCAACTGGCAATGAGGCTATCTCACGGCCCAACTTCAGAATCTGATCGTCCTTATCCGTAGCCTGTAGCTCGAACAACAAACGATAGCCGTCATTGATTAAACGACTGTCTGGGCTTTCAACAAAATCAAAGGTATTGATCGAACTCAGATTGAGCCCATCCATTTGCAAAATGACCGAGGCCAGATTAGTTCTTAGAATTTCAGGTTCAGTGAATTCGGGACGTGAGTCGAAATCTTCCTCATCATAAAGCCGAATACAAATACCTGGAGCGGTACGTCCACAACGTCCGCTGCGTTGGTTAGCTGAGGCCTGCGATATCTTCTCGATCGGCAACCGCTGAATACGTGAGCGCCATGAATAACGCGATAACCGAGCCAGACCGGTATCAATCACATAGCGAATGCCCGGCACCGTTAATGACGTTTCAGCAACATTGGTAGCGAGCACGATTCGCTTTTTAGTATGGCGCTGAAAAATCCGTTGTTGATCACCCTGGCTCAAACGCGAATAGAGCGGCAGTATGTCGTAGTCTTTATGGAATATTTTCGATAGCTTATCCGCCGCTTCCCGAATTTGGCGTTCTCCCGAAAAGAAAACCAATATGTCTTCCTTGCCAGCTTTCGTGAGCTCTTCTACCGCTTCGACCAATGCCTGATTATAATCACGGTCATCCTGAGCCGGCGCACGATAACGCATCTCGACCGGAAAGGTACGGCCACTGATGTTTAGTATCGGAGCGTCGTTAAAGTAGGTCGAAAAACGCTCTGGATCGATCGTGGCTGAGGTGACAATAACCTTCAGATCAGGGCGCTTGGGTAGTATCTGTTTGATGTAACCGAGCAGTAAATCAATATTCAAACTGCGTTCGTGCGCTTCATCGATGATGATGGTTGAGTATTGATTGAGCAGCCGATCATTTTGAACTTCGGCGAGCAAAATGCCGTCGGTCATTAATTTAATATAACCCTTACTACTGGTATGGTCACCGAAGCGAATTTTGTAACCAACGGCGGCACCGACCTCGCTTTTCAACTCTTCAGCAATCCGATTACAAACACTTTGTGCTGCGATTCGTCTAGGCTGGGTGTGACCGATCATGCCAGCGTCAGCCAGACCGAGGTCGATACAAAGTTGCGGCAACTGAGTGGTTTTGCCCGAGCCGGTTTCGCCACAAACGATGGTGACCTGGTTGGCAGCAATGGCGTCGGCTAACTCTTCCCTGTGGTCGTAAAAAGGCAGGTTTTGATCAAGCTGCGATTGGGGTCTTTGTTTATGACGGGTAGCTACTTTGTCAGCCGAGGCTGATATTGACGAAGCAAGCTTATGGTTGAGCTTGTCGTCATTCTTAAATCGCTGAACTTTTTTTAACAGCTGCAGCAACTTTGCTCGATCCAGGCCGTAGCAATGCTGTAAAATCTGGGATTCAAATGATGGTTGATGTGACATGGCGAGCGATTCTAAACTGGTTGGCAAGATGAATACACCTTTTGATTACTCTCTTCGCGTATCGAGCAGAGCAAAGCACCCCAAGCTGCGAATAAAACCCTTTGGCGGACTCGAAGTTGTCATTCCCACTCGCTTTCCCAAAAAAGCAGTACCCGAACTAGTCAGTCGGCATGCACAGTGGATTGAGACCCACCTGCAAAAACAACCATTGGCAGATCCCGCCTTGCCAAACCACATTCAATTCGCCTTCGATGAGAGCCATTGGCCCATTGTTTATGAGCATCGATTAGCAACGCACAGCGCCAATCATATAGTGATTATCTCTAATAGTGACGGTGAAAGTAATGAAGATAAGTTTGCAGATAACGTTTGGCAGCTGCGGAACTGGGTCCGTCAAAAAGCCTGGCGACTATTGCCGCCATTGCTCGAGCAGCTCTCTCAGCAAACAGGCCTGACCTACAAAAAAATAAGCATTCGTAGTCAGAAAACACGCTGGGGCAGCTGCTCGAGCACAGGGACCATTAGTGTGAATGACCAACTGCTTTTCTTACCACGTGATACAGCCGCATATTTGATGATTCATGAGCTTTGTCATACCCAGCACATGAATCATTCATCTAGGTTTTGGCATTTAGTTGAAGAACATTGTGCTGATTTTCGTGATCATGAAGGTTTGCTGGATCAGGCGCGTAATAAGATACCAGACTGGTTTTTGAGGGATTTGTACCGGTGACTTCGAGGACGCAAGACAGCGTGATTAGTGCTTCAGACCAATTAAACCCCTTAATCTAAATACTCATATTTCTGTTGGTAGGTTTTCACCCGCTTTAGGTAATCACGGGTTTCTTTGCGGTTGTGGCGTTGGGTAATAAACCAATAGGCTTCTGATGGGCTCATCTTGTTCAAACGGTTAATCGCTTGGGTTCTATTGCCACTAGAACTCAGGCTTTTAAAAAGATTACCTGCACCACCGTTATAGCTAGCAATTACGGCATATTGACGTGTTCTGGGGTGCTTTATTTTATGTAAATAACTATTGCCTAAGATGGCTAAATACGCGGCGCCCACCTCGACATTATTAGTGGTATTAAATAAATATGATTCACTGGGTATATGGTCATAACCTTCAACACGCTGAAAGTATTCTCTGCCTGCTTGACGTGGCAGAATTTGCATTAACCCAATGGCATTAGAGCCCGAACGTGCTTTTGGGTTAAATGCAGACTCAGTTTCGATGACCCCATAAACTAAGGAAATAGGTACTTGATGTCGCCGACTAGCGGCGGCAACCAGATTATAATATTTCACACTAGATATTTTTGTATGATCGCTACTTAAGTAGATGCGAATTTTATAATTATTTTGCGAGATGCTATTGCTGTTGGCAATTAAATAGTCGGCAAAACGTAACGCGCGCCAATTGCTGTATATCGCTTGCTTGTCTTGATCTAAGATTTGCTCATAAAAGAAGGGTTTGCCCGACTTGGATTGCAAGCCAAAATCATGGGCGGTGTTAGGGTCGATATCATTAGGATCAACTTGTGTTAGCAAGGTTTTGACAATGGACTTTTTTAAGGTCTGCTCGCTATTGGAAATAATCTCAATAATACCTCGCCTAAAATCAACGGTTACGCTGCTATTTTCATCTTGGCTTAGGGATAAAATGGTTGGATCTTTACCCGCCATATCCAATAGAACGGCCTGTACATCGCTGCTGTAACCTTCAATACTTAAAGGAACAACTGCGACCTCATCAATATCACTCAGTATTTTTGCATTATCACCCACCATATCTAGCAATATATCTTGCACGTCTTCTTCATACTGGGACAGATCAACTTCATTGGCGTGCAAATATAAAGGCGCAATAAAGAGTGTCAATAGAACAAAGGATGGCGCAGATATCTTTTGAATAAATTTCACTTCTCTAATTACCCAAGGGCGCCTCTAAAAGAAATTGTGGCATAGACAGCAATAACGAATTATCCCGAACTAACTGTTATAACGAAGGTGACTTTAGCTACTCAACTACACTACGCTGCACGTATTTAATACCATTTTCGAGCAGCAAATTTTTAGCTCGTGATATTTTACTATTGGATGCAAAAGGTCCAAGTACAACACGATGCCAAGTGGATCCATTGACATTGGCCGAGTTTACTTTTGCTTCAAGGCCTAGAAATGCGAGTTGAGCCTTTAGACTGTCAGCATCTGATGCGCTTTTGAACGAGCCAGCCTGAAGGGTGAACTTTGCAATGGACTGTTTATTGATGGAGGGATTTTTAAGGCCATCAACATCGTCTTGTGGGACGGGTATGTCGATGACACGTTCTTCTAATACGGTGTAAAAGTCAATTTTGGGTTTTTGCTTATCAGAGGTGATCTCGGGCTTTCTCGCATTTGCTTCGCTAGTTTTAACGATTTGGCGGTCGAGATAAAGAATGCCTGCAACAAAAAAACCGAGCATTAAAATTAGACTTACCCATATCCAGGTCTTACCTGACTTCGACTCAGCCATTATAGTTGTCCCGCCATACAAGTAGCTATTACTTTGAAGCTACCATTCGGTGAAATCATTTGACCCGGTTGAGCTTGAGAATAATTGATCAAGGTTAACGGCATATCCGTGCTGAGTATATTTTGCTTCAAAGCCTTAAGTACCCTGATGGGTGTGTGAAATAAGTCAGGATTTTACATGGATGATGAGGCATGCAAAAGCGTTTCGGTGTAAATACCCACGGCATTCACAATATGACGACCTTACCGATATAAGTGACTGAAGTATTTTTTCATGCCGATTTAGAGCTGCCTAGAGATGCCCGATAGTTTTTCTGATTAACGAGGGCACCCTAAACCAGCCAACAAAAGGTCGCATTGTTTTCGAATAAGGTTGAGACTGTCGTCTAGTTTATAAATTGCCATTTTCAAATGGGCTTGTAACAGTAAGCAACATTTTTCTTTGTTGATCAGTTTGGTTGGTCTCGCCTCCATTTCATCATTTTCTTTATCCTCGTATTGGTCGGCTTACATTCTTTCCATGACTTCGATACCGAGTAAATCAAGCCCGCTGCTGAGCGTGGTGGCGGTAACATCGCTAAGCTGCAGGCGGCTATTGCGCACCTGAACAGGAATATCACTATGCAGGATTGGGCAGGCTTCGTAAAATTTCATATACAGGCTTGCAAGTTCATAGAGATAACTACAGAGTTGGTGCGGGTAGGCGTCTAGCGCTACCTGATCAACCGCTTCACCAAATTGTAATAGCTTCAGTGCGAGCGCTTTCTCGGCTGGTTCTGTGGCGGTAATTCCCCCATTCACTGACTCCGCATTTATGTCAGCTTTGCGGAAAATACTTTTGATTCGGGTGTAGGCGTATTGCAGATAGGGCGCGGTATTGCCTTCAAAGCTGAGCATGCTGTCCCAACTGAAACTATAGTCGTTGGTTCGGGTCTTGGCCAGGTCGGCGTATTTTACTGCACCAATGCCTATTTTGCGTGCCGCTTCGGCAGCTTCTGCCGGGCTTAGGTCGGATGCCTTATCAGATAACAATTGTGCTGCACGCACCACGGCCTCGTCAAGTAATGCACTCAGTTTTATGGTATCACCGCTGCGAGTTTTAAACGGTTTGCCATCTTCACCCATCATGGTACCGAAGGCATGATGCTCGAGTGTGCAATGCTCAGTGGCGAACCCAGCTTTACGGCTGGCAGCATAGACCTGTTTCATGTGTAACGATTGACGCGCATCGATGAAATAAAGACAGCGATCAGCCTTCAACGTATGACAACGATAATCGACCGCGGCCAAATCTGTGGTTGAATAGAGATAACCACCATCTGATTTTTGCACGATCATACCTAGCGGATTGCCTTCTTTGTCAGTCATATCATCCAGGAAAACGACCTGAGCACCCTGGTTTTCAACGGCAACCCCTTTGTCTATTAATGTTTGGATGATACCAGGTAGCGCATCGTTATAAGCACTTTCGGCATAGATGTCGGTGTGTTTCAGGGTGACATTGAGCTTGCTATATACAATTTCACTATGGGCGACCGATATATCAATAAAGCGCTTCCACATGTCGAGTGCAACAGCATCACCAGCCTGTAATTTGACGACGTTGGCGCGGGCACGTTTAGCAAAGTCTTCTTCCGCATCAAAGCGAACTTTTGATTCCCGATAAAAGACTTCAAGGTCGGCTAACTTGACGTCGCTATCGAGTTCGATTTGGTCTTGTAAATGAGTAATGAGCATACCGAACTGGGTACCCCAGTCACCGACATGATTTTGGCGTATGACTCGGTGTCCCTGGGCTTCGAAGATTCGCGCCAGAGCGTCACCCATGATGGATGATCGCAGATGACCAACGTGCATTTCTTTGGCCAGGTTTGGGGCAGAGTAGTCGATCACGATCACTTGTGGCATTTGCGCCTGCTCGATACCTCGATGCTTGTCTTCTCGTAATAAGCTGACCTGGTTCGATAACCACTGCTCGGATAGTTTGATATTGATAAATCCGGGGCCGGCGATCTCGCAATGCTCAGAAATATCAGATAAATCAAGGTTTTCGAGTATTCGACCGGCTAGTTCACGCGGATTGGTTTTCATCAATTTGGCTGCTGCCATGGCGCAATTAGCCTGATAGTCGCCATGCTGTGGGTTTTTACCCAGCGCTACCATGGGTTGGCACTGTTCAGGGATATTGGCTGCGGTCATCGCGGCACGCACACGGTGGTTCAGAAGGTTACGGATATTCATGAATTCAGTGGCTACTCTATAGGGTGTTCAGCATTGATTTACTTTGGTTAATCTATTGGGGTTACTTTTACTGGGTCGCACATACGGGACATTTGGGGTTCTTCGACAGCTTTACTTGCTGCCACTCCATATCGGCGGCGTCAAATAATAACAGCTTACCCACGAAAGACGCTGAATTATCTGTCAAAATCATCAGCGCTTGTAAGGCTTGCATGGTGCCAATAACACCAACCACCGGGCCAAGAATACCTTCCATTTCGCAGCTTTGTGCATTCTCATAGACTGCTTCGCTGTAGAGACATTGGTAACAAGGACCTTCATAGTTGGGTTGGTAGCTTAAAATTTGGCCTTCTAGTCGAATAGCGGCCCCAGATACCAGCGGCTTGCCTGCTTCAACACAATAGCGATTGACCTCGAATCGAGTCGGAAAGTTATCACTACAATCGAGCACTAAGTCGATTCGATTGATGAGTGCCTTTAGCTCATCACCATCGATTTGATAATTAATCGCTTCAACGTCGCAGTGAGGGTTTAGCGCTTTAATACTATTTTTGGCGGAATCCACTTTATTGCCACCGATGGCGCAACTGGCATGAATAATCTGGCGTTGTAAATTCGATTCTTCGACGATATCAAAATCGCTAATGACGAGTTTTCCGACGCCACTGGCAGCGAGATATAGCGCAGCAGGGGATCCAAGCCCACCCATGCCAATAATCAATACCGTGGAATCGATAATTTTCTGTTGACCTAATTCGCCAATATGGTTTAGTCGGATTTGGCGGCTATATCTATTGCTTTGCTGACTATTCATTTTGAGGTGAATTTAGACGTGAATTTTGGAGCTAGGAACAGTACTTAGGCGAGATTCTGTCGGAATCTGATGTTCATTCTGTCGCCTTCATTCTCTGTGACGAGCGGCTATTATGGACTATAGCTCAACTCTTGAGTGCAAGCCATATAGGCTTCCATGATTAAAGTGGGGTTATCGAGTAAGCGCTGTCGCCAAACGCCGAGTTGAATCCTTGATTCGATCAGTCCACGTAATACACCTACATGTTGAGTTTTACCCACACAACTGGCTCCGACCAGACAATTGTCATCGAATTGCAGGTTCATATATTGATATTGATCAGGACTGTATAGCTCGGCCTGTGCGCCACCTTCGATGCCCATCCACAACCCGAATGAACAGGAAATTAATCCCACTGTGTCGAGTACATTCATGTTAACGGTGCCGTGATGCGCGATGTCTTTGCCAGCCATGTTCATGCCCGCAATGCGGCCATGGTCGGTGGCGGTGGGCTGAATGGCCTGGACTTCGTGTTTTCCGGTCGAAAAGTCCATTCCCTGCGCGACATCGCCTGCCGCATAGATTTCGCTAAGACTTGTTTGCATATGATTATTGACGACAATACCTTGATCAACTTCGATGCCCGAGCCTTCCAGCATCTCCAGATTAGATTTAACGCCAGTAGCAGTAATGACTAACGCAGCGGGTAACTTGTCACCATCGCTCAAACTAACTTCGACACCATTATCGGTACTGGTCACCGACTGGACACTGCAGGAGGTATGCACGTCGATGCCTTTATCAATGCACCATTGCTTTAGCAGTCCACCGGCTTTTTCGTTGAGCATTCGGGGTACCATGCGGTTGCCTGTTTCGATAACAGACAGATTGATACCGCGTCTGACCAGTGCTTCGAGAATAATACAGCCAATGAATCCAGCGCCAATCAAAACAACATTGGCTCCTGGTTGTGCTAATTCGGCAATGCTACGAGCATCTTTTAGCGTCCAGCAAGAATGTACCTGCGGTAAATTGAGCCCGGGAATAGGCGGGCTAACGGGTCGAGACCCAGTTGCGATAAGCAGTTTGTCGTAATCTCTAGCACTACCGTCTGCAAGCTTTACCTGCTTGTTAGCCGCATCGACTTGATCAACCCGCATTTGAAGCAATTCGATATCAAGTTTACGATAATGATTAATTGGATCACGCAGGTAGCTGCCCGACTCGTCAATATTTTTAATCAGATAATACGGTATCGCCATCCTTGAATAAGGGGGTTCTGGCTCGTCACCAATAATAGTAATGGCTGATGTTGGATCGTACTGCCGTATTGTTTCGGCAGCAACAACGCCAGCAGGACCGGCACCAATAATGATATGTTGCATCGAGGTTGCTTAACTCAAGGTTAATTTAAGTGGTGATTTCGATTGAAGGCAAGCTTTTAGCGGCTGAGGCTAACATTCTTGAATACCCAGTCCAATCAGCATCGACATAGGTGATGGCATCTGTTGGGCAGGCTGTGGCACATTTTGGGTCACCGCCACAAAGGTCACACTTAACGACTTTGCCGGTATCCTGCGAATAATTAACGGTACCAAACGGGCAGGCAATGGTGCACACCTTGCAGCCAACACATTTATCGTCTGAAATGACTTTCGCGCCAGTGGAAAGGTCGATACTGATGGCATCAACTGGGCAGGCACGTTGGCACCAGGCTTCTTCGCACTGAGTGCAGGTATAGGGTGCAAATCGACCTTCATCATGGAAAGTGAATACCTTGATAAACGATTTGGAAGGGTTAAACGCACCTGTGTGTTCGTAAGAACAGGCCATTTCGCATTGCAGGCAACCGGTACATTTTGCTGGATCAATGTTTAAAGATTTTTGCATGCTGCCCTCGGCAATAGGTAATTTCTGCTGACATCATAATATGGGAAGAAAAGGTATTGCAAGTCTGCTTTGTAAGGCGCTTAAGGTGAATCACCGAGTGACCAATTTAAAACCTGCTAGTGGTTTAAAAATCTGCATTGAATTTTCTCATTGACGCTACCAATTTGTCACTATCTATGTCTCAATATCAAGTGTCTAAATCGTAACCTGTTATTAAAATGAAAGGCACCATAAACCATACCCCAAGCTGTGCAGATCCAACTGATCCCAATTCGATTAGTGTTGCGCAAGCATTGAGTCAAATCGCAAGCAATACCAAGGCTTTGCAACAGTCAGAACTGCTACCAATTCGAGACTGTCTGAACCGCATATGTAGCCAGCCCATACGCTCAACGATTAATGTACCTGGTCACGCCAATTCAGCAATGGATGGCTATGCAATTGCGTTCTCTGATTTGCAAAGAGCTGATTCACAAGATTCTCAGATAACTACATTCAAAGAGATAGGCTGCGCCTTTGCCGGCAGAGCTTTTGACACGGCTTGCGAGTCGGGGCAGTGTATTCGCATTATGACGGGTGCAGTTATGCCTGATGGCTGCGATACCATCATAATGCAAGAGCAAGCAGAACAGCGTGATGACGGTTTTATCGCGGTGGACTCGAATCACCGACTGGGTGAAAACGTTCGATATGCCGGTGAAGATATCAAACAAGACGAAGTTATTTTGAACTCAGGTGACAAAATTGGGCCAGCCGATTTAGGGGTTCTGGCGTCACTGGGAATTGGTGAATTGAACGTATTTCGTAAACCCATAGTTGCATTTATGTCGACTGGCGATGAGCTGGTATCGATTAACAAAACACTCGGGAAAGGTCAGATTCACGATAGTAATCGATATACCCTTTACGGCATGCTGGCTCAGTTAGAAGTCGATATGATTGACCTCGGCGTGATACAGGATGATTTCGACAGCATTCGTTCGGCTTTACTGGACGCCGCGCAAAAAGCAGATTTAGTCATCACCACCGGTGGTGTCTCAGTTGGTCAGGCCGATTTTATTAAAACTGCGCTGGAGGACATTGGTCAGCCTGAATTCTGGAAGATTGCGATTAAACCAGGGCGACCGCTTACCTTTGGGAAAATTCAAGAGAGCTTGTTTATTGGTTTGCCCGGCAATCCGGTGGCGGTGATGGTCACCTTCAATCACTTTGTGATTCCGGCGATACGACAGCTTTCAGGAGCGCCACCGACAAAAGTACCGGTAGTCAGGGCCACATCAACTGAAAAGATGCGTAAGAGAGCCGGGCGATTAGAAATCCAGCGTGGCATAGCATCGTTAAGCGAACACGGTCAATGGCAGGTATCTAAGACCGGTAAGCAGGGCTCTGGAATTCTCACATCGATGAGCCGGGGCAATTGTTTTATTTTGCTGCATGAAGATAATGACGGCGTTGAGCCAGGCGATCAGGTTGAAATTCAACTATTCGATTGGTCTCAAATTTAGCCCTCCCCCTAAAGATACAGAGTTTAGACATGATCAAAATAAAATATTTTGCACGCCTTGGCGAAGCACTAGAATCGAAAGAAGAAGATTTAGAGTTTGATGGCGATAATGTCACCGTGGCTGACCTGGTGAATTTATTACGAGGCCGAGGCGAACCGTGGCTATCGGAGTTTTCATCTCAAGGCAGCGTGTTAATGGCAGTTAACCATGAAATGTGCGAGGCCAGCACAGAGTTGAAATCAGGTGATGAGATAGGATTTTTCCCACCGGTAACTGGCGGATAGTTTTTTTGCTCGACTTAGTTTGGTCTTCTTATTTGGCCCGCTTAGCCCGTCTATGCAACGACTCGCGGTAAATCATATACAGCCCACAACTTATAACAACAGCGGCACCCAACCAAACTGGCGTTGAAGGGATATCCTCAAATAAAACATAACCCAGTAAAACAACCCAGATGAGCGAGGTATATTCAAAGGGCGCGATCGCTGATACCTGCGCTTTGCCAAAAGCGGCTGTTAGCGCTATGTGTCCGCTCACTGCTAATAAAGCCATTAAAAGTACGACGAAGATTACATTCCACGAAACTGGCACCCATACCCAGGGTAGCATCGCAGTGCTCGCAATACCGATCATCAAGTTGAAGGAAAATACCAGTGAGATAATGGAATCCTGCTTCATTAATTGCTTTCCACTCACCTGTATGCCGGCATAAGCAAACGCTGCACACAATACCAAAAGGTAAGCAAAGAATTGCCCTTCGCCTTCAGGATTCATTGCAATGATGACACCGCCAAAACCAATCACCACCGCCGACCAACGGTGAATGCCGACCTTTTCCTTCAAGAATATCGCCGATATAGCCGTGAGAATAAAACTAGAACTAAAAAACACCACCGTTGCATCCGCTAACGGCAAATACTTAAGTGCCGCAAAAAAAGGCAGTGGCGCAAAAATACCCAACCCGCCTCTTAAACCATGGGCTAAGGGACGAGTCGTTTTAAGCAAGCCGAGTTGATTTCGCAGCGCTAATGCACATAAGATAGCTGGCACAATAACCCAGCTACGCATGGCCAGAACTTGAGCTGGAGAGACATCGGCCTCAACTAACCATTTAGCGGTTGTATCCATACTGGCCATTAACAACATGCCCAGCATCATCAGCACAATACCGAGTAAATTATTCTGACTGTTTGGCAGCTTCGATTCTGGCGGTGGTATTCCTTCCTTAATCATCGCTGTTTAAACGTAGTTTGCTGCATTGACTCAAGCCTTAGGAATTAGATGAATGTATGCCTGACATTCGCGACAACAATGAAGACAAATCAGCTATTGTGGCAAAAGTTATTGCTGTGGGCCTCTGCTAAATGAACTGAAAGTTAGAGGGTGCTTTATTTGACTGGAGAGGTAAAGTCAAAATTATTCTTGCCTAAGGTTTTAACTCGGTACATTGTTTTATCTGCTAGTCGAATCATGTTTTCAACCGTTGAGGCATCGTCTGGATAAATCGCAGTTCCGATGCTCGCACTGACAGTGGCTTCATCATTCTCAATTTGAATGGGTTGTGAAATTTGTTCAATCAAATTAATAGCGATCTGACCGGCTATATTTGACAGGATAACAACAAATTCATCACCACCTATTCTGGCGACAGTATCAGTCTCTCGCAATTCAGCTTTGATTCGATCAGCCGTTATTTTAAGGACCATATCACCATGCCCATGACCGTAGTCGTCATTAATTTGTTTAAAGCCATCCAGATCAAGAAACATGATGGTAGTCTTTTGTTTCCTGCGTCGTGAATCAGCCAGCGATCGATCGAGACGGTCTTTACACAGACGTAAGCTAGGTAAACCAGTGAGATCATCGTGATTGGCCAGAAACTCGAGTTCGGCCGCAATGGATTCGCGTTGTTTAATTTCAGCCTGTAATTGTTCTACATTATTGGCCAACTCATTGGTTCGAGCCTGGACCGTTTCCTCTAACAGGGTTTTGGCCGGCGATAATAAATACTCGGTTTGCTTTTGTTCGGTAATATCTTGTATTACACCCAGCGAGTGAACGACTTTACCATTAATTACTTTATGGACGACGTTGCGCTCACTAACCCAGCACAGACTGCCATCTTCAAGATGCATTCGATATTGTTGTACACAAGGTTAGTAGTCGATCAGAAGTTGCTTATATCCTGCCTCTACCAGGGGTCTATCGAGTTCATATACGTCATCCATAAAGCTACCCGAACTGTTCACTTTATGCATATATTGCTCACCAGACATGCCAAGTATTTTTTCAAAACCAGGGCTAATATGGATATAACGCTCGGCAAGCTCATCGAAAATAAAGGGCCCCTCTCGGGTGATACGTTCAGTCTGTTGCGCCAATCGTTCGCGATACTCTAGTTCATGTTCATGCTTTAATTGCTGAGAAATATCCTGCAGCATGTCGAAATTTCGTGCTTCATTACCCACTTCATCAACAATCCATAGTCTAATTTCTCGGGAGATGTCGAAACTCACCATCATTACGAATAATTCTATAATTGATATCGAAAGATTTAGCTATGTTGAGCGTTCCGATATGATCCTTATACTCGGCGCGATCATCTGGATGAACTTGCTGTAAAGTTGAATCGCTGCACATTCTTCAGAACAGGATTGTAATCTGCCCTCTTCGCAATTCCATTCGTAATAACCAATATGCACAGAGCGCTCAGCCGCATTACCCAATGCCTCACGATGATCACACTTTTCCAGTGCAGCAATTAACTGTGGTTTGCTCATGTCTTGGTAGTTTGAGGTCATCTTAGTTTAGTCCCTCGGTCATTGCGTTTTTACAGAGATAATCAAATTTTGATGAGCACTGAGTATAGACAAACAAATGACTTTCAGTATAACTAGTTTGCTCTGCTACAGAGGCTTTGTTATGACCCAACCAACATCATTGAATATTCAACTTAGCGAGACTATTAACCAGCTCGAGGCATTACTAGGTGACAGATTATCTACTGCCGAGTCGATGTTACAACAACATGGTCGAGGTGAATCCTGGCATCCGATACAAGCTCCGGATGCGGTTTGCTTTGCACAGACAAATGATGAAGTGAGTGCCATTGTTAAGCTCTGTGCTGCAGCCAAAGTACCTGTTATTGCATTCGGTGCTGGCACTTCACTAGAAGGGCATGTACAGGCAATCAGAGGCGGTATTTGCATCGATTTGAGCCAAATGAACACTGTGCTAGAAGTGAATAATGAAGATCTTGATTGTCGGGTTGAAGCAGGCGTGACACGCAAACAGCTAAACCGGTATTTAAGCGACAGTGGTTTATTTTTTCCCATCGACCCAGGTGCTGATGCCTCCATTGGTGGCATGGTCGCAACCAGGGCATCCGGCACCAACGCCGTACGCTACGGAACCATGCGCGAAAACGTACTGGCTTTAACAGTTGTCACAGCCAGTGGTGAAATCATACAAACCGGAACACGAGCACGTAAATCTTCAGCAGGTTATGACCTAACGCGCTTGATGGTTGGTTCTGAAGGCACGCTTGGCATTATCACTGAAATCTCGTTACGTCTTTACGGCTTAAGCGAAGGTATTTCTGCCGCTATTGTTAACTTCCCGAATGTCCGTTCAGCAGTCGACACGGCAATCGAAACGATTCAAATGGGCATACCCGTTGCGCGTATCGAACTGCTCGATAGCGCTTATATGAAAGCAATTAACACTTATAGCAAGACTAGTTATGACGAACACGATACGTTATTTGTTGAATTTCACGGTACATCAAAATCGGTCGAAGAGCAGGTTCAACTGTTCGACGAAATATCACAACAATATGGCGCCAATGGATTCAAATCGGCGTCCAATGAGGCAGATAGAACTCAGCTTTGGAGCGCTCGGCACAACGCCTATTATGCTGGCCTCGCGATGCGACCGGGTAGTCGAGGTTATGTCACCGATGTCTGTGTACCCATATCGCAACTGGCAGATTGCATCGACCAAACACAGCAGGACCTTGAAACCAGCGGTTTGTACTCGCCTATTTTAGGACATGTTGGTGACGGTAACTTCCACCTCACCATATTCATCAACCCAGATGATCAAGCGATGTATGAGCAGGCATTACAAGTTGATCAGCGCCTCGTAAAACGTGCGCTTGCTATGGGCGGTACCTGTACCGGCGAGCACGGTATTGGCCTGGGGAAACTCAAACACATGCGTGCCGAACATGGTGATGGTGCTGTTAATATGATGCGCGCCATTAAGCAAGCGCTTGACCCGGACAATATAATGAACCCTGGGAAGACAGTCGATTGTTAGTCCTGGTCTTTCACCTCCGACACAGAGCTGACGTTATGCGTGCTTAAGCGGAACGATATTTTGATTGAGGCGGAGCACATTGTCAGGGTCATACTGGGCTTTGATTTCTTGAAGTCGCCTATAGTTCTGTCCAAAAGCGTACTGTATACGTGAATCCATTTCGTCGTCTGACAGGTAGTTGCTATAAACCCCGTTACCCATAAACGGTTCAAGTTTCTGGTAGATATTCTTAGCCCAGGCAATGTTTTTATCGTTGTAGCACTCGTCTTGCCATTGAGAAATAATCAGGATATAAAATCCTTCGCTTCGATTGAGGTAGGCAGTTGAATCAGCAGCTGCCCTAGTTACCTCACCATGGAAATGATCAATAATAATCCGGCTCATCTGCGATGGGCATTGGAGAAACTGGTCAAGTATAACTGACGTCACATCGTCGTTTAACTCGGCAATATAACTAGATTTCCAATAGTTAAAAGCCAGCCGAGGGAAACTTGAGTCTACCAATGTATTAAGTTTGGTATATGAAATGGGGCCCAGCTGGTCAATCAAAGGTGTACCAAAACATTGGATGCTGTTTAGCGCTTTTTTGGCGCTGATCGACTCACTACAATGGCAAACAAACATGGCTCCGCAGAGAGCACCTGAAGTATCAGGGTGATGCCTAATTACCGTCAGCACTGATAACCCAGTGCTGATTGAAGTCATACGCTCGCAGTAAAATTTGAGCATTTCTTCTATTTTCATTTTCCGCATAAACAATCAAGCCACCTTCAACAATAGGCCCGACCGGATGTAACTGGAATTCAAACGAGGTGATGATGCCAAAGTTTCCACCACCGCCGCGAATCGCCCAGTATAAATCACGATTTTGTTCGGCGCTTGCAGTCAAAGCTTCACCACTCACGGTGACCACTTCTGCCGAGATCAGATTGTCGATAGTCAAGCCGTACTTAGGCATCAACGCACCGAGTCCCCCACCTAAGGTAAGCCCTGCGACACCTGTTGACGAAATCATGCCGCCAGGGATTGCCAATCCATGTAATTGAGTTTCACGGTTCAACTCACACCAGGTAACACCTGTTTGAACCGTGACTGTTTTTGTATCGACACCAACATGCATGCCCTTCATTAGGCTGAGGTCAATCATCACACCGTTTTTGCATACCGCTCTACCAGCAACATTGTGGCCGCCACCTCGTACAGAAATAACTTGCTGTTGCTTGATAGCAAACGCTAAAGACTCCACGACATCAGCGGTGCCAATACACTGCACGATAACCGCAGGATACTTATCAATTAGACCATTGTGAACTCGTCTGACGGTATCGTATAAGTCGTGGCTCGCAGCAATACAGCACCCGAAATACTGTCTGTTAATGTCGTCAGAGCATCTGACTCGATTGTGTTAATAACTGTATTAGTTGCTGTCATTACCTTTTCTCGTAAGATCAATTTCAGTCAGCGTAATGTTAGCAAACAAAGAAGTGTATTGTTAGATGCTGTAATTAGAATTTATAATTCGATATGATTGAGCAATGATAGATAATCTACGTGCACTTTATATCTTCGCAAAATCCGTCAAATTGGGTTCATTTCGGGAAACAGCCCGAGCACTAAACCTGTCGCCTTCTGTCGTGAGCTATCACATATCCAAACTAGAATCGGATTTAAAAATTGCGCTACTTACTCTACAGGCCGACTCGTAAATTGACTCTGACCCATGAGGGCAGAGAGCTATTCGACAATACGATGCCTTTGATTGATGGCCTTGAAAGAGGGATTGATAACCTCGCAACCAGTATTGCCGCACCCATTGGTCAATTAAACATTACTGCTCCAACCGCATTTTCTCGGGGGGCACTGACGATACAAATAGCAACATTTATTAAACAGCACGCAAAGGTCAAATTATCGTTTAATTACACGGATTAAAATCAGGATTTGATTGAGAATGGCATCGACCTAGCGATTCGTGGCGGGGATATGAAAGACAGTACTCTAAAATCGAGGAAAATCTTCGAGCTCAAAAGAAAACTGGTTGCATCTTCTGAATATGTTTCAACCATGCCCCAGCCTAAGTCTCCGGCAGACTTTAATGGATGGGACTGGGTATGGTTTACGGTAACGCCGAATCATCGAACATTTGTAAACCAAAAAACGAAAAAAAATTCGATTTAAATCCCGTATCACTGTTGATAACGGCGATGCCATGTGCAATTTTGTTATGGAAGGGCTGGGACTGGCTACGCCAACAACCTATCTTATCGATGACAACCTGAAAACGGGGAAAATGGTGGAAGTATTGCCGGACTGGCGCATTGAGCCTATTGATGTGCATGCGGTCTGACCCGCCAATTCGCCCAAAACTGGATTAACCAATCGGTTCGTTAATTTTCTAATAACGGCAGATTTAGGCTCCTGTTAGTTTTTAACCCAGCACGTTATGAATTTGAACAACAGGCTGTTAGCCCCTCGCTAGCTCGTTAGCTACTTCAGTATATAAATCCAAAAAAATTAATGGAAAAATCAAAGCAATTTTCGAGCTAATAATTACCGACTAAGCCCACCCAGAAAAACTTCAAATTCGTCGGTAGAAACCGGCTTTGAATACAGGTACCCCTGACCGAAATCACAACCCGCTGCGATAAGTAAATCACTTTGCTCCCTTGTCTCGATACCTTCCGCAATGACCTCAAGGTTTAATTTATGCGCCATCACGATAATGGCTTCACACAATGCAAAGTCGTCCGAACCTGGCGATAGGTTAGCAACAAATGATTGATCTATTTTAAGGTAATCAATATCAAACTTTTTCAAATAAGCCAGTGACGAATAGCCAGTGCCAAAGTCATCAAGAGATACCAAAACACCCGCATCACGGAAGGCCAGCAATTTATCCATGACCTCTCCCCTTGTTTCCATTAATAAACCTTCGGTGATTTCTACGTTAAGCGAGTTACCAGGAAGGTCGAGCTGCTCGAGATACTCGAACCATTCGGAAAAATCAATTTTACTATCTCGAAATTGAACCGGGGATGTATTAATGCTGACCTGAAAATCGGTATGCCCATTGTCATGCCATTGCTTTGTCTGTTTGGCGGCCTCCTGAAATACCCAATGGCCGATTTGAATGATGAGACCAGATTCTTCAGCAAGGCGAATAAATTCACCTGGGCTGACGATGCCTCGCTCAGGATGTTGCCAGCGCAACAGGGCTTCGGCTTTGTAAACTTTTCCCGAGGCCAGGTGCACGATCGGTTGATACAGTAAATATAACTCTTGATTGGTTAAAGCTGAGCGCAAATCGCTGAGCATTCGCATCCGATCAATCGCTTTAGTTTGCATTGTCTCGGTAAAAAAGTGAAAGTTGCTTCGTCCCGCACTTTTGGCGGCATACATTGCCTGGTCG
>Ga0307492_10000352_pt1 | contig 19935 bp, 12 predicted proteins | sample SI3LmetaG_FD_202365 | JGI IMG/M metagenome (GOLD analysis project Ga0307492, IMG submission 202365) | Sea-ice brine microbial communities from Beaufort Sea near Barrow, Alaska, United States - SI3L | ecosystem: Environmental > Aquatic > Marine > Coastal | place: USA: Alaska | collected 2017-05-06 | reverse complement strand
TAATAGGCACGGTGTTGCTCGCTATTGCTTTGGCTTCAGGATTTATATTCATACCCAATATGTTTGCTGATGGTTATGCTCATAAAACAGTTTTGTCTAGCCTTGGGTTTCTCGTCTATGTCTTTGCCCTAGTGCTTCATCACTTTTCTGGACTAAAGGCTCGGGTGCTAGTAACGTTTAATTTGGTAGGTGTTACGCTATTAACATTGGCCTATTTCGGAAGCCGATTTGTTCGTGAGTTTATCTTGTAATATCATACAAATTGGAATACTCATCGCGTGATTTTATTAAGACTAGATACTCGCTTTTGAATAGTAGATAATAGGGTTAATTAACGCTTTTTTATTTGTTCACAAATTACAACGAGGAAACTTTTAGTTGGACGCTATTTCCACCCAAACGCTCTTTACTATTCTTGGTATTCTTATCGTCGTTTCAGCCTATTTTTCAAGTTCTGAAACTGGGATGATGACGATTAATAGATACAAGCTAAAACACTTAGCCAATGAAGGCGACCCTAGAGCTCTGCGCGTCCAAAAACTGATCGACAAACCGGACAAATTAATTGGACTTATTTTAATTGGTAATAACTTGGCAAATATTGCAGCTTCGCTGATAGCTGGCATTATTGCTTCTCGTTATTTCGGTGAATTTTACGGTACTATAGTAACTACTTTTGGTCTAACGCTTGTCATGCTGGTATTTGCAGAGGTAACACCAAAAACATTAGCTGCAATGTATCCTGAAAAAATCGCATACCCTAGCTCACTCATCTTACTACCTTTATTATTTCTATTTACTCCATTTGTAAAACTAGTCAACGGATTTACCAATATTATTTTAGCGATTTTACGGATTAATCCAAATGACGACAATGGAGATTCATTGAGCCGTGAAGAATTGCGCACCGTCGTATACGAGGCCGGAAATCTAATTCCTAAGAAACACCAAGATATGTTAGTAAGTATCTTAGATTTGGAAAAAGTAACTGCAGAAGATATAATGGTTGCGCGAAGCGATATCTATGCAATTGATATCAATGACGATTGGAAAGATATTCAAAAACAACTCACTCATTCACAACATACTCGGGTTTTACTATACCGTGACAGCATTGATGATGCAGTTGGTTTCATCCACGTTCGCGACGCACTCAGGTTGCTATCGAAGGACCAATTCACCAAAGCGACTATATTGCGCGCGGTTAAGGAGATTTATTACACTCCTGACTCTACGTCTCTGCATACATTAATGTATAAATTTCAATCTGTTAAAGAACGAATTGGCTTAGTAGTTGATGAATATGGTGATATTCAAGGGCTAGTAACGTTAGAAGATATATTAGAGGAAATCATTGGTGATTTCACAACCTCTATGCTACCTGACTACAGTAAAGAAGCGTTAGAGCAGCAGGACGGCAGTTACTTGGTTGACGGCAGTGCTAATATTAGAGAATTGAACAAAGAAATGGATTGGCATTTTCCGACAGAGGGACCAAAAACGCTCAATGGTTTGATATTAGAGTACTTGGAAGCGATACCTGAAAATAATATCAGCGTGCGACTGGCAGGTTACCCAGTAGAAATTGTTGATATCAGTGGCAATATGATAAAAACAGTCCGGATTTTACCGCTTTTTTATTCTTCTCCTGTAGAACAGGATGCTGCAACCAAGCAATAAAGAGACAAACGCATTAAGTAGCGTTATCTGGGGCAGGGCTTGATTTTAAAAGAAATACGTTCGGCGCTTTTTCAACTTTTTTATCATGTGCACGCTGCTTAAATTCCTCAATCTTTTTATTGAGTAAATGTAATTTGTGTAGAATGTCTTGGAGTTCTTCATCGTCGTCAATATCAGCATCTTGAGCATGTTTCTCAAGAGTTTGGTATAATATTAATGGCAATGACTTTTTTGACATGAGAGCAATCTGCGTTCTTCAATTATTAAGCGATAGTTATGTATCGGTAATATTAAGAAATACTAAATAATTGTTCTTCAGGAAAACCATAAAACTTTACATAACTGATTTTCAAGTTGCATTAGTGCTACGTAAGACTTTGGTAAAATGCTAACTGGCGGCCCAATGAACGCTTCAAATCATAATTAATCATAAGAACGTCAGCTGTGTCAAAAACACGTGCATTAAACCCGTGACAAACTGCATCACTCAATAAACTCACCAGTGGCATGTGGCTAATCACCAATAAGCAATTAATATTATTATCTTGCAACAACTCCCCATCAATTAAATCATGCACTTGCTTGGCATTTCCATCGGGAGTTACAGCAGAAGTTTGGATCGTATTCTTAAGTGGTATAAATTGTTGAACAGCGCCTAAAGTTTCAACCGTTCGGACATATGGGCTCGCTAACGTCAGATCAACTTGCTTCAGTTGAGTGTGTTCGCTTAGCTGCTTTGCCATCCACTTTGCCGCATGCTCAGATTGCGTGACACCAAACCTTGTAAGATGTCTCGATTGATCATCTCGTTTATAAGACTCAGCCTCGCCATGACGCATTACAAATATAATCATGAAATAGTTATCTTTTTAATAAATTTTTTTGCAAATAGACGCTAACATTTTATCAGGTCTGTCTACAATAGTGTCTTAGTATAAATTTAACGACAATAGTCGAAATTCCTTTACAACTATTCTAATTACAGGTTTTATTACGATAATAATGACAAGGAAAAGCATTGATCCTAACAAGACTAGCAAATCGAGATTATTTAACAAACGAACTTGAAGATGGTTTCGAGTACGTATTAATAACGTGCCCTGATATAAAGAAAGCCTCTGTTTCGATATCAGTCGAAATGGGACACTTTAGTGACCCACAAGAGTGCCAAGGCTTGTCGCATCTAATGGAACATATGTTGTTTGCTGGTAGCCAAAACTACCCCAATGGTAACTTCTTAAATCAGCTACTTAATATGCACGGTGGTTTTGTTAATGCATGGACCTCTTCAGAGTCTTGTAATTTTCATTTTGATTGTCCGTTAAATCAGTTTTCACAAGCGTTAGATGTACTTATAGACATGCTTGCACAACCTGCATTAACCATTCAGGGTATTTCACAAGAAGTTGATGCCATAGAAGCTGAATTTTCTATGCGCAAACAGGATGATGTGCGACGCCTTTACGACGTCCACAAGCAAACTTGCAATACCAAACATCCTTTCAGTCGATTTAGTGTCGGCAACAAACAAATATTTAGTCAATTTACAAAGGCAGAATTACAACAAAAATTACGTAAACATCATCAGCACTATTTTGCTGCAACAAAAATGAAAGCTTGTTTTGTTGTTCCTACAGAAATGGCAAATGATGAACTCATCACTTTTATCGAGTCAAGGCTAGTCACTTTTAATAAAAGCGATGTCACTCATGTTCCAAAAAATTATCCAGCGTTATATTTGCCAAGCCAAAAAGGATGCTTGATTGAGGTCAAGCCTTACAAATTTGCACAAAATTTGATGCTCACTTTTTGCCTTCCTAATGTTTCTCAATATTATCGAAGTAAGCCTATTCTATTGCTTACCCATTTGATCGAGGATGCCTCAGAAAACACCTTACAACACTACTTAAAACGAATGGGATTTATTCTCGACTTAACTGCTAACGGCGGCATTGAGGGTGAAAACTTTCAAGACATTAATATTAATCTACGATTGACGGACTATGGTTTAAAACATACCGAAAAAATAATGCAAGTCATTATGCAATGGTTAGATTTTCTTAGAAAAACAGGAATCGAAGAATGGCGATTTGAAGAAAAATCGCAACAATTAGCTTTACAAGTTCAATACACAACTCCCCCACTAGGTTTAGATGAGGCTGTTCTTCTCGCCTCTAAACTACACAAACTTACCTTGCGCCAGGCACTCGAATCTAATGTAGCTATGGACAAGTTTGACGAAGCCGTTTTTACGCAATTTCTTAGCTATTTCACTATCGAAAATTTGCGTGTGTTTTGTATTCATCCGCACGCATTTTGTGACCAACAAACAACTCAATATGAGGTTCCGTTTAGTGTTCGAAGCTTAAATTTCGGTATCCAAGAAAATAAATTATTGGTGCTGCAGCTACCGCCACGAAACCCCTACATGAGCGATAAATTCGGGTTAGTAAAAATAGAAATGCAAGCAACTAAAATAAAAACGCTTAAAAGTTCGGATTTTTTATTAAAATTTTTGCAAAATCATCAATTTAAAACACCAAAAGGTGATTGCTATCTGTCGTTAGAAAACCCTAATATGATAGGAACCGCACGTAATATTGCGATCAAAAGGCTGTGGATTGCTTGCTTGAACGAGCAGTTAAGTGAAACATATAACGGCGCTGAAATGGCTGGAATACACTTCAAATTGTACGGCCATCAAGGTGGTATGACACTACACACTAGCGGTTTTTCTAATCGCCAGTTAGTGTTATGCGAAGAGATCCTCAGCTTTATACAGAACCTCCAAATAAAACCAGCAATATTCATCGTTGTAAAACAAAAGCACATTTCCACCTTAAAAAACACCTTGTTGAACAAACCTGTTAATCAACTATTTGCTGACATTAATACCGTTATACAAGAAAATACATTTAGTCAAGAATCCATATTAGACGAAGTTGAAAATTTGAAATTATCTGAGTTAAATCAGCAAGCTGTTACTTATTTTAAGAAAATACATATCGAGGGCTTAGCTGTTGGTAACTGGACTTTTGCACAAATTAACTCCTTTCATACCAAAGTAATTGAATGCTTTAAGGATATGGATAAGGTATTAAAATCAAGTCGGAATATTGCTCAAATAGCGCAAAAAAAATTATGTATACAGCACAATCAGACACACAAAGAACATGCGACTATTATATATTTTCAATCACCATCTAATAGCAATGCGAACCACGCGCTATGCATTGCTATTGAGAAGCTACTATCGCCTATATTTTTTGATGAGTTAAGAAATAAACGAAACTTAGGTTACTTGGTTGGTTGTGGTTATTTCCCGATTAATAGGCATCCAGGTTTAGCTGTTTATATTCAATCGCCTTCGCATTATAGCGATGATTTATATGCCGCAATGACGGAAGTAATTGATGAGTTTGTGCAAAATATTACTAAATTCGAGCCTATGTTCGATAGTTTTAAGGAATCATTAAAAAAACAATTTAGAACATTTGATGAAAATACAAATCAGCTAGCTCAGCGGCTTTGGATGGATTTTGATGAACTAGATGAATCAGCCGAAAGCAATCAAATGGCTGATGTTATCAATGTTTTAACATTTGACTTATTCAAGCAAGGTTGTGAGCAATTAACTGCCGCAACATGCAATGGAACAGCGGTGTTTATTACTAAACCTAAAGCAGAGTTTAGCAAAAGGTTTGTTGGCTTCGAATTCATTGATGATCCAACCACATTTAAGCAGTTGGTAACGTACCAATAAGGCGGATCTAAATACGACTGGTTATTTCAATTAACCCTTGCTAAAATGGCAAAAATCGGCTATTTTTCAAACGCGTAATAACAGCTTTGTACGTACTTTAGGCAAACGGTACCTAACAACTAATAATGCCTTGAGAAAGCCAGGTATTTTCGGCATCCTTAGAGAATTTGAAATAATAATAATAATATCAGGCGGTAAATTTGTGACTCTTGCCTTTCCTCAGAAATGGCTGATTTTAATCATGCTTTTAAGCATGCAGTTCCTGAATTCAGCAACTGCAAGAGTCTCGACCACCCTAAACTTTGAGCATCTCTCAGCACAAAATGGTTTCTCTCAAAGCAAAGTCATGCAAACTATTGAAGACAAGTACGGATTTATTTGGATTGTTAGCAGTGATGGTTTAAGCAAGTACGATGGCTTTCAAAACCGACTATTTAGTGCTGACGGCTCAATACCAGGTTCAATTCCAAGTAATTCGGTAAGCGGCATCGTCATAGACGATAAACACAGTCTATGGATAGCGACAGATCAAGGCTTAGCAAAGTATCACTACGAAACGGATAGCTTTTCAACCATAAATAGTGAAAATAGCATCATTAAAGCAAATGAGATTAGCTCGATTGCGAGTGCATCAGGAAAAGAGATTTATTTTACAGTGCAAAATTCACTCTACCGCTTGAATGCTGAAAGCCAGAAAGTGACACAGGTGATTAGTCAGTCGCCCTTCCCACAAAATATAACCTACATTAAAGATGAAAATTCTAGAATATGGATGAGTTCTGCTTATTCCGGTATTTTCATTTTTGACAAAATTTCAGGGCAACTATTTGATCTTACGCTTCAAAATCCATGGAATTTTACGCTTCCAAACGTAAAGATAAACAAAATTGAAGTGGTCGGAAATAAGTATTGGATTGCGACAAATAAAGGTTTGATAACTCTCGATTCTAGCACCAACAAACAACAAAACCTATCACAGGATGTTAATTCAGATTTACCATCCGATGTAATCAATGACCTTAATTTTGATGGCGAAAGTCTTTGGGTTGCGACCAATAGAGGTTTGGTTATTACCGATAGAGACTCCAACATTCAAACAGTTATAAACCACAACAACGCGTTTTCAAGTGGTTTGCAAGACAGTAATATAACAGATATATTTATTTCGAGAGTGGGTGCGGCTTGGATTGGCACAGCTAGTGCAGGACTGCATAATTTTCATCCCGCTTCTAGCCCGTTAAAACTTTTTAAACCGGTAGATGGCGACAAAAAAAGCTTATCGGGCCGACAAGTTATCGGATTCGCAAAAGACAATGAGCAAAGTATTTGGGTCGCAACTCGGCTTGATGGCCTAAATAAATTTAACCACAAGCAAGGCTACTACACACAGATTCCACTGAATATTTCAGCAATGATAAACAGCATCAAAATCGATGCTGATAACAAAATATGGTTAGCCACAAGTGAAGGCATTTATAGTTATAGAATCAATGGCGAAAGTGTAGAATTCGAAAATCAAATCCATGCGACTAAATCCTTTGAAGCGGTGGAAATATTTAATAATAAACTTTGGGTTTGGCATCCAGAGAAAGGCTTATCGACCTTTAATCTCAAGACTTATGAAGAAACATTCGTTAACTTGCCTAGTGATATTTCGGTAGCAAAGCCTGTATTTACTGATGACAGAAACAAAGTCTGGCTACAAACAAATGTAGGCGTACTGATCAGTGATAACGGCAGTAGCCAATTTAGCCGCCCTTCTGGCTTAGAAGAATTTGGTAAGTTAAGTATTATTCAGGTTTACAGCCATCAAGATGCCTATTGGGTAGTTACTGAGAATCAGGGTATTTTTAAACTGGATAAAGTAAGCTTAACATTACTGAAGCAACTCAAGGGTTTGAACGATAATGCCACGTCTGATATTCGTTCAGCGATTGGAGTTGAAAATAGTATTTGGTATGGCAGTAGACAAGGAATTTATACGCTAGACCTAGATTCTTCGAGTATCGTTAAGAGACGTTCCAAAAGTGCATTAAACTTTAATGAATTAGGGCGTGGCGCGATTTTAGCAACAGCAGATGGCAACCTACTGATTGGTGGTTCAATCGGAATTCACTATCTTATAACCAAACAGCAAAATATCAATAAGTATGACCAGCCTGTTCAACCTCAGTTTATAAGCTTTTCGGCTCCAAATAAAAACATTGAAGAGACCACATTAACGCTACCTGCATTTATGATGAATTCGTTTACTATGGCTCACTCTGAAAGTCGTATTAATATTGAATTTGGTGTTATCAACAGCATTAACCCAAATGCAACTGAATATCGCTATATTCTTGAAAATTTAGATAAAAATTGGACTTATACGACAACTAACCGTTTAGCATCCTACAGCTATTTGTCTTTTGGTGACTACGCCTTCAAAGTACAAGCACGTATTAATGGTGGTGAATGGTCGCAGCCAAATGCACTCGCTATTTCGGTGGAAAAACCTTTTTGGCTAAATACACGTGCACTAATCTTTTACGCTTTCTTTATTATCTTCTTAGGCGTTTATCAAGTTAGCAAAATGAAGACGCGTAAGAATCGCGATCAAACCCTAACAGAAGATGTTGAACGTTTAACTCTCACCCTGTCTTCAAGTGGAGATGAATTATGGGATTGGGACATATTAAGTGGTCAAATTTATAGGGCGAATACGTGGAATACAATCGATTTCCCACAAGACAGTATGCGCAGTCATACTACTTATGAAAATAATGTACACGAGAATGACGTTGAACGTTTAAAACAGTCTCTTGACGGACACTTAGAAGGGAAGACACAGTTCTTCGAGCTCGCCTACCGTGTCAAAACCTTTGCCGGCGACTGGGTATGGGTGTTGGACAGAGGTAAGGTTGTGAAGCGTGATTCTCATCATAAGGCGCTGCGTATGACCGGTACGCTGAAAAACATTAATCATCTAAAGCAAGCTGAAGAGCAACTTAACTTATTTAAAAGTAGTTTTGAGAACATTACAGAAGGCGTTTTCATCGCGGATAATGAGTTTAAGTTTATGTCGGTCAATAGTGCTTACTGTAATTTTACCGGTGATACGGTTGAGAAAGCATTAGTAAGTAAATTGTCCTTTAGTCAATATCCTGAAGCTTTTACTGAAGAAGTTAAAAAGACCCTTAAGCACAAAGGTAATTGGTCTGGCGAAGTTGATGCTGTTCGCACAAATGGCGAAAAATATCAGTTGGAAATGACGATTGACGCTATTCGCAATGAAGACAATCATATCAGTCATTATGTCGGGGTGTTCTCTGATATCAGTTCACGTAAAAAAACTGAAAAAGAATTATTAAAGCTAGCCAATACAGACCCATTAACTAACTTACCTAATAGGTCATTTTTTCAAGCAAGTCACGAAAATTTAGTGCGCCGCGAAACACCGCATGCTCTTATTTGTCTCGATATGGACAATTTTAAGCGAATTAATGATTCTCTTGGGCATCAAACTGGCGACTTATTAATTAAACAAATTGCGCGTCGTTTACAAAAAATTACAACGTCTAGTTCCACTACTTATCGCTTAGGTGGCGATGAATTCAGTATGTTGGTTGAAGCAACGGCAACTGTACATCGCATTTCCCATATTGCACAAGACATACTTGATACTCTTTCACGTCCATTTTATATCGCCAAGCAGGAGTTTGTGTTGGGTGTAAGTATCGGTATAGCAACCTACCCTGAAGATGGAACAAATCATCAAGAATTGCTAAAAAATGCTGACACCGCTATGTATTTTGCTAAAAACAATGGTGGTAGTAATTATCAATTCTTCAGTGGTGAAATGAATAAAAACGCAGTTCGCCAGCTGCAGATTGAAAATTTAATTCGGTTTGGCATAAAGGAAGACTTATTCAGCGTCTTTTATCAGCCAAAAGTCGATATTGCTTCAGGTCGCATGGTAAGTATGGAGGCATTAGTCCGATTCGAGCACCCGCAGAAAGGAATAGTAAGCCCTGGGCAATTTATTCCGTTAGCGGAACAAACAGGTCAAATTCTAGAAATTGGAGAGCAAGTGTTAAGGAAAGCCTGTATCGACACAAAGCGTTGGGTTGATGCCGGTTTATTTACTGGCCGAGTTGCGGTAAATATATCAGCTAAACAATTTGAATTACCGGACCTTGACGATAGAATTGAACGTATATTGAAGCAGGTTGGCTTAAGTCCATTACACTTGGAGTGCGAGATCACTGAGGGTACTTTGATGGAGAACCCAGAACAAGCCCTTAAAATGATGCAGCGTTTGCGTGAGCGCGGCATCCACTTAGCTTTAGATGACTTTGGTACCGGCTATTCTTCACTTGCTTATCTGAAGAAGTTCCCACTTCACACGCTAAAAATAGATAAAGCTTTTATAGATGATATTGCGACAAGCTCAGTTGACAAACACATGACCGAATCAATTATTAACATTGCACACAACCTCGGCTTGAAAGTTGTAGCTGAAGGCGTTGAGCATGAGAATCAGTTGGAAATATTGAAGCGCTACGACTGTGAGATGCTTCAGGGATACTTGTTTAGTAAGCCGGTTAGCGCAGCTAAATTTGAGCAGTTATTAGTTGAGGGCAGAAATATGAAGAACTTGTTAGAATCAAGAAAGCCTAGCCCAATTCGGCCAGGTGTTAGAATTGCCAAACGCTAACCCGGCTTTATAAAAAAATAAAGTACGCAAGTAGCAGCTATCAAAGCCGGTTATTTTACGAAGTTGTACGGTTTTGGAAATAATAAACATAAGCAATAACATCGGCCCCATTATGATCCCACCTATTAGCCAGCGTTTTTACCCATGGCATTTTTAAAAGCTTCAACATAATGGTAAATACTGCTAAAGAGGAAGCTTATCACTGCACTTACCCCCTTCAACATGATGTTGATTCCTTAAATAAATAACTGATTGGATTAACCATATGTCGACTGACTATTACAACGACTGATTCACTTTTGAATAAGCGCCAAATCGATACTAAATTATATTAAACTGCTGTGTAAATAAGCGAGAAATTCGCTATATGATATAAAAAAACCGAGCAAAGGCTCGGTTTCTACATTTAATAACAGAGCGTTAATAAAAAGTTGTACCTTTTTCACGCATAGTTAACAACAGCTCAGCTGGCTGATACTTGTCTGAGTAAGTTGCAGCGTAATGTTCTAGGCGATTGACCACATGTGCAAGACCTAAAGTGTCCATATAACGGAAAGGTCCACCCAAAAACGGTGGAAAGCCAATACCAAAAATAGCACCAATATCACCATCACGTGGACTTCTAACAACCTCTTCTTGCAGACACAATGCAGCTTCATTTAGCATCATCAGAACGCATCGTTCTACCACTGTATCATCTGAGAATTTTGTCTCTGGATTAACCCCAAGTAATTCATAAACTGAATCGTCAATATTTTTACCCGGCTTCTTCGCTTTATAATCGTAAAAACCAGACTTGTTTTTCTTACCCTTGCGATCATTTTCTAATAGCTTATTAAAAGCTTCAGGTGCATTAAAACGCTCACCAAACTGTCCTTTCAAAATTGGAATAATCTTGGTACCTACATCAATACCTACCTCATCCAGTAATTTAAATGCACCAACAGGGAAACCAAACTTAGTCAACGCACGGTCAATCGAATCAAGCGGTTGGCCCTCTAAAGCCATAAAGCCAGCTTCGCTCATATAAGGTGCTAAAATTCGATTAACATAAAAGCCGGCACCATCTTTAACAACAATAGGTGTCTTACCTTGACGCTTAGCAAATTCAACCGTGGTCGAAATGGTTTGATCCGATGTAAGTGCGTGCGGAATAACCTCAACCAATGGCATTTTATCTACCGGAGAAAAATAGTGTAAACCCACTACGTTTTCTGGGCGTTTTGCTTGAGCAGCAATCTCAGCGATAGGGATGGAGGATGTATTAGACGCAAAAACCGTATTTTCATTGCAATGCTCTTCGACATCAGCAACCATTTTTTGCTTCAACTTAACATCTTCAAACACAGCTTCAATTACCATATCGTTGCTTTTGTAACCGCTATAATCCAAACAACCGCTCAATAGAGAAAGTTCTTTTTGCATCTCTGTTTTTAACATGAAATGCTTTTTTACTTTCTTATTCAAAATGTCATAGCTGTAACGTATCGCACCCGCAATGCCGTCAGTACTTATGTCTTTGATACGCGCTGGCACTTTTGCCTTTGTAGCGGTAACGAAGGCAATACCACCGCCCATTAATCCACCACCTAACACACCAACTTTTTTCACTTTAACTGGCACAACGCCGGCGACGCCTGACTCTTTTTTCATGTCCGTTGTTGCAAAGAAAATATCACGCAATTGCTTTGATTCTGGCGTCATAACTAACTGACCAAACAAACGGGCTTCGGCTGCGTAACCTTTTCTTGAATCATTTATGCCGGTTTCTATGCAATCAATAATATACATAGGTGCAGGATAATTACCCAAGGTCTTTGCTAAGGTCTGTTCACGGGCTTTTTTAAACAATATGTTACGGCCAAACGAGGTGTTCTCCAACACTTTTGCCGTCAGACCTTTTTTCAACACACGTTTGATTATTTTTTTGTTTGCCATTTCTATAGCAACATCAAGTAATATTGTTTGCGGGACTATGTCGTCAACAATGCCATATTTTTTAGCTTGTTTTGCGCGCACAGCGCCGCCAGTCAGCATCATCTTCATCGCTTGTTGAATTCCGATAAGCGCGGGTAAACGTTGCGTTCCCCCACTTCCAGGTAACAAACCAAGCTGCACTTCAGGTAAACCCAATTGTGTTTTAGAACTATCGGAACAAACACGATAATGGCAAGCTAGCGCTAATTCTAACCCCCCCCCTAAAGCGGGGCCATGAATGGCAGCAACAAATGTTTTTGGCATACCCTGGATGCGATCAAATAACTTCTGACCTGCTGTCGATAAGTCTTGTGCTTCATCTGCGTCACTGCAAGCTGCGAGCATGGTTACATCAGCGCCGGCTACAAACGAATCTTTTTTCCCACTTGCCACAACGATACCGCGTATCTCGCTATCATTCTCAATTTCATCCAGTATTGCGGTAACTTCATCACCAAAGTCCGCTTTCAGCGTATTCATGCTGTCACCAGGCACGTCCATTGTTAATATGGCAATACCGTCTTCTCTTTTGGTTAAGGTAAATGCGCCCATTATTCTGTCTCCACTATCATTGCAGCACCTAGGCCACCTGCAGCACATGCCGTTAATAAACCGGTGCCACCGCCGCGACGGTTAAGCTCGTTTAACATTTGTGTAATCATTCTCGTACCGGTAGCAGCAAATGGGTGTCCGTAAGCTAACGAGCTACCCATGACATTAAATTTATCCATATCAATTTCACCAATAGCTTTATCTCTGCCGAGTTTATCTTGGGCAAACGAATCACTCCCAAACATTTTTACATTCGACAATGTTTGCGCAGCAAAGGCTTCGTGCATTTCAATCAAAGTAAGGTCGTTTAGTGTCATGCCTGCGCGGTCCAACGCTATTGGAGACGCATATGATGGCCCCATTAGCATGTCATCCCATACATCAATAGCGGCGAATGCATAACTTTTCAAATAGCCTATCGGTTTATAGCCTAGTGCTTTCGCTTTGCTTTCCGTCATCATAATAATTGCTGAAGCGCCATCGGTAAGGGGCGTTGCATTTGCTGCCGTAACCGTACCGTGCTTTTTATCAAACACGGGACGAAGTTTTGCGTAGCCTTCTAACTTTGAATTAAAGCGAACGTTATTATCCCGTGAGAACGCCTTTTTATAAGGTTCAGGATAGGCAGTCATTACTTCACTATCTAAATTACCCGCTTCCCAATTTTGGGCAGCGAGGCTATGCGACCTATGCGCTAACTCATCTTGAGCCACACGACTGATGCCGTGTTTTTTGGCCATTTGCTCCGCGGTTTGGCCCATCGACAAACCTGTTGAATATTCAGCAACGGCAGGCGGTACTGGCAATAAATCTTTTAAACCTAGTTTTTTAAGCACTGAGAGTTTTTGACCGAACGTTTTGGTTTTTTGTAAATCAGTCAAAGCACGTGCTAATTTTTTAGAAACACCAATTGGAGATACTGAAGTGGAATCAGCACCACCAGCGATACCCACATCGATATTACCAACAATCATAGATTCAGCAATATTCACTGTAGACTGAAAGCTTGTAGCACAAGCTCGTGACACGCTGTAGGCATCAGTTCGCACATTCATGCCTGTTCCAAGAACAATTTCGCGCGCAATGTTAGGCGCTTCTGGCATTTGCACAACTTGTCCGAATACCAATTGTTGAATAATTAAAGGATCGATATCGTGCTTTAGCATCAACTCATTGACCACCATTTTACCTAAATCGACAGCAGGAACACCGTGAAAATCGGTTGCCATTTTAGCAAATGGTGTACGTAGTCCAGCAACAATGGCAATTCGATCGCCATGCTGGGTTTTTAAAACTTGTTTCTGTGACATAGATTATCCTGTGACTATCAATGAGTTATTACGAACAAAAGCATGACAAAATCTTCTGGTCAGACCTCTTTCGTGTATTGTGACAAAATAAATAGTAAAGTACAAATTTTACACGTGCTAAGAAAAAACACTAGCGATAAGAAAAACAAGACCACGTATAAGTATTTGTTAAGTTAAATAATAAAATACAGAACCATTCATAAATTTACGAGTCGTAAAGTTGAAATTTTCAGATAGATCCACATATAGGACTATTGATGTTTTATGACTAAGCTCGGCGTTTACGACGACAAAACATAAAAATATAGTACAAAATAACGTAAGTAGCGTAACAAAGGCTAAAAATAACTATGGCAGTAGAACAGTTCAAGCAATTACAAGCCCATTTAGACACACAAGTTATCGGACAACCCTCTCTCACGTTGAGTATTCTGATTGCGTTACTTGCGGATGGCCATTTACTTGTTGAGGGTCCTCCTGGGCTGGCAAAAACGAGGGCAGTCAATTCGTTGTCTGACGGCATAGAAGCTGACTTCCATAGGGTGCAATTCACACCCGATTTATTGCCTGCAGATCTAACGGGCACGGACATATATCGTCCGGAAACCGGCGAATTTATATTTCAAAAAGGGCCTTTGTTTCATAACTTAGTTCTTGCCGATGAAATAAACCGTGCGCCAGCTAAAGTTCAATCGGCATTGCTTGAAGCGATGGCCGAACGCCAGATTACAGTAGGAAATACAACCTACAAACTATCAGAACTGTTCTTGGTTATGGCAACACAAAACCCATTGGAACAGGAAGGTACGTATCCCCTGCCTGAAGCGCAACTTGACCGCTTCTTGATGCATGTTGAAATTGGCTATCCGGGTGCAGAGACTGAACTAGAAATTTTGCGTCTGACTCGAAGCGAAGCCATGAAGACGGTGAAGCCTGCAGTTAAAAAGCTGACCCAAGATGATATTACCAAGGCAAGAGCCGAGATAATGGGTATACACCTTGCGCCTACTTTAGAAAATTACATAGTGCAATTGATTATGGCCACTAGGCGGCCTGAAAATTATGACGCCGAACTTGCAACATGGATTGAGTTCGGTGGTAGCCCTCGCGCCACTATCGCTTTAGAACGTTGTGCCCGCTCACATGCTTGGCTTAATGGCAGAGATTTTGTCGGCCCCGATGACGTGCAAGCTGTATTACACAATGTACTTCGCCATCGGATTATACTGAGTTATCAGGCGCAAGCGGAAGGGATCAATGCAAATGCTGTGCTAGATAAAATTGTTAAACTTGTCCCTGTAGGATGATTCAGCTTGAGAATAGTATCCTTAAATTGAGAATGATTGATGTCGCTGATGTTTAACAATGCCAAAAATAATAGCAATGTGGTGACGGGGGAAAATATTCAACAATGGTTAGCCAAATATAAAACCAATGGCGTGGATATCGGTTTGCCTGAACTATTATGCTACCGCTCCTTGTCTCATTTACTTAACTTGCGTCCGGGTAGAGATATAGCGGGCGCATTATCCGGTGGCGATCGTTCCAAGATCAAAGGCCGAGGCATGGAATTTGACGAAGCGCGACATTATCAGCCCGGCGATGACATACGCAGTATCGATTGGCGAGTAACTGCGCGCACAGGTAAAACCCACACCAAAGTATTTCGCGAGGAACGTGAAAGGCCCGTATTCGTTTTTACAGACTTTACCCAATCTATGTATTTTGGCACCGCCTATCTTTGTAAATCGGTACAAGCAGCTCACCTTGCCTCATTAATTACGTGGAACGCGATCCAACGCGGTGACAAAGTTGGCGGTTTGATTTTCAATAACAGTCAAGATATTGAATTAAAACCCAAAGCCCAAGCTAAGAACGCATTAGCATTAATGCAGGCCTTAGTTAATATTCATAAACCTCGATTTGAAGCAATGCAAATAGACGCACAAGGCATATTTTTGCAAGCCGCTCAGCGTTTGCAACATATAGCCAAGCCCGGAGCTTTGGTTTATCTGATTAGCGATTTTAACGGATTGAGCGATGCTGCAATGGCGGTTATTAGCAATATCGCGCGCCATTGCGAAGTCAAAGCAATTTTAGTTAATGACCCAATGGAAATCTCATTACCTAATTCAGCTGTTCAGCAAACGCTCACCATTACTAATGGAGTCGAGCGCCAGCAAGTTAATTTAGGTGAGGCAGCAAATAATCAAAAATATCAGTTGCAACAAGCTTCTCATTTCGAAAGTATAAAACAATCATTTGCTCGATATGCCATTGCATTAAGAACGGTTTCATCTGCCTTCCCGCTTGAACAACAACTGAATCAGCGCGACATGGGAGAGTTACTATGAATTCCATTACGAGCTTTCTAAAGAATATATTGGCAAACACAAATAGCCCTGCAGATGCGTCGCTTGAAGCTGCCTTAGCAAATCTTGCTGACATTAGCGTTGGACAAACACCGTCAATTTGGCCTCTAGCCTGGGGATGGTGGGTTTCAATCTTGTTGGTAGCAGTAGTTACATTCGGCTTTTTTTGGATTGCAGATCGACATATTAGCAAGCACAAACTTAAACGTAGTGCCTTGAAAGCTATTGAAAATACTTCAGATAGCGAATCACAGGCGTTGTCAAAGTTACACGCTATCTTACGCAGTGCAATCATACATTATTTCCCATCTGAAAATCTCAACAGCCTGCAGGGCTTAGCATGGCAAGAGCGGTTACAAGTTGGCGCAAAGCATCATAAGAGAGTCGATGAACAATGCCTCACACAGTTAACCCAACTTGAAGCTAGTTTGTATACGAAAAAGCCTAGTATTACGGTGGGTGATGCTAAAAGTGCTGTTTACCTATGGATAAAGCACTGTTTACCTCCGGCTGCCGCAACATTGCAAAACGCCGAAACGCTGCTGCCTAGTGGAAAAGGAGACCAGCATGTTTGAATTCGCCTGGATTTGGGTGTTTGCTATGCTGCCGCTCCCGCTGCTTATTTATTTTATGCTGCCACGCAAAGCAACGAGCGAAAGCGCTGCGTTACTTGTGCCAAATTACTTAAAAGTACAAAGCCATGCGGGCAAGAGTACAAAAAAATCAACACTTCGATTAATTTTAGCAACGTTAATATGGTGTTGTTTAGTCTCGGCTGCCGCCAGACCACAATGGTTAGGCGAACCCGTTTCCATACCAAATGAAGGTCGTGATCTGATGATTGCGGTCGATCTTTCAGGGTCGATGAAACAAGATGATATGCGCATAAACGGGCGGGCAGTAAATCGACTAGTCATGACCAAATATGTGCTTAGGGATTTTATTAAGCGCCGCATTGGCGACCGCTTGGGATTGATTTTATTTGCTGACACCGCTTACCTACAAGCACCGCTAACATTTGACAGAGATACAGTCAAAACGCTGCTGGATGAATCAGTCTTAGGTTTAGTGGGTGAACGCACCGCTATCGGAGATGCTATTGGTCTTGCCGTTAAACGTTTTGATGACAAAGAAGAATCTAATAGAGTTCTGATACTGTTAACTGACGGCGCAAACACTGCGGGTAATATCACGCCGGAACAAGCGAATGAATTAGCCATTGATAAGGGCGTCACCATTTATACCATCGGTTTGGGTGCTGAAGTACAAGAGGTCGCCAGTGTTTTTGGCCGTCGCACCATTAATCCATCACAAGATCTCGATGAGCGCCTTCTAATTGAAGTTGCTCGGTCAACTGGGGGGCAATACTTCCGAGCTCGCGATACACAAGAATTAGAAGCAATCTACGCAACGCTCGACCGACTTGAACCAATAGAAGGTGAGGGACAAAAACTTCGTCCTCTTACCGCCTTGTTCTATTTTCCTTTAGGGATCGCTGTCATTATAAGTGCGTTATATGCTTTGTTTTATCTTCTTAAGCAGGCTTTCTTCAATTTACAAAAACGTCGTACTTTGATCACTGAGAGTAATATGAGTAACGCACCCGGAGGAAAAAAATGATTGATTGGCAAGCATTTCACTTTATTCGTCCAGAATGGCTAATAGCAATCATTCCATTGCTTATTACTGCTCTATTGCTAACTAAAATCGCGAGTAAGCAGAGTGGTTGGCAAGGTATTGTCTCAAGTCATCTATACCAGCATTTGGTTGTCGCTAAAGACAAGAAATCATACAAACCCCCATTCTATTTAGTTGCTTTGGTTTGGATCCTAGCTTGTGTAGCAATGGCTGGACCCACTTGGCAAAAATTACCTCAACCGGTTTACCAAGTCACCACAGGAAAAGTCATAATTTTGGACATGTCGATGTCAATGCGGGCTACTGATATACTGCCCGATAGGCTCTCGCGAGCGAAATTTAAAGTCATTGATTTACTCAATAGCATTGAAGATGGAGAAGTAGGTTTAGTCGTTTATGCAGGCGACGCGTTTACAATAAGCCCACTAACGTCTGATGTCACAAATATCACGACTCTTATTCCTAGTTTGCGGCCTGAAATAATGCCTATACCTGGTAGCGCCCCGCTATATGCGATGGAACAGGGAGAACAATTATTAGCATCAGCAGGATATAATAAAGGTGAAATTTATTGGGTAAGTGATGGGATTGAATTTGACGATATTAAAGAGCTGCAAGAGCATATAGCAAAATCACCATATCGTTACTCCATATTAGGAGTGGGTACCCAAGCAGGCGCTCCCATAAAGATGCTTGATGGTAGCTTTATGAAAGATGTTAGGGGCAACATTGTGCTTCCTACCCTCAATAGTGGCTACTTTACACAAGTGATCGGCAATACCAATGGTCGCTACACTCCAATTCAAAGCGACGACCGTGACATCGAAAACATGCAATTTAAGCCAATCATGTTAGAAAAAGACCAGGTAACTAATGACATTATTGGTCAAGGGGATCAATGGCAAGATATGGGCGGGATAATAGTACTCATTATTCTTCCATTTGCAGCCTACGCCTTTAGACGCGGAGTTTTTCTTGTATTGCTTAGTACAATGTTGATCTTACCAACAGAGCCTTCCTACGCAAATGACGAAGTGGTTATCAGGGAAAAACCTGAGGCCGATGAATGGGTCAATAACATTTTTAAGAATGCAGATCAGCGGGGCCTTGAAGCATTTAAAAAAGCGGAGTTTGATAAGGCAAGCGATATATTTACCGACCAAATGTGGAAAGGGGCTGCTTATTATAAAAACAAAAATTACGAAGCTGCCTTGAACACATTCATTTCTGTGCCCGGCGCAGAGTCAGCATATAATCAAGGAAATGTACTCGCGCGTTTAGGACAGCTAGAAAAAGCGATAGAGAAGTATGATGAAGCGTTGAAAGAGCGCCCAGGTCATGCAAATGCGACGGCAAATAGAAAACTGGTCGACGATTTGTTAAAGCAACAAGAAGAACAGAGCAAAGATGGTCAGCCACAAGATGGCGAAGATCAACAATCAGATGAATCTGAAAATAGCGAGCAGCAATCGGGCGACCAAGAGCAGAGTGATCAAAAATCAGATGAGTCGCAGCAAGGCGATCAATCTGAACAGCAACAAGACTCAGAACAAGCATCTGAGCAAAACCCAAATGAATCTGAGGACAATGAAGGCAAAAACTCAGAACAAGAGTCTGAGCAACAAGATGCCGAAAGTGCGGCTGAGCAGACAAAGGGTGAAGAAGCTAAAGAGATTGAAGAAGGCGATAGTGGCGAAGATGCTGAGAAAAAAAGTAATCTACAACAGCAAAAACCGATTGAAGAGATGACCGCTGAAGAAAAAGAGCAAATGCAACGCATGCAAATGCTAATGAACAAGATACCTGATGACCCCGCTTTTCTGCTACAACGAAAAATGCTTTTAGAATCACAAAACAGGCGAAGTGAGAGATTCTCAAAGCCGAATAAGAAGGATTGGTAGTAATGAAACATAACTCCATTTGGTATTTTTGCTTGGTAACAGTTTT
>Ga0307492_10000351_pt1 | contig 19953 bp, 12 predicted proteins | sample SI3LmetaG_FD_202365 | JGI IMG/M metagenome (GOLD analysis project Ga0307492, IMG submission 202365) | Sea-ice brine microbial communities from Beaufort Sea near Barrow, Alaska, United States - SI3L | ecosystem: Environmental > Aquatic > Marine > Coastal | place: USA: Alaska | collected 2017-05-06 | reverse complement strand
TAAGTGTTGATGACAGACCACAGTGGCATGTTATTCAAGGTGGCTCACGCTCCTATTTAAAGCCTCTAATTAAAGCTTTTAAGCATAAGATCAAACTATCTTCCGCTGTCGAAAAAATAGAAAGACACCCTGTTCATGTCTGGGTCACTGCAAATGGTGAACGCGAGCAATACGATTATGTATTTATTGCTAGTCATAGTGACCAAGCATTAAAACTACTTGAACAACCAAGTCAACTTGAGAAAGAAGTGCTCGGTGCAATTCCTTATAAAGCCAATCAAGCAATTCTGCACACAGATGACTCTGTACTTCCCAAACGAAAACTAGCATGGGCGGCTTGGAATTATCATTTACTCGAAGAAAAACAAGAGGGTGTTGCGCTCACTTACAATATGAACATATTACAACGTTTAAAAAGCAAGCATACTTATTGTGTTTCATTAAACTATAAAGACCATATTGACCCGACTAAGATCATTAAAACCCTGGATTATACTCATCCGTTTTTCAGTCAGACAGGCGTAGCGGCACAGGCTCATCATTCTGAGATCAATGGGCAAAATCGTACTTTTTATTGTGGCGCTTATTGGCGATATGGATTTCATGAGGACGCCGTGGTCAGCAGTTTACGAGCACTGAAAGACTTTGACCAACACCTTACTCAACAAGCCGAACATGCAACAAAATTAACCAATGTAAAGGAGATCAAAAATGAAGAGCAGAGTTTACTTTGGTCATATACGACATAGTCGAATAACTCCAAAAACAAATCGGTTTAACAATAGAATTTGTATGTTTTATATAGATATCGATGAGCTTAGCCACATCTTCGATCGATTTCTGCTTTGGTCTGTTAACCGATTTAATGCAGGCTCATTTAATACTAAAAACTATTTATGTGATGAAAACGGTTCAATAAGAGAAGCCGTCAAATCGGAAATTGGCAACAAGTTCGATACAGAACATAACGGTCCCATACGGATCTTGACTCATTTGAGCTACTTTGGTCACTGCTTTAATCCAGTTACTTTTTATTATTGTTTTAATAAGGAAACAGAAAACTTAGATTTTTTACTAGCTCAAATTAACAATACCCCCTGGGACGAACGATTTAGCTATGTTTTTGATAACCGAGAAGGTCAATTGTTAACCAGTAATCAAGAATCGGTCAATATGTCATTCGACAAAGAATTTCATGTTTCTCCGTTCCTTCCAATGGAAATGAAATGTCATTGGCGATTTATGATCCCAAATGAACGTTTGACCGTATATATGAAAAACACCATGAGTAAAGACAAGGTATTCGATGCGTGTTTATTGTTAAAAGGAAAACCTATCACCAGTGCTAGTCTAGCGAGAGTGTTAGTAGGTTACCCGCTTATGACGATAAAAGTGGTTTCTGGAATCTATTGGCAAGCTTTGAGGCTTTGGATAAAAAGGGTACCATTTCACAGTAACCCGAAACCTGTAAGTAAAAGCGAGACCAACAATTCAAAATTAGTTAAGGATTAAGGAACAATTATGAACAATAGTCTGTCGATAAAGAGCTTAGCGGAGCAACTTGAGTCAAAGCATCAATCAAAAAAAAACATCTCGACGGCTGATTCTAACAAACAAGGTTACTGGCTGAGAAAGATAAAATCGTCAATGTTTTCTGGTTTAAACGAATTACATTACGGTAGTCTAATGATTAAAGACGGCGAGCAAACACAGCATTTTCACGGAGATGAAATGCGCGACCTCACAGCTGACATTGAAGTGCTAGATGACCAATTTTACAAGTATCTGGCATTTGGTGGCAGTGTCGGTGCTGGAGAAGCTTATATAAATGGGTATTGGAAAACAGAAAATCTGACTAACGTTATTCGTTTATTCGCTGTGAATCAAAGCGTGACTGATTCGGTTGAAGGAGGCATCGCCCGATTCACCACCCCAGTCAAAAAAATGTTCCATTGGCTCAATAAAAACACCCAAAAAGGCAGCAAAAAAAATATAGTGGCTCACTACGACTTAGGCAATCAATTCTTTAGTGAGTTTCTTGACCCCACTATGATGTATTCCTCGGGTATATTTCATAAAGAGACAGATTCTATGGAACAAGCGTCCTACCAAAAACTGGATAGGATCTGTCAAAGACTTCGTTTAACAGACAATGACCATGTTATTGAAATTGGCGCCGGATGGGGAGGTTTCGCAATATATGCCGCTAAGAATTATGGCTGCAAAGTAACCACTACCACGATTTCAGAAGAGCAGTATGCGCTAGCTGAATCCAGAATAAAAGAAGCCGGTTTGGAGGGTAAAATTACTCTACTAAAAGAGGACTATCGAAAGCTAGAAGGACAATTTGATAAACTAGTTTCTATTGAAATGATAGAGGCCGTTGGTCATCAATACTTCAATACGTTTTTCAAAAAATGCAGTCACTTATTAAAACCCCACGGAGAAATGTTACTTCAAGCAATAACTATTGCCGACCAGCGTTTTGAAAGTGCCAAAAATGAAATTGATTTCATCAAACGATATATATTTCCAGGTAGCTGTATTCCGTCAGTAGACTCAATTAGTGACAGTGTTAGACAAGCCAGTGATATGCGAATTTTACACTCAGAAGATATCGGTGTTCATTACGCAATCACTCTTGAGAAATGGCGAGAGCAGTTTTTCAAAAATATCGAAAATATTAAAAAACAAGGCTTTAGTGATGCTTTTATACGAATGTGGCAATTCTATTTGTGTTATTGCGAAGGTGGATTTAGAGAAAGAGTGATAAGCGATGTTCAAATTCATTTAGTAAAACCTGTGGCTCGAGTCCCTATGGGGTTACCATTGCTTGGCGAGTCGATACGTTCAACACTCGCGTCTAAAGCTTCCTAGGCTGTGAGTTATTAACACTCTATTTCATGTTTTATTTTTCCAAGCCTGCTGGTTCCTTTCCATAATCAACCAAGATGGTTCGTTATCGTGGTTGATTATTTCGATGCTAGCTACTTATTTACTAATAGAACGAAAGCTTGAGAAGCAGCCACTATCGGAGTTGCCCATTAGGTTACTTCTTATCTTTGTCGGCGTAATAGGCGAATTATTTTTCCGTTACTTTGGACTCACCAATTACGCATCACCCGACTACTTTTTGCCCTCTTGGTTATTTCTCATTTGGCTTAGTTTTGGCCTAACATTTAACGGCTGTTATCGCTGGCTAGAAAACTATTCAATATGGCTGGCAGTATTATTGGGTGTTATTTTCGGTCCGTTGACTTATTGGTTAGCAAGTAGATTAGCACCATTTGAAATATTAGAACCAAACACATTCACTGTATTCAGTAGTTTATTCTGGGGAGTACTCTTTGGCATCTCAATAAAAACCTCTAAAATAAGGCGGCATGTTTTAACAAGGACTATCTCAAATAAATAATACTCTGACAGAACTATACAAGCCAGTGAATATATTCACTTGATTTATAGAGCATGTTAAGTGTATTTAAGGTTTCAGATTACGCCTGCATTACTAGAACAAGTTTCAGTCGATATGGAGTTCGGAAAAAGAACATTAATTTCTGAATATTTTGGGCTATTCGGTCAATAGTATAGCAAGTAGGATGATATTTTAACTAAGATCTTTGCAACATGAATGTCTGATATTCCAATGACGCAAACTGTCTATCTAACGCGATTAACCCTATCAGGGTGGTCAATAACATCGTCACAGCAAAACCATAACCATAATATACAGGCCCTAAGTCAACACTAAGTTGCGACAAAAAATAATTTCCAGCAGCCATAAACATCGTGAGAGCGAGAGCGGCATAACGCTTATCCAAATAATACATAACATTTAAAATTGACATAACCAAAACTTGTAGACTAACACCGACCAAATCAACATAAAGCAAATGCAAGTAAGCCAAATTTATTTCTAAGAAAACTAAGATTTCTTCTGCCCAAATTAGCAACAAAGCCAAAGTCATACCTTGTACTTTAAATACTTCATATATACTTTGACGACAAGCTAGCACCATTTTATCTTTCACAAAATATATCGACTGAAGTGTTCCACCCTCTCTTACTGTTTGATAAAATTTTAAACATGCTGCCGCAAAATCTGTTTCCATTCTAAGCATAAATACAGCCATACCGGGAACTATTGCAAGATAAGCAATAAAAATTGGTAAATCGTAAATATACGATGCTCTAAAAAAATCAATCACTTGATGCGAAGGCTCGCTTCTAAACCAAAAAACAAATTTATCTAACCAAACACCTAAGTTATAAAACAGCCCACAAAACAAAAGAGAATAGAATGTCTTTTTTGAATCTAAAAAGCTAAATGAAACTAATCTGTCTGCAGGATAGTCTCTAATAACAAAAAATAAAAAGGTGAAAGTAATTAACGCTTGGCAAATAGTAAAAATTGTTATCAATCCAAGTATACCATTTGAAGGTAAAAAATAGCTGAGTAAAACCATTAGTCCATAACCAAATGCCATGGTAAAAAAGATCCTGTAGTACTCTTTCATACCACTCAAGAAAACTATAATTAGCCATAGATTACAAAGTAAAATTAGAGCTGTAAATAATATCACTTTGACTAAAGGCGATATTTCAGTGACAAATGATAATATTCCGCCACCAATAATTGCCGCTATTGCGCTGGTTAAGAGCATTGTGCCTAGAAGGTTTGGTGTAATCTCATCTTGTTTGTCTGCAAAAATAAGATCGGATATATAACGTGTTAAAAGCAATTGAAACAAGCCACTAATGATCAGTGAAGCTGCCATTAAATAAGTAACCAACAAAAGAAATTGTTCAATCACCTGGGAAGGAAACACCCAGCCAATACTTAAAAAACCAATCGCTAATAAAGCAAAGATTGATAAAACCCAAGGGCCGGAGCTGATCATTCCAGCCAAGCCATAAGCCTCAAATACGGACATCAATGTTTGTTTGTCTAATATTTTTCTTAATTCAAAACCTATCCCGGCCATAGCTGGGTCGCCTCCTTATACAATTGACGATAGGATTCATACATTAAAAATTCATCATAATACTTTGTGACACGCTTTATACCTATATCACCAATTGACTTCCACTCTTCACTACTTTGTAAAATTTTAACAACAGCTGAAGCGGACTCTATTGGATTTGCAATAGGAACAATTGCACCAGCCTTTCCAATTGATGCGTCAACACCTAATGCGCCTTCAATAATTTCTCTACATGCTCCAACATCTGTGGCGACGCATGGTATTCCTGCCGCCATTGCTTCTAACAATACTAGAGGCTGTGCCTCACTAATTGAAGTTAATATCATGACACCTAACTGCGGCAACATTTCAACCACATTTTGACTGCCAAGCATTTTTATATTTTTATTTAATCCTAAACTCTCTATTAATAATTCACATTCATGTGTATATTCCTTATCTTCATCACGCGGGCCAATAATCCATCCTTCAATATTTGGAATAGTTTCTAGTAATGCCCTTATCGTTCGTATAAAAGTTTTGATGTCTTTTATCGGAACAACTCTTCCGACTAAACCGACAACCATCGGTGGTTTATCCGGCCTTTGGTCGTAGGCCTTTAAGAATTTTTTTGTGTCAATACCATTTACAATCACTTGAGTTTTATTTTCATCAGCTCCATCTTGATGTTGTCTTTTTCTATTTCCTTCAAAAAGTGAAACAACTTTTGATGCTTGGTCATAAGCAGTTAAGCCCAACTGTTCAAAATAACGTATCCAAGTTTTACGAGTAATATCGATCTCTTTATGCATACTAATATCAATAACACTATGTCGATCTTTTATCCAAGTTGCTTGTGCCAAATCAATCTTACGTTCTTTCGTATAAATTCCATGTTCCGTTAATAAAAACGGCATTTTTGTAGTTTGTTTACATAACGCGCCTAAAAAACCAGCATAACCTGTTGAGACACTGTGAAAAACTTTTGCATTTGGTAAATTTTGTGAGATTTTTGACAGCACAAAAAGAGGTTGATATATGTTACGATAGGTCCAAAAGTAATCCACAAACGAATGTTCAATTGCCGACTCTGCATATCGTTCAGTCAATACTTTCCATGATGCTTCACTATACAAAAAATCTTGCATGCTGATTTCCTTTTGACTACCTAAAAATTTGGCAACCTCAGCTAATAAATCACCGGGGATCGGATGTTTGTTTTGTTCGAAAAAAGCAGAAAATCGATTCCAAATTTCGAATGCGTCAGAATTTCCTTTTCTTGCTGATGGGCTAAATTTCCCGATATCAGAAAGCAGATAATGCATTTCAAATCCTTTAACATTTGCTGGAAATTGGTAATAACGCTTTGTATATGAATTTGGCTCGTCACCTAAAAAAATAATATGAAAAGTGTACTCATTTAATCCTTCAATTATTTGATGAAGCCAGCTCGAAACGCCGCCTCTAACATAAGGATATGTTCCTTCTAAAAGCAAGCAAATATCGACGGGTCGCTTTGAACTCATAGCCAAAACTCTCGAAGCTGGCTAAGTACGCCGTTTCTTTGGGTTGGAAATTGCTCACAAAGGTTTCTAACCTCATCATAATGACCCAGTTCAAATGAACATTCGGCTAAATAAGGAAGGACTTGCCTGGCTAGTAACCCACCTTTTTGGGCCCGTTTTAAATGCTCTGAAGCTAGTTTATACTGACCTTGTTTTAGCAGTATTCGTCCAAGTAATAATTCATTGGATGCATTTTGCGACTCCTGGTTTGCTAAACTTAAATAACGAGCAGCCTCTCGCAAATAATGCTTCAACAAACTTCCTTCCGCAATTCCTAAATAACATAACTCCCAATAGTGATGCGCTATCTCAGCGGCTTTTGAAGCGACATTATTTGATTCATATTGCTTTTTACAAAGTCCTATCGAAGTGTTTATTTCGGTTTCTATTGTTTCTAATGATGAGTAGGCTAATAGCCTGACATCATCTGATAAATCCTTTAATGCCAATTGCAATAGAGGAACTGCAGCTTTTCTAGAAAAGTGCTGAACAGCACTTACCGCAATCAAGCGTCTTTCGACATCGTCATTTTTCACTAATATTTCAGCTAATGCTCCCGTACCAAACTGATCTTGATTTATTTCTCCAGGATGCTGAGGTAAAGGAATCTGCTCACAAACATCCCAAGTTACATCGCTCTGTTTTCTAGGTAAATGAAGTGCTATTATTAAAGATAAACTTATTCCAGTCATACCTATTAACGGTAAAAATAAAGTAAAGAAAAATAAAAATAATTGTGCTTTTAGCCATGAAGCTTGATATGATTTTGGTAAAAGGAACCAACAAGCCAAAGAATAGCTAGCTGAAGCAATTGCATGTATTAAAAAAAATAACAACCAACCGGCCAATTTCATCTCGGAATCAATTACGAAAACAAAAGCACTAATTTCAATAATAAACGCTTGGACAAAAAACCATAACCTAAGCACTAGCACCTAACTCCTCTACAAAGCTCGATATGATTTTCTTATCCTTCCCCAATATTAGTGGACCTAATATTTCGACTTCGTTTTCTAATGCCTGAATTGTGATAGGCACATCGCCTAATGATAGTGTTAGCAACTCCTTAATTCGGTTGACATACTGTTGAGCGCCCCAAACTGTTGTTAAGGGCAATAAAACGACTAAAACAGGTTCTCTTTCTTTGGTAAAACAATGCCAATATACGTCTGCCCCTCGTCTGAAACTAATAACTTCTTGCAAAGCTCTTCTGTACTTAGGTAGAAAACCAACGAATATAACTAAACTGGTGTCAGCGCCAAACTGACGTCTATTTTCTTCCGCACGTTTCAGGTATTGTTCAAACAAGTGTTTTTGTTGCGCATTTAAAACTGTTACTTGTAAATGCTCATTTAGAAGATCAGCTGCAAAATTTGAAACAAGAGATAACAACGCAACATTAGAAGGTGTCAGCATAAAAAATTTAACTTTTTCGGCTACCACAATGGCTTGCAAATTATTTGCTGTGTCTAACAAAGGAATACAAATTTGGTAGCGAGATTTGTGTATTTCATCCTTACCTAATTTTGCTGCTGTTAATAACTTATTGGTCTCCATCATATTTTTTAGCATTGGATCTTTTAAATCTAATTGATGATGCTCACTAATAACCGCACAATCATTTTTATCTATTTCGTCATTCTTTATGCGATATATTCCAGCAACTTCAAAACCAACAATTTCTCCAATAATATTTAAAAAAGCACTTCGCATATTCTCAAATCGTTTTTCGGTATTTGCTAAAGCTATTTCCTGAAGTCGATTAACACTCGCTCTTAGGCTAACCCGTTCACCGGCAATACGGTGCTCTAACTGATCATGAGACACTTTTAAAAGGTGATAGTTTTTAGTGAAACTTTCTAATTTTTGTCTCATATAATCATGATCTAGATTAAACTTTTGGTTGATTTCTTGCCAGTGATCTCTAAACTCGCCAACGATCATCAAAGTTAAAATCATTCCTACACTTAAAGAGAAAGAAAAGTTTTGAATATTTTCATTTAACTGTAAACTACTAGCGACACCAGCGATAACCATTAATCCACAAATAACTCCATTGGCAAATCCATAACGAATCGAAATAAGCATTGGGCCAAACAGCGGCCAAAAAAAGCTAGCTTCGGTAGATAGTGCAGATTCAACAACGGAAACACTATTTTTATTCCAAACCCAAACCGAAAATAGTGCGACCACAATAGTTTCGAGCCATGCAACCCAGTTACGTTCAAATCCGATTAATAATAATGTTCTTAATTTTTCCATATTTATTTTTAGACTATTTAATTAATCTTCTTTTTCAGGAATTTCTAGACCATCAATTAATTCTTCGATAACGGTCTGTCCTGCACCGGTTAAGCTTTCTCTTCCCCAACCACTGCGACTACCTGTGGCTTTCCAAAGAACTGTCTTAGATACTTTATCAATTAACTCTAAGGCTATACCTACTGCCGGTTCGCCATCTAATCCGCTTTTATAATGCCACTCATTTACGCTACCGGATATCACATAGGTTGCTTCTTGGGCAATCAGCCAATCACTCGCCTGCAATTTACGAGACTGATTATCCAAGATACTCACGAGATCTGTCGCAATTGTTTTAGGATACATCTGAGCATCAACACCATAACTAAAAAGAGTTGCACTCAATATCGCCTCAACTTTCTCAGTGGCTAATGGTTGATTTGAATTATTTTCTAATGGCATTATAATCCAAGTTCTCGATTTTTTGATTTTTGGACTGTCTGCAATTTGATATTGACTACATGAAAATAAACTAAAGCTAATAATTAGTATAAAAAATTGAAATGTTATCCTTCGAAAAAAGTTATTTCTTTGATTCATCCTACTTTCCTTCCATTTAACTCTAAACGTAAATAATTATACTAATCATCGATCTATCATCATTTCTTGCAACAATCACAGATTATAATAGTAACCTATAGAGAATTTTAGTGATTCATCGCCGTTAGTATCACTGCTTTGCCAATCCAATTTAATGCTTAATTCATCATCACCAAATAACTGCCAACCCAATCCGCTACTTAGAGAAAAATCCTTTTGCTTATTCAATACATTAAAGCCGACGGAGGTGTCAATCCAATATCGAGGAGACCCTTTAACAGCGCCTGGTTCTCCTGGATTTCCCTGAAAAACTCTTTGCCCTACCGCAAACCTTGCATATTTTTTATTCACAAAGTCAATGGGTTCAATTCGATTATTCAACGAATAAAATTCATTGATTTTTGTTAGTGGAGCCTTTTTATAATTATACTCTTGCTGTACAAAATCAAAATATAAATTCCAACCAGGATCTGACAGAAATAATTTTTCAGAAACCCGTAAAGAGTAATCCCATCCCGTTGCAGCTTCATCACCAAATCGAGTTGTCACGTTATTTAAATTCAATCTAAATGAAACGCTCTCGCGATTTGTAGGAAAGTAATTCAAACCAAAGCTAAATCGGTCACTTTGAGCTGCTAAAGTTGCGAACTGACTAACTTCAAATGCTTGATTAATGCCTAAATCATAGTAGCTTTGCAGTCTATCATCAATATTCAATGATAACCCTATCAATGCTCCGCTTCTAACAGAACCGATACCAGATGCCAAATCTACTTTTATACTCAGCAACTCTGGTTGAGCTTGTTGCAAAAATGGCGTAAACCAATCAATTTTGAAATTTATATCAAAAAGCCCTCTAGTTTCATTCTCTATTATACTACTACTAATCAATAGAGGTGAATCTGCATATTGTTGTAATAAGGTTGCATCCCACCAACCATTTTTGATAGGCTGATAATAACGAAAACTCACTCGTTCAATATCCCAAAAAGCATAGCTTGTATAATCAATTTGAAAACCATGCGATTTTTTGGGGTGTTGGCCAATATAAACTTGTCTTAATTCTTTCTCTACTCTTTCGTTATTAACAACACCAAGCCAATTTTCTCCATGCTTCCAAGCGTCAGTCCACCTTTCATTCGCGCTACCACCAAGCTTTTGTATTGCATAATTTTTTTGCGCTATTGGTAGTTGTAAAGAGTTTTTTACCAAACTCTCAATCGTCTGCATGTCTTTCTCTAATAAAGCTATGGATAATTTTTGCCAATCAGGCAATTTAAAATGGCCCAAATATTTTTTATCATTCAGTAAAAATAAATGCTGATAATTCTGTCGCTGCAAATAGTAGGAGAATAAGTCAATTGTTCCTCGCAAATCAGGATTAGTGACAACTTGTTGTTCTAATAATGGTAAAGCAAAGCGTTCACCTGAAAAAATTTTCAGTATAGAAATAAAGGAATAATGTTGAGGTTCTAAATCAAACAACTCTTGGCTTAAATTATTAACCACATATTGACGTAATCTAAAAGCAGTATCATTATTTCCCTTCACTTCCATTAATTGAGCGTAATATAAAATAGCATTTATACTAACATCACTCTCCTCTATCAATAATTTTCTCAACCAGTGTTCAGCCTCACTATAACGACCTAACTTTTGTGATGCCGACGAAAAAACCAACCAAAAATCTACTCTATCTTTCAAGTCAAATTTATATCGATTATAAACATCTTCTAATAATTCAATTTCATTTTTGTCTATTAACCACCATAAATAACTATTAATTACCGAACTATCTTTGGGTATTTTTTTTAGAATACGCGCAAACAATATTTTTACCCGATCGCTTTTTCCTTGCTTAATCGCTGATAGTGCGGCATAAAAAAGTAATCTTTCATCATTTATATTACCAGGCTCTTTCATCATTTTTGAAAGCAGGCGGTCAAGTAGCGGATAGTACTTGTTGTTGTAAGCTAAATCTATAGCGATCAATAGTAGTCTTTCGTTATCCCATAATTTCGAGAGTTCTAATAACCGAGGAATGTCAGTTACCGAAAAGGGTTGATGTAATTGAATATAGCGGTAACCATTAAGAGCGTTAGACGAGTCGTAATCAGTACGGGTCATCAATTCATCTAAAGTAGTAATAGCTATTGATTTGTTACCTATTTGCCAAGCAAGTGAAAAAATGACTTGCAGGTAATTTAGATCACCCTCCAACCAATTTGCGTTTTTTAATGAAATATCTAATGCCGCCTCCGGTTGATTAGTATCAATTCTTGCATTAATAAACAGCTCGGCTTCATCTCTACTAATTTTTTGTATAGCACCTTTATCCTCAAGCTCCAATAGTTGAAGCCAAATGCCATCTAAAACATCATTTTCGGAAAAATAACTGTGCAATCTAGCTTTGTGCAACATCAGTTTCTTAATAATAACATCCTGTTTATTAGATAATACCGTAGTACCCAGCAAGCTTTTTACAACATTAATTGCCGATCTACTACCGTCATTAAGCTCTATGAGCTTAATGTAATCATCAAATTCTGTAACTTTTAAAAACTTATTTTTTTCTAATCGCTGGTAATAAGTCGCTTGAGAAGAATAATCACCTAAAGCTATAGATTCTTTAATCGCTTGACGAATGTAGAGCTCACTTGGATTGTTGGCAATTCGTAAATGACTCAATTCAAGCGCTCTAAATGTATTACCATGCCAAATCGCAATATCATGTGCTTGAACAATATTAGCCTGTGTTGTATAAAGTGAAACCTTTCTTTCAGATGCAATAGTGGCAAGGTCTAATCTATTTTGCGCGAGACTCGCATCAATGATTCTAGATAAAAAAGACTCTTTAAGTAGGATCTTTGTAATTTTTTTAATCTGTAAGCTAGCAAAATCATAATCACCTTGCGATAAAGACTGCTCAATAGACAATACAATAAACTCACTAGATGCTATCAAATTTTTTCTTCTAAAATCATCCTCCAGATTTTCGCTATATTGTTTAACAAACCGAAAAGCCTCAATTTTTTTATTTGCATTATTAAATAAATTTAGCAAACGCTTTAATTGCTCTAAAGTTTGCTGTTTAGAAAATACTCTTCTCTGGTGTTTAAGAGCCGCTTGATAAGCCGAAAATTGTAACGCTAGGTTTCGAAGCTCTTGATGATTTGTAATTTCTTGATTGTCGCTAAATGGTAGCAAATACTGATATGCTTTCTCTACAAAGCCCATTGCGAGTGCGTAGTCCGCAAAAACTCTAGCAACATGAGGGATTGGTATATAACCTATTTTATTGAATAAAGCGCTTATCTCTGATAGTTTTTTATCTTTTTCTTGTTTTGTAGTCGCCGCCCAATATTCTACTAGAAGAAGGGACAAATATTTTTCAAACGCTTTCCAGTTTTTTTTGCCATTTATATCCTGTAAAAGTGGCAAAATTAGTGCTTCCGCTTTAACCAAATCATTTACAATAAGGTAGTTTTTGAACATCAAATATTTAATCTCCTCATCATCCTGCACACTTTTATCTAAAGCATAAAGAAAAGCAAGAGCGACATCCGGGGATGATGACTCAGCTAACAAAGTTAAAAGCATGGTGCGACTTGGTGAGACTAACCATAATGCAACGACCGAAGTTAGGGTCAAGGCAATCAATGAAAAACGATTGACTAACCTAACTTTAGATTGCAAAACCTCTCTCGATTTCGAGCGTCGCTTCAATTGCTTTTTATTATCGGCATTTCCCATTCTAGTTTGCGTAATTTAATTCAGTAAATAATCATTACTAATTACAATTAATCACACCTCCTATATTACCAACTTCATTACTACTTATTTTAGTTGTTCTACCGTAGTGCGTTACCTTCAACTGATGATTTGATATTACTTCGCAGTTATGGTAATTTCTCAATGTCATTTGTAGAGGAACATGAGATAAAACATTCCAAACCACATTATTACTTACTTTATCCCAAGTTATTATTTGGGCGTTTGCACTCTCCAGTCTCGATTCATTAGAGACAGACTTAGCATTCGTTCTAAGGGATAGAAATATTCTATTTTTGTTCAATATCAAATAGTATCCATCACCTTCTTTATTCCAACCAGTGAGATGACTGTTTTTCATTTCAGGCATACCAAGACCTAACGGTAAACGAACACTTTTAATGCCTGTTGAAACAATTTGCCAACCACCAAACAAACCTTTCGCTATACCTGTTTCATAAAGTGATTTAGCCCGCTTGGCATACTCACTTAAAAAAAGTGGAGTAACGTTTTGCGTATCAATCCAATCATAGATGTTATTTAGACTTTTAATAGATGCTGGGTATGTGCCTGAGTACATGTGGTAATAGAGACTTATGGGTTTTAATCGTTTCGGTTTATCCAAATTTTCAAAAGTTTCAATTACCCTAGCGAAGCCGCCAAAATTTTCAGACCATAAATTAGTATGAAGGTTTTCATTTTGAATTGGTGCGTAGACCTGTGTTGCATTTTTATGCCAAACAATTGTTGGTGATACTTCCGAAAAATCATCATCGCCAATAACACTATAGCTATTTCCTCCATTAACATTTAATAAGCCAGCATCTTCAGCAATTATTATTTGTTTTTCAGTTGGGTCAGAAGCTCCCGTCCAAAGAATTAATTTCACTTTTTTACTAGCAGGAAGTAAGGACTTTATATATTTAGCGCTACCGACAATTTCCTTATGGTAATCTAGTTTATAACCTTTAACTGGTAAATGCTCTCCATAAGCTTTTACTTTTTCTGCAGTCATTTCATTCCAATAAAATGGGTGACTAAAAGTGTGGCTGGCTGCTTCAATATGATTCATCTTAAATATTTTTTTAGCAATTGATTCTAACTCTTCACTTAACTCAGGATATAGGCCATTTTTGCTAACTTCAGCTTCAATTACAGAAACCGTATGAGGTGTTTTTCTTTTCGATAGAATTTCATCAAGTATTATTTTTGAAACAAAGGGTTGCTTAGTAAAGCCTGATCGAGAAGGAAAACCATCACCATCAATATGTGTAGTAAAAACACGATTTCCAGATTCCGTTGTCACATCCGCTGCTGGAATTTTTTCTAAGCTTAGTAGTTCGTTTAACAACCAAAATGGGTCGAGGATCCAATTAGTTTGATTATTTGCCAAAGTCGTTACGGGCATTGGCGTTAATGCTGCACCACCCCAGTGTGAACTAAATACTAAACTAGATAGATTTGCATTTTCATCTTCAATTTGAGTAAAAACTTCACTTTGTTTACCTAACACTTTCCAGTCAGCGTAAATTTCGAAAGGACTAAACTGTAATTTATTTTTATTATCTAAAAACATCTGCTTGTTAGTTTTATTAAGTAATGAATTATTTTCTGATAATTTGATTTTTCCTGAAAGATCCGTTTTTCGCGTCACGCCTAATTTGTTCAATAATTTTCTATTAGTAGGCAAAGCACCCAAAAATAAAATTTTCTTCTTACCTATTATACTTAAAAGCCAATCAATCATTAAATGATTATTATCAAACGTTTCAGATCCAACCCAGAATAATATACCCGCATACCGAGTTAAATCAATATCACTAGCCTGGAATTTATTTATATCTACACATTCGGGCACATAACCATAATATTCTAGCGGCATTGCAAGTAATCGATGACATTTAGAATAAGTCATATCATTTACGGTTAATCCGTCATAAAAACCTAGCACTCGTTTTCCCACAGGTTCAATAGTGCTAATTCCAAGTGTATTTAGCAAGCCATCCGAGACGTAGGGTGTATAACCTGTCTCTAAGATTTTTTTTGCTAAATTACGCTGCTTACTCCTATCCCAGGGTGAAGCATAATCAATCACAATAACCTCTATTTTTTTCTTTACTATTTTTTGTAATTGATTATTCAACCAAAGCGTATCTTCGTTTTTTGCAGGAAAGTAATGTTGTTTTTGTAGATTATATTTTTGGAATAATGATTCTGCTACAACGGCTTCCAGCTTGATATTCCGTTGTAGAATTTTAGACAATAATTCAAATCCACGGTTAATAATGATTTTTAATTTTTTAGCCTTATATTGATTTTTTGAAATTTTCTCAATGTTGTCGACTATGGCAACTTCTTGAAGAGATAAATTATAGGTTTCTTTTTCCAATAATTGATAACTATCAACCGTATCCAGAAAAACTCCATCAAAGCCTCTCTTAACAATGTTTTCAACTTGCGATACCAAATGGGCTTGCCAAAGATAGTTTGTCTGGTCCATAACCCGTGTTTGCCAAATAGGGTTGATACTGTGTGGAATTGAAAGTAAACCCATTTTTTGTATCTTTTGGGATTCTGACATAGCTGGTAAATCAAGTTCGCCTATACTCAAATAAGCATAAACTTTTGATTCTGCTTCATGCAAAGTTGCAAGTTGCCTATCGCTTAGAAAATTGGGATTAACAACGACTCGATCATAGTTGATAAGCTCTCTGACAGAATCAATTTTATTGTAATAGAAGCCAATCGATTCAACTGCTTTTAACTGGCCCATGCTCGTTAATATTAGAAAAGTACTTAGACAAAGATACCGCCACATGTGATTATCGCTCATTTACCTACATTAAAGGTTGGAATACTCTTAATAGTTTAGTTTAACCCCTTGAAAAACCAGTTATTTTAACGTTTTATCGGCCCTTTTACTCGTTAATTATTGCAGAGTTATGATAAATATTAGAAAATTTTGATGTAAGCCAGTTTAGTAATGGCTTGTTTAGGCTAATACATGAGAAAAATAGCATATTTTTAGGTTTTAAGACTTAACGATTGCAACCAAAAAGCAGATCCAACCAAGTATGAAAAAGACTCCACCTATAGGTGTAATAGGGCCAAACCATTTTTGACTAGTCAAAGCTAACCCGTAAAGAGAACCAGAAAAACAAACGATTCCTAAGATGAATAATGAGGCTGTTAATGTTAACCAAGTAAAAGTCTGTTCACTCTGATTTTTGAGATGAGTCGCAAATAGTCCACAGAGTAACAATGCAATTCCATGAATACTTTGATATTGAACGCCTGTTTGAAATACATTAAGAGAATACTCTGTTAATCTTTCCTTTAAAGCATGTGCTGCGAACGCACCCAAAATGACGGATAAGATTGAAAAAACGACGCCAGTTATCATGATCCACTTGTGCATAATTATTCACCTATTGAAGTTTTAAATTCACAGTTAAATGATTTTTGATTAATGTGCTTGTTCCCAATTATCGCCGACTCCAGTGTCGACAATCAAGGGAACGCTTAACTCAACGGCCTCACCCATCAATTTATCTATGATTACCCTGTATTCGTCCAATTTATCTTCTTTCACTTCAAATACCAGTTCATCATGTACTTGCATAACCATATAACAGTCAGGACTTTCTTTTTTGATCCAGTCGTGAATTTCAATCATGGCTATTTTAATAATATCCGCCGCACTGCCTTGCATTGGTGCATTGATTGCGGTTCTCTCGGCAGCTTGTCTTCTCATTCCGTTTGAGGCATTAATTTCCGGAAGATATAATCGACGTCCAAATAATGTTTCTACATAACCTAGCTCTTTTGCTTTTACTTTTGTGGATTCCATATAGGTACCAACATCTGGATATCTAGCAAAGTAAGTATCAATATAATGAGCCGCTTCGTCATTGGTGATTTTAAGCTGTTTAGCTAAACCAAAACGTGACATTCCATAAATTAAACCAAAATTAACAGCTTTTGCGTGACGTCTTTGTTCACTTGTAACCGACTCTAACTCGCAACCAAAAACTTCTGCTGCGGTCGAGCTATGCACATCTAAACCTTCTGAAAATGCTTTTAACAAACCGCTATCTTGTGAAAGGTGAGCCATAATTCTAAGTTCAATTTGCGAATAATCCGCCGCCAGAATTTTATAACCTTCTGGCGCAATAAAGGCTTCGCGAATACTTCGACCTTCGGACGTTTTAACGGGTATATTTTGTAAATTAGGATTGCTCGAACTTAACCGGCCCGTTGCAGCCACTGCTTGATGGTATGACGTATGAACCCTGCCTGATCTTGGCTGTACTGCTAGTGGTAACTTATCAGTATAGGTTGATTTTAATTTAGTTAAACCTCGGTATTCCATAATGACTTTTGGCAAAGGATAATCTAATGCCAATTGAACTAACACTTCTTCGGCGGTTGAAGGTTGCTTTTTAGGTGTCTTTTTTAAAATCGGTAATCCCAATTTTTCGAATAAAATTTCTTGTAATTGTTTTGGAGAGCTTAAGTTGAATGGTTGTTCAGCCAATTCATAGGCTTTTTTTTCTAACTCTAATATACGGTGTCCAAAGTCATGGCTTTTCTTTTGTAAAAAACCAGAATCAATTAAAACGCCACGATGTTCAATACTAGATAAAACTTCAATCAATGGAACTTCTATTTCTTTAAAGATCGCTCGTGGACCTTCTTGTTTTTCTAGTTCAGGCCAAAGTTCTTGATGAAGTTGAAGTGTTACATCCGCATCTTCAGCGGCGTAAGTCGCCGCAATTTCTAAATCAATTTGGTCGAATGTAAGTTGTTTTTTTCCTTTCCCCGCAATCGCTTCAAAACTAATACAATCATGATCCAGATATTTTTTTGCCAACGAATTCATATCATGCCGATTGCCCACACTATTCGAAACATAAGACTCCAGCATAGTATCAAACTGAACACCTTGCAGATTGATTCCTACACCTTTAAAAATGCTTTGGTCGAACTTTATGTTTTGTCCTATTTTTCCAATATTAGGATTTTCCAAAATAGGTTTAAGTTGTTCTAACGCCCACTCTTGATCAATTTGTTCTGGCGCACCGGGATAATTATGAATTAAGGGCAGATAAGCTGCGTGTCCAGGCTTAGTTGCAAATGAGATCCCCACTAGATCAGCCGATATTATATTTAGGCCCGTTGTTTCAGTATCTAAGGCAAAAATTTCACTTTTAGAAAGAGCTAATACCCATTTTTCTAGATGCTCCTTAGTTAATATCGTTTCATACTGACTAGTATCTATTTTACTAGTATTTATTGTATCTTCCGATGGGATGTCAGCATTCTCCTCGCTCAAATCTGGCGATGGGCTTGAATGCCGATTGATAGACTTTTTGGCTGATGGCAGTGCAGGTAAACCTGCTTTAATATTTTTAAGCCAAGTTCTAAATTCAAACTCTTCATAATAGACTTCTAATAATTCCTTATCCGGCTCTTGCATGACCAAATCGTCAATTGAAAAAGGCAATTCAACATCAAGAACAATGGTTGCTAATTTATAAGACAATCTAGCTTCAGCTTCATTGTCCTTCATTTTATCGCTTAATTTTTTTGCCCCTCGGATAGGTAAATCGGCTATTTTATCTAAGTTTTGATAAATCTTATCGACACTACCAATTCCTTGCAATAAGCCTAATGCTGTTTTTTGACCAACACCTGCAACACCGGGAATATTATCGACTTTATCGCCCATCAACCCCAAAAAATCGATAATCAGTTCAGGCGGAATTCCAAATTTTTCTTTCACACCTTCTACATCAAGAAATTGATCAGTCATTGTATTGATCAAGCTAACGTGTTGATTAACCAACTGAGCCATATCTTTGTCGCCCGTTGAAATTATCACATCTTGCCCTTGTTTGGTTGCGATATCTGAAATGGTTCCAATCACGTCATCGGCCTCAACACCTCCAATCGCATATAAAGGAAAACCTAAAGCTCTAATAATATTATGTACCGGCGCAATTTGCGAACGTAAATCATCAGGCATTGGAGGACGGTTTGCTTTATATTCTGGATACATATCATTTCTAAAAGTTTTTCCCTTTGCATCAAAAATAACCGCTATACGTTGACTGTCATATTGCTTGCAAAGGCTCTTCATCATATTGATCACGCCATAAATCGCACCAGTAGGCTGTCCCGCAGAATTACTAAATCCTGTTTGCGACATCGAATGATAAGCTCTAAATAGATAGGAAGAACCATCGACTAAGATTAAAGGTTGTTGTTTTTGCATGTTTTAAATCTTTTAATTATATTGAGTGAGCACTATTAATATTTACGACCAAGATCTATGTCTAGGAGCAATGTCTAGGACCTATAACTAAAATCCGAGCTTGACGTCATATAGTGCATTAAATTATATTCTAACTGATTACTTACCATTCCTCCTAGCAAGCTTATAAAACTCAATTGATTATTAAAGCAATTGACAATGAATTAGTAGCTTTGAAACTTAAAGGAATTTATAACATAATCGTCTAAGTCATTAAAAATAAACCATTATTTTTTTATACCTATAATCTGTGGATAAAATTGTTGATAAGATTTAAGGTTTTAGCTGGAAAACCTCTGAATGGATTAGTTTCTATTTATTTTCTAAGTCTATTTAGCAATTAATACAATAAGTTAGCTTGTTTTATTGTTGTGAAAATGATCCTTGTATAAGCTGTTAATAACTTTATGCGTATGTGTATAACCATTAAACAAATATTTATAATTTACGTAAATACCGCCATATATAAGGCTTGTAAGACAAAATGAAAATTCTA
>Ga0307492_10000350_pt1 | contig 19973 bp, 14 predicted proteins | sample SI3LmetaG_FD_202365 | JGI IMG/M metagenome (GOLD analysis project Ga0307492, IMG submission 202365) | Sea-ice brine microbial communities from Beaufort Sea near Barrow, Alaska, United States - SI3L | ecosystem: Environmental > Aquatic > Marine > Coastal | place: USA: Alaska | collected 2017-05-06 | reverse complement strand
GAGGTCAAAAAAATGGCCTTCGATATTGTGTAAATCAGTTTTTAATATTTCTTTTGTTTAGTATTATTAACGAATGTTATTCATATTTTATAGAGACAGCCACTTTTAGCGACCCAATTGGAAACGCACTTTATTTGGACAGCTTAATCAAGAGGGTCAGATCAATTGACTTCTAAGTCGCCCCTGCTGGCTGGGTTTGAACTGCACTCTGTTTCATTCTGGCCGCACGGTGGTTAAGGGCTAAAAAACCTATAGATTAACAAATATTAAATCGGCAGTAATTCAAAGACTCTGACGCTTTTGATTGGCAGTAGGGTTCATCAAGAACCCGGTTATGCAATCACTCAAAGCCCAAACCCGATGCTAACCTTCGGAGCTCGCTGGCTCTGCGAATTATTTTTTTATATTTGCATGCGCGAATCATTGACCTCTACACCGGCACCCCCGTCATAGTGCCAAATGACTACGATCTTTAACACGGCAGTCAAAGTCAGCTTGCCTTAGTCCGATCCTTTGCTCTAGGCAGCGGCGCCTTACCAGGCCGCTATGGCGGACTCTATAATCTGTACAATTCGGGTCAGACGGGCGCGGTGTGCAGTTCTTGCTGCAGCACGAAATTAAAAAATAGCCACAAATAAAACGTTAAAGCAATACTAAAAAACAAACATGAGAGATAGCGCGATACCAAGCTCTTATGCCAGTGGGGGTGCAGTATGAAGGATATCGGAGAATACTACGGTTTACGTTATTCATGGATCAGTCGGTTTAATGCCAATAAAGAACAGGTAAAAAAGATCTGAGCCGATATTTTCCCTCTAATAAATTAATTCAATGAACTTTTTCCGTATTTGTAAAACGCCAGTGCCATGGTTCATATCGAATGTGCCCAGTCGTATCTTCAGGGTAGCTCAAGCTAAAGCCAAACTTATCTCCGTGCTGTGTAAGCCATTTGAAGGCCTTAGTTTCAAAGAAAGCTTTTGTGCCTGTTTCTGGTGAACTGAAATCAAAAGCCAAGTCATCTAAACAGCCATGCTCGCTATAGTTCGGCCCTTCAATTAAGGATTTGACCTCGGACAGGCAGTAGTTTCTCGCCCGCAAGGCTTTAAGAATCAAGTAAATTTGATAACCGGCATCACGATAGCCTGAATCAAGGTGTAAAATAATACCTTCTCTGGCAGCACTCTTGACCAAGGCATTAATGCTTGGGGATGCACTATCAGGCAGCCAAACATGGCGGCCGTCGGCATGATTCTGATAGGGGATCAGTAACTCCCCGTTTAAGGGGGGCTTGTCTAGGGTGTTTCTGCGCAGACAATGAAGAGGCTTCCGCCCGTTTGAGAAATTTGATGTCAAACGTTCAATAAATGCTTTTTGTCTTTCATCTAACATTTCTGATATCTGATCTGAGCTTAAAAGCGCTCCATCACCTCTTTGTATTTGATTCCCCTTGTTAACAAATATTTTCATCAATATATCATCTACTGTAGATATTTCCTGCGGATGCAATGGCTCTATACAGCTATCTTTTGAGTTGCTACGCGTCCCCCTTGGTAATTGTTTTTGAAGTAAACGATCAAATATTAATGCACCTTTCTGACGAAATTTATTACGAAAGACTGGATCACTTGCGAGTCTTGGGCTTGGTAATATCGAAGCTAAAAAGGCAGCATCTAGGGGGCTTAACTCACTCGGAATTTTTTTAAATATATCCTGTGAGGCTGCCGTTATTCCGAATACATCAGGCCTCCATTCTGCAACATTAAGATAAATTTCCAGGATTCGATCCTTAGTTAAGGCACGCTCAATTTTGAGCGCAAGAAGGATCTCCTGTAGTTTGCGTATGATCGTTTTGTCTGGATAAAGATAGAGATTTCGAGACAACTGCATTGTGATAGTACTACCACCCCACGCAAACCGTCTCTCAGCTATATTGAGACGCAGCGCCCTCTCAAGTGAAGAGAGGGATAGGCCGTTATGATGGTAGAAGGCGGCATCTTCTGCTTGCACCACTGCTTGTTTTAAGAAATAGGATATTTCAGATAGGGGCGTCCATATTAGCGGGCATTCTGAAGTGCACTTTAACTCGATATAGGCTGTTGTTTTTGGGTTTTCTAGCTTAAGCGTCGCCGGGTTTGGTAAATACAAATACCAACAAAAAAGAATAAAGGCGAGAACAATTATCGATATAAGCCCGTATTTAATGAGCTTTATCGATAATGTTACGAGTGGCTTGAGGCGGGTCATATGCTCCATACTATTGTAAATATTTATAACGAGACTTGTTGTTCCCACTGACTATAGAAATCATTTTTTTGTGCATCGTTGTCAATCCATGCACCTTGTTCGTCTATAGCTATGGGATGCATTACAAACCCTTGAAAATCAAAATAATCAATCCGATTCGGTATCGTATTCATAATTGTTTGCTCAACGGAAGCAGAAATCCGATTTGCACGGTATCGGGTACCAAGATAGGCAAGTACGCTCTCTGCCACATCCTCGTTGCTTCGGTCTGTAGCCAATTGAGAAATTGCCTTGCCATCTTCAATCATAGCTGAGTGCCATTCCGAGGATTCACCGATTTCTGAATCTAAGGATGCATGCACTGATTCACGAATAAGAACCTCTTCCAAAATGCCACCAGTGTTAAGGTTTTCTGCAAGTTCACTGTAAATTATCAGTGCATTGTCTTTTCCAAACAAGGGTTCAAAACCCTGATTTACATACACTTCATAAATGCCATCGCGCAAAAAAAGTGGGAGCCGTCCAACAACGTTTGCGTAAGATATAGCGACTTGCTCGGCACTTTTTTGGTCACCAAATTCTGGATTGATGATGAAATTGATGTTTTTGTTTTCATAAGCCGCGGCGAATACAAAAGCAGAGACGCTAGTGCTACTAATACTGCTGCGATTATTTGGCAATACTCTAGGGTAGGCGCCCTGATAGACAAGACCTTGAAAAGTGCTGGGGTCTTCTTCAGTGACGATGTTTTTACTAAAACTGATGAACTGATAATACGGACTGCGTGATAGAGCACTCGTATAATTTAGCGGGTCATAATTCAACGAGTTATAATTCAACGAATCGTATCCTTCGCTATTTTCACCATCGTTGTCATCTTCGTTATCGGAGTCACTTGCGCTATCGGAGTCACTTGCGCTATCGGAGTCACTTGCGCTATCGGAGTCACTTGCGCTATCGGAGTCACTTGCGCTATCGGAGTCACTTGCGTTATCGGAGTCACTTGCGCTATCGGTGTCACTTGCGCTATCGGAGTCACTTGCGCTATCGGAGTCACTTGCGTTATCGGAGTCACTTGCGCTATTGGAGTCACTTTCACTGGTGGTGGTGCCAGCGCAAGAGCTTAAGAGAAAAATAGACAGTAGAAAGGAAGCTATATTGAAATAAGCTTTATTATTATTCTTAGGTGGCATTATGCTATCTCCTTAACATTGAGCGAAGGTTATATAACTTGTTTAACATAGTAAACCAAAACGTTGGGTCAGGTTTTTCTTTAAGCCTTTACTGGTTATGTGGTTATGTTCGCAACCATGGCTAGACCAATCGGAATTGAATTTTCGTGAGCGTTGTACCATGTCACCGTCTAAACAGACACCGCATAAACACGCATAAACAGACACCCACTTCTACATGGGAAGGCCTGTAAGAAGCCACCCCCTAATCTTACGTTTTCGGCCACGGCAATCAAAGGGTCAGGGCTATTGATTTTTAAGTTGCCCCTACTGGCTGAGCCTAAACAGCAGTCTGTTCCATTCTGGCCGCGCGAGGGTGATTGGTTAAACAGCCTATAGGTTAACTAAGATCAAGATGTCGGAAATTTAAAGGCTCTGTCCCCTGTTGATCTACAGCAGGGTTCATCAGGTTCGTTTTGAGCAGGCAGCCAATGCCCAAGCAGCCCAAAGGCTCTAAGACTTATTGTCATTTTAGCTAGTATACGCCTTTACATTATATGTTTTGACCTAATGCCAATACCATTCTGTAAAAATCCGATACTTTAAATGGCAGGAGTCCGTGGCATTGATTTTCAAACCTCTGGATACCAGGCTAATGGCAACGCGCCCTATAGCGGTGGCAGTGCGAGGGCCGTAAGGCATGAAAAATGCAGTGATGCTACCGCGCAACCAGACAGATACAAAAAAATCGAGTGTGTGTCCCGATTGATATTGCGTTAATCTAAGTTGGATCGCATGGGGGCTACGGTCACGGGCTACGCCAAACCTCGCTGATTTATCCGGTGATCAAGTTAAACGAAAAAAGGTCACAGGTGCCTCACGACAATACCCAATCCACAAGGTAAAGTTACAGGTGTTGTAAACGGAAAGGGATAAAACAACCTAATAAGGTTTTATCAAAGTTTGAGCAAGCCGCCGCAGGCTTCGATCGATACGGTCAGGTGGATATGACACCCTCGTATATCTATGCTACGTTTTCCGTGGATTATGGTACTTCAAAAAATAGCCAGTTAACTGAAGTTAGGCATAATAACCTCTAAGTGTTTTTTCTAAGGGTATCCACTAAAACGGGCAATGACATTGATTTATATTTGGTTTTGGTACTAGTATTGGTTTCTACCTAAGCCTTTTCTGATAGACCTATGTTTTTTTTAGTCGTCAAGTGGGTGTCCATATAAGTCCTTATCAAACGACTATTTGAAGAAGGCAGGATTAGTATCTTTGCGCGATGGATGGATCAAGCATCACTACTCTTCTTTTATTTTCTGATACTTTAATGCTTCGCATTCATAGCCATGATTGCCAAGCTGTAAAAAACCAGACCGAAGCCAACCTCGCCCATAGCAGAGGCGGTGCGAGCGCCTTGGTGCGCAAAGAATAATGCGCCGCAACGGCACAAGCCAGTGCTGCCCTAGAAATTGTCACGCTGGAGGGGGGAAATCCAATTATACGCCGACGGCGACCACGAGCCGGACTCCAAGAAGTCCAGGGCGGGCTTGGCGCTGTGTTGAAACGGGCAGCTCAGGCTATGGTAGCGCTGCATCACAGAATTATAGGCCGCATACAGGTACAGCAAGTGAACGGACTGGGGGCTGGGGGACAGGGGAGTGGATTGGTGATCGTATGTCGATTTTGTCGATTGGGGGGAGCTGTTGATTTTGTGCGCTAGACCGACGGGTTGCATGCGGAGGGGATTTTGGCGATGCAGGTGGGGTAGGGTAGCTCAGGGGAAGATCCCCGAAACTTTAATTCCATTGGATATTGTCACGTGTTCGGTCGAATAGAGTGCTTTGGCGCAATCACCTCTAGGGGTGTTATCTAGAGGTGGCCACTAAAACGGGGCAAGTAAAGGTCAAGCAGCCGTGTAGATCACAGAAACTTCTTGGTGACCGCGTTACAGCTTACCGTGCCGTCTGGATCTGCTTGGGTCTTAATTGCAGTGAAGTTTTCAGCCCAGTCTGATGTACGAATACGCAACGGTGGGTTGGCAGTGCCAGCCACAGCCAACACAATCTCAGCGACTTCTTCGCTAGTTTGAAAAGTGCCCGAGTCTTCATTGTTTTGCGCACGTGCCGCAGCACCGCCAATGTATTTCGCTAGAATGGGTTGATACTCGTCATCCAGCATTCCACCGGTGTGTTGGAAGTGTGCCAATGCACTGTTTGCAAATTCAGATTGAATACCGCCCGGCTCAACCAGGGAGAACTTAACGTTGAAGCTAGGCTGAACATAGCTCGCTAGCGATTCGGTATAGCCTTCTACAGCAAATTTCGCGGCACAGTACACTTCATTAAATGGCTGCCCCACCAAGCCACCGACCGAGCTAATGTTAATCACATGGCCATGCCGTGCTCTGCGCATATGAGGTAAAACGGCCTTGGTGCAACGCAATACACCATGGAAGTTGACGTCCATCACCCAATTTATATCCTCTTCCGTCGATTGCTCCGTGGTACGTACGTAACCTGCGCCAGCGTTGTTAACTAAAATATCAACCTTACCTTCAGCAGCGATCACCTGCGCGACGGCACCTTCAACTGATTCGGTATTTTGAACATCTAACGCTAATATCTTTACTTTACCAGCGACCTCCAACGCTTTTAGTCTGTCGCTGGCCTTCGCTACATTGCGCATAGTGGCATAAGTTTTAATACCCTGTTCTGCCATCATAACAGCGATAGCTTCACCCAAGCCTGTGGACGTTCCGGTAACCATTGCGACATTGGTCATTTATTGTCCTTATAATTAATCATAAAAGTAAACTACACCGTGCAGTGTACTTGTAAAAGCCAAAAAGTACACTGTTTAGTGTAATATCAGTCTACAGATGACCTTTAATGAGCCGCACCCATGACCCTAACCCTCTCTCAGCGTAAACGCCTTGCCATCATTGAAGCTGCGATAGACGAGTTTACAGACAACGGCTATAACGCCAGCAGTATGGATGCCGTGGCCGCACGTGCCCAGGTTTCGAAGCGAACCGTTTATAACCACTTCTCCTCAAAAGAGGCATTATTTGAAGAACTCGTTCGGCAGATGATGACCACTGCCCGCCAAGTAACCGAATTCCATTACAACGACGATTTGCCAATTGAGAGCCAATTATTTGGCTTCGCCGAACAGGAATTGAAGTTACTATCCGAACCCCGTTTTTTGGACCTTAGCCGAATCACCATGGCCGAAGCATTGCATTCACCAGAACTTGCGCGCAAAATTCTGAGTAACGTTGCCCAGCAAGATTCTTACCTAGAAACCTGGATTAACCAAGCAATTAAACGCGACAAATTATTGCCAGTAGATGCAAAATACGCCACACGACAGTTCTTAAGTTTAATTAAAGGCTTGGCGCTATGGCCGCAAATATTGACGGGGCTACCCTGCCCAGACGAACAGACCGCAAAACAGATTGTGAGCGATACTGTAGGGATGTTTCTAGGGAGGTATAAGAAGGTATAAGCCAAGCAACTTTAATTGCAGTTAGAGGTGAGGAAATGCATCGAACAAAATTTTAAAGCAGACATTACGATCGCCTCGACTTACTAGCCACTTGTGGTATTCGCGGGCGTAAGCGAAGTGCAGGAAGTCTTTCTGAGAAGCCATTAGCGTTAAGACTGCAAGCCAGACAAGATAACGTCTACACGGGTTTCTGTCAGTTTAATAGGTCTGACAAAATCTGCCAGTTGGGTCGATTCGCAGTACGGATAGGTTTTGATTGTTTTTTTGTAAAACGACCACTTGGGAGTAGTACATTTATAGCTACATCGATACCGTAATCAAAGGCGTAAAAGCCATTCAGCAGGGGCGCAGTTTACTGCGCCTCTCTGGCTGGTTTGATTATGTAATATGTCTACCATCTTGCACTGGGCCATGAGATTGCAGTAACTCGAAGGTTATACTTTTTAGCATCTTCTAATGTCACATTCTCGGGACTGATATCTGGGCCGTTAGGCACATTAAGGTCTTCAGTAGATAGAGCGTACCAAATGTTATTAAGTCCAATATGATTATCATGGTGATTGGCCCCATATATCAGGTCGCCACCTCTTTGATTTATGATATCACTTAATTTCTTACCAATTTTTAATCCGTATTCATCTGAAATGCTATCGCTATATATTTCAATAAGGTCCAATGTAACCACGTCCTTATTTCTATCAAAGTCATTATCAATATATGAAGTAACCGTAAATATTAACTCAGATTTATTATCCTTAATTTCAAAGTAATGGAAATCAGCTGAGTCTCCTTCACCTATCTCATGTGATACCCTGTGCTCTGGAAAATATTTATTAATTATAGCTTTAGAGATTTTCGTTTCTTTATTTAACTGGAGACCACCAAGACTTTCGGAAGTCAGGATAAATTCGCTTGCTAAAGTTACTGTAGAAAGCAGCATTGAAGCTACTAATATTAAAGATTTAATGTGGAACCTCCTTTTACATAACAGTTTAGTTATCGGCTCCGTCGTTTTGCCGGGATCCGCTTCGGTCTAAATTAGTAAGCCTTTATATCTGCTTAGAAGCCATACAGTCTGCCGCTTGCACGGGTTACTGTCAATTTAATAGGTCTGGCAAAAGCTAAAAATGGCTTTGATTCGTAGTGCATAATCAAAGGGATTAGAGCCATTTTTTTAAGTCGTCCCTACTGTCCGGGCCTTCACGTCCGTCTGTTCCATTCTGGCCCCTTTTAATTTGCAGCCGCGTACTCCAAGAACCCGTTTTATGCAAATACTCAAACTCCAAACTCGATCCTAACCGAGGCAGAACTGTGGTTATAGTCATTTTAGTTAGCATGCGGCAATCAATCTGGTTGTTTTGACTTAATATCAATACTATTCCGTGCAGATCCGATACTAATCCGTACAGATCCAATACTCTACGTCGGAAGAGGCACAGTGATGGATTGTCAAAGCGTTGAAAAACCAGACCGAAGCCAATGTCGACTATAGCGCCGCCAGTGCGAGGCTCCAGTGGGCAATATGCCCAGCGCCGCGACGGCACAAGCCTATACCGGCCAATAAACTGTTATTTTGGCGAAGGACCTTATTGGGGGCATTTTGTGGTAGATGCCTAGGCAGCATGATTGTTTTATTTATTTGCTATGGGAAGCGACGAAGTTCCCCATAATTTTGAGAATTCTTCACAATAAAATATTAAAGATTTGAATTTTGTGATGTCAATATTATTAGGAAACTCAATTCGTTCTGGACCTGTGAACTTTTCTAACAATGTGACAAAAACTGCTTCGTTTGCCGCATTCTTTCCTGTAATGCTATCCGTTGTTGCACGCGATAAAAATATTTTCACATCTGGACCTTTCTTAGCTTGAAAGTTTCTACCTAAATCCAAGTAAGTTTTCCCTTCTTCAACGACAATCTCCCAGTCTCCACTTAGTGCGGGATTCCCCCAGGATGAAAAGTCAGCTTCCAATTGACCAGCCATTAGAGTTGTCTTTGTTGCGTCTGCAAAAGTAAAGACACTAAAACTAAATAGTATTATTGTTGCAATGATGTAATTTTTCATGACAGTAAGCCCTGGTAATGGATGTTATATGTAGTAGATAGTAGATAGTAGATAGTATTTTTATAATTCAATTGAAGCGCAGCTAACGGCGTAATAAAATGCGCGTATTTTTCGTCGCTTTATTGTATTTGCTAATCCTTTATGTAGATTAACAAATCACTAATTAACGCTTTTTCAATTCTATCTAAAATGTTATTTTCTCACCAGATGTAAATGTTTCAACTTCTTGGTCAAAGGGGTGTTGTATGGTGAATGATGAGATTAACTGATCACTGTCAGCTGCGGTGACCCACCGCAGCTGATGATTAAAGCCACAAATATTAAAATTTAAGTAATGCGCACTTCTGATTTCATACGGTGGCTAACGTGTTCCAAAGGGCGCGTCCGTGGAGGCCAAAACTGCCCGCTGTTACCACCAGTTATTGTCATTTTAAATGGTAGTAGGCAATCAAACTATATGTGTAGATATAATGCCAATACTTTTCCATCAAAATTAGATACATTACATCGCAGGCGCTAGGGCTATTGAGTTTCAAACCGTTGAAAAACCAGACCTAAGCTAATGTGGCTTATAGCGGGGGCGGTGCGAGGCCCCAGCGCGCAAAAAAAACTGCGCCGCGACCGTCATCACGTAAGTACCATAAAACCCAATTAGTCAATAAACCTAAGCACTCAATAAACCTAAGCACTCAATAAACCTAAGCACTCAATAAACCCCATCTGTTAGTCAAGACCTCCAGGCCAAGGTCCCGGGGTTTACCACTACCTAAGCTATCTATTTAAGTACTTGGCGAAAGCCAAACCGGAAGAGGACATCAAGCGCTGCTACGCTGGAACATTGACCCAGCAGTTGCACGTAGTGTGGTTGTTTGATCGGTTACGGAGCACTTTGAATCAATTGCTGACGTAAAACATTTAGCATTGGTTAAGCAGGTTTCGCCCATCGCCTGGATTAATATCAATAGCAATAGCAATGGGTCTTATTCGTTCTCATTTGATAAGGATATACTCAAAATGGAGGACGTTATAAGCCCTAATACTCTAGAAAATATTGCTAACAGAGCCAATGTGGCGCTATAAGCCCGGCAGATAAGGGTTCAGGCCTTTGGCACCACAACAACTGGCACCACAGCGTCTGCCACCACAGCAACTGCCAAGAACCGCCGGCACTAGATCGGGTTAGGCCTAATCTAGCCATTTTAAGGCCAGCATGCCCATCGCAAGGCCCAAGCCGAGACAATGGCGCACTACATTAGTGCGCTTGGGATGTTACTGCAAGAGCCTTTTAGCCATCGTTACCGCATTGCAACTAATTAGTCTGCCTACCAATTTGCAAACCATTTTTTCGCGGCTAAGCTCTGAAAGCACTCAAACGTGAGTGAACCCTTCCGATTAAACTGTTGTGGCGGATTCGATTTACTTAGTAAAAGGTTTTATTAAATGAATATGACAGTAAAAAACCAGCTGAGCACCATGGCATCTATCGCAGTCATCGCGGTTCTGCTGCTGTCCGCCATTGGTTTTCTCAATAATAAAAATGGCAGCATTGGCAGTGCGAATTACAACAAAATTATCTACGCCAACGAACTGACCGCGGACATCCTGCCACCCCCCATGTATCTGGTCGAACTGATGCTAGAGGTTGAACAGTTGGGCCAGGCGGATAATGCCGCCGATCAGCTCTTGGTCGCCGCGATCCAAACGTTGATTGCCGATTACCAAACCCGCCAGCAACGTTGGCTCAGTAGCGACGATCTCGATCCGAGGCTGAATGACTACATCCGGGATGACTTAACCCATAATACCCAGAGCTTGATTGACCTGGTCCAAAATCAGATGTTGCCAACAGTGAGGCAGCGCGACAACAGGCAACTCGGGGCATTAAAAGTTCAGGTGCGCGGCCTCTTTACTGCTCACAAGACGCACATCGACACTCTGGTGGAGATGGCCAATTCCTATGCCCTGAGTCAGTCGGAACGAGGCAGGTCTATAGTAAGCTGGTATCAACGGCTGTTTTATCTATTGGTCGTCCTGGCTATAGTCGTTGTGGTCATTTCCTCGTTGTTAATTGCGAGAAAAATACTGGCCACCCTAGGCGGCGAGCCAACTGACTTGATGCGTATCAGCCATGAAATCGCCAATGGCAATGCCGATGTAGAAATACCCCATCCGATCGGAGAATCCAGCCTGCTGGCCGCCATCTCACGTATGACTGACTATGTGCGCAGCAGTGAAGCGGCCCTGGATAAGATCGGCCAGGTCGATGCCATTAATCGCGCCCAAGCCGTGATTGAATTCAATATGGACGGCACTATTTTGACGGCTAACGATAATTTTCTCGCTACCCTGGGTTACACTCTGGAAGAAATACAGGGCAAACATCACAGCTTATTCGTATCCAGCACAGAAAAAACCAGCGACGCCTATCGGCAATTTTGGGCAGCGTTAAACCGAGGCGAATACATCAGCGACGAGTTTAAACGACTTGGCAAAGGCGGCAAGGAGGTCTGGATTTTGGCCTCGTATAATCCGATCTTCAACAAAGCAGGCCAGGCTTACAAGGTGGTTAAGTATGCCACCGACATGACCCAGCAAAAGCTGCAGAATGCCGACTATGAAGGACAGATTGCTGCCATCGGTAAATCACAGGCCGTTATTGAGTTTGATATGAATGGCAATATCCAACATGCTAACGAGCTGTTTTTATCTGCAGTGGGTTATAGCCTGGATGAAATTAAGGGCAAGCACCACAGTCTGTTTGTCGACGACCATTATCGCCAAAGCGAGGAATACCAAAAATTCTGGTTACAACTCAATGACGGGATTTTTTCCAGTGACGAGTTTAAACGTATTAAGAAGAACGGCGAAAGCCTCTGGCTTCAGGCTTCCTATAATCCGATCTTGGATCTAAACAACAAACCCTTCAAAGTAGTCAAGTATGCCACCAATATTACCGGCCGAAAAAATGCCATCAATGAAATAGAAACGGTGTTGATGAGTCTGAGCGACGGGGATTTCAGTCGCCATATTGAGAAGGAGTTAGAGGGTGAGTACAAGGCACTGGGTGACACCATCAATGACTTTATTCGAGAATTGGCCGATACCATTGGTAATATCAATGTAGCCGTAACCACTATCAGCACTGCTGCAACTGAAATCGCCCAGGGTAACGCCGATCTCTCCAGTCGCACCGAACAACAGGCATCGAGTCTGGAGGAAACCGCATCCAGCATGGAAGAACTGACTGGTACGGTGCGTCTGAATTCAGAGAATGCTAATGACGCCAATAGCCTGGCGTCCAAAGCCTCGGTCTTGGCACAGGAGGGGGGGGCGCTGAACGACCGGGTGGTTGTCACCATGGCGTCGATCAATGATTCGGCGGGGAAAATTTCCGATATAATTGGCGTCATTGATGGTATCGCCTTTCAGACCAATATTTTGGCACTCAACGCTGCTGTCGAAGCGGCGCGAGCCGGGGAACAGGGCCGCGGCTTTGCTGTAGTCGCGGCCGAAGTGCGTAATCTAGCGCAACGTTCGGCCGATGCGGCCAAAGACATTAAGGCACTGATTTCCGATTCCGTGGCCAAAATAGACACTGGCAATGTACTGGTTAATCAATCTGGTGAGACAATGAAGAGTGTGGTCACATCGATTAAACAGGTCAATGATCTAATGGCCGAAATCGCCTCGGCTTCGGTAGAGCAATCTTCTGGTATCGATGAAGTCAGCAAGGCCGTCAATCTAATGGATGACGTCACCCAGCAAAACGCCGCCTTGGTCGAAGAGGCAGCGGCTTCGGCAGAGAGCCTTCAGGCTCAAGCCGAACAGCTGGCAATGCAGGTGTCAACCTTCAAACTCAGCTAGGTAAGGCTGTGAGCTGCAGGTAAGGCCCGATTAGGGTAGTGGGCTTTGCCCACTCACTAATGGCTGCCGTGGTAAGTCAATACCCTTGACGTTGGCTCGAAGCATAGCAAGCCGTTGTTGCCTTAACGCTTAATAAACCCGACATAATAGCCGTTGGAAATTGCCATTATTCTGGGTTCCATCCTGCAATTGGTGCACACTATGTCAAACATTGATTCCCAGCTCATCGCCAAACAGCAGAGCTATTTTTTCTTTATTCAACAGGCCACAACCAGTGGAAATTCTTTTCAAGAGGCCGGCCACCTTATTAACATAGACCCGTCGCCGCTCCAAAATCAGTAACTGTACGACCTGTGCAACCGCCGTGGTACTTCCCGGCCGGAACAAAAAATAACTCATGTGGTGCCGTTCTAATCCTTCTAAAAACCATGTTAAACTCTATAATACCCTATAAATTTCGCTGTAGTCGCCGGATACTTTGAGATTAACAGTCACAGTCTGGTTAGAGCGATTACGCCAAAACCATCCATGTTTACCATCAAAAGCTGCCTGCAGCTCTCCCGTATCTTCAGTCGTTGCTTTTCCTTTGTTGTACCCAAAATAGTTAATACCTTCACCATCACCATGTGTATCATAGTTAACATGACCGGAATCTACCGACCATTGGTACGTTATGACAGCGCCTTTCTTCATGCCTAATTTGATCTCGGCAGCTTCACCGGGCTTGAGTTGTATCGATCTTGTTTCCGAGGGTGTAACTTCAGCAGCACTGGCTTCTACAGACAAATCACCTTCAATACCTTCCACAGAGGCATCGCCTTCAATACCATCCACAGAGGCACTACCATCAATACCATTCACAGAGGCACTACCTTCAATACCATCCACAGAGGCATCACCTTCAATAACTTTCACAGAGGCGCCACCTTCAATACCTTTCACAGAGACATTACCTTCAATACTGTCAGCTGCTGACTTACTTGCATTAGAAACGGGTTGTGGTATAGCTTGTTTAGCCTCATTCGCTAATTGATTTTTTATTTCACCCATTTTAGTCAGACCAAGAATTTCGCCGGCTCCGGTTGGATCGACAGCATATTCAGCGGGTAAAATCACGGTGACTAATAGAAAGCATGCCGCAACTAGAGCTATAGCGGTAGACATTATTAGTTGTTTCGAGCTCGGAAGGGCCTGGTCTTTGGGAATGTTTGCGTTATACATTATTTAACACCTATATATTTTGCTAATTCAAAAAATAGCCAGTTAACTGAAGTCCTATTAACATGAAACCCGCCGTCATAAGCAATACATTGGCGCTGTATGCCTGCCTTAAAAATAGCTTTTGTTTGCGCCAGTAACCCATCACAATAAGTATGGCCGCCAACGCTAGTAACTGGCCGATTTCTACACCAACATTAAATGCAATTAAGTTAGCTAAAAGACCGTCGTTGGAGATCTCAAAGTCTTGTATTTTAGTAGCTAAACCAAAGCCATGAAATAATCCAAATATGAGCGTTGCCGCTTTTGTGCTTGGCTGGAAACCAAACCAGCGCTGGTAGGCTCCCATATTATCAAGGGCTTTATAGACAACTGAAAAACCAATAATAGCATCAATTAGGTAGGCATTAGCGGGAATATCGAAATACACCCCGAGCAAAAGTGTGCTTGAGTGCCCAATGGCAAATAAGGTGACGTAAAGACCAATCTCTTTAAGTCGATAGAGAAAGAAAACTACCCCAATAAGAAATAGTAAGTGATCGTACCCAGTCACCATATGCTTGGCACCTAGATAGACAAAAGGAACTATATTCGTACCGGAAATTTCCTGAATATATCCCTGGTCGCCCTGAGTCACACCATGAGCAATGGCGGTACTTGAAAATACCATACAGATAAAGATCATCCATAAGGGCTTTAAACCCAACGATGGATTCATAGGAACATGCATTTTCAGTCCTCCAAAATTAACTAAACATAGACGCTCACAATACACGTTGCTGTGACGCAAAGCACAATTATTAATACCTCGCGTGATGTCCATTACTATGTCTTAAGGCGATTTAACTAGCAGTATCATTTGACTCGTAAGAATCGGATCGCTACCCCAAACTTAGCCAATATGGATCAAACGCCCACTGGGAAGCCATGGTAAATTCATTTTGTCACTATTTCTTCGATCCTTGAGAATATTGTCATAGTAGGCGCTAGGGTGGATAGCTAAAAGCTTATTACTATCTGTCCCTACCCAAAGCTCAGATGAGTCCATAGCACAGCTTTGATAAGGATGGGATTTAGTATTAATACCAGCGGACTCTGTATTCAGTAAGGTAAAAATGGATATTTCCATTGCATTCTCTCGGGGCATTTAACAGTTTACTTCCTACCAGTAGCTGTTTTGCCGGATTCCGGGATTGTCTTATCAGCAAATGCTCTAATCCGACTAAGGCTAGGCAGGCTGAGGTCTGGACGGGTTTGTGGTAATTTACTGGTTCTGGCAAAAGCTGCAAGTGGAGTTGATTGGTATGCCGATAGATCTTGAATAATTCGTTGTCATTCAAGGGGTCGGAGCGCCAATCTATTCAATACTGTCAGCGCGATGGTGAATGAATAAAAATATTATATTAATATCTAATTATAACGTTTTCTATCTCGCTTGTTAACTTATTTTTTCATAAATTATGATTTCGGATACTTAACCGGCCCAGGCAGTTGCTACAATGCGTTTTGTTCAGCCTGCACTGCTATTTTCTTAAGCTCGTCGTTAAAAGAAATTGCATCTTGTGAATAATGCGCACGTCTGTGGCAATTTGGACAAAGCCCAACCACATTTTCGGGGTGATCAGGGCCGCCATCTGCAAGCCTGAATACGTGATGACACTCTAGGAATGGGCCGTTCTTGGTTTGAAATGGAGCGTTGAAGGTACAGCCTTCACATATGCCTTTAGATCTTGCTACTACATAAAGCTTTAAAGCCTGCGAGCGATAATAAGCAAGCTTGCGCTTTTCTTCTACGCTGACGCTCGCTAGCTTTTGAAGCAAAGCGGCTTCCCGTAACTGTTGAATACTTTTATTTTTAAGTGCCTTTGGGTCTTTTGATCCGTATATGGGTTTTGGCACAGAAACTATATTGGTGATGGGTACTGAGTCTATATCAAGGTGAAATACAAATACATTTCTATTATTACCTTCCCTGTCTGGACGAGTTTCTTCGTGATAACCCAAGCATTCAGCCGTGCCTAAATAGCGTACATAGGCTTTTCTAGTGTATTCAAAAACATGAATGGTCTTGTTGGTTTGAGGGTGCTCAAGAATGCTCTTATTTCCCGAGGCCATTTTCATATCACCTACTTGACCTTCACCCGTATACCAAAAGATGGCATCTGCTCTATATTCATCTCTGTACCCGTGTTGTTCACCCGAATCTGATGTAAATAAAAATATTAGCGGGTAATTCTTAGGGGTAGATATTCCACCTTGCCCCTGGCCACCATATCGGCCATGAATCTCTGTTCTTCTTTTATATTCCCTACCAATATCAAACACGGTACTTCCTCATGATTTGTAGAGTTTACGGCTGGTGCTTGAATGGAATATAAAGTTTATAGCCATTGGAATTTATGTCGCCTCTGCTAGCGCGGCTTAAGCCGGATTATGTTCCATTCTCGCCGCGCAATGGTGAATGGCTAAGAATCCTATAGATTAACAAAGATTAAAGGGGGAGGGCTCCAAAGACTCTGCTCGCTTTGAGTTCTAGCCAATCCACCAAGATCAGGTTTTGTACAATCACTCAAAACCCCAGCCCGGTCTCATTCCTCATAACCCGCTGGCTTCATTAATTATTGTTATTTTTATTAGCATACTCCATTCAATCGATATATTGTCAACTAATGGCAATACTATTCTTTAAAAGCTCAGTACTTTATGTGAGGAAGGTCAGGGGCGTTGATGTTCGAACCGATAGAAAAACCAGACCGTAGTCGATCTGGCGTATAGCGGCTGCAGTGCGAGGGCGCGAAATTGCCGCGTTGGAATCCGACATAAAAATGCATGCCGATGGCGGCTGTAAGGGGAGTCTTGGTAAGGCTCGATAAGGTGGTGGGGCTTGTAATTGGGTCAAAGGCTTGCTTAGTGAATCACTCACTCTGATCCTGTCATATGGCTCAGAGTGATGTATCTGTTTTAGCGTTCGTAATGCTCGAAGGCAGTCAGCGCTCAGTGCCCGGGTGGGGGCACTTGGAACTAAAATTCACCTTCCTAAATCATCAAAACGTATCTAACGGGGCATTATAATAAATCACTTATGGCCCAAGAGTCGGGGTTGTACCCGCGAGTTCTGCATTCATCCTGTGGTTTGTGAACGACAATAGCTCGTTCAGAAAACTGCCTAAAATCGCCTTCTATGACACCCAGTATTTTCCAACTAATCATGCCAGTCTTGCAGTTAAAGAATTGATCAATAACGTAGCCGCTTGCATACAACCCATCCTTTGTTTGATACATAGCTGAAAAGTCGATAGTTTCTCCGCTCCATTCTGCAAAGGGATACTCGTATCCACCTTTTGTTCTGTCAGCACTCCTGATATCTGCCACCAGTCCAATCGTTAACGCTAAGATTGCAAAGATGCCTACGACTGAAAATATGGATTTAATCATGCAATATAGTTCCTAAAAGTAATGGTAAATAACCCACATTAAGATAGTAAAGTATCAAATAATGGGGAACGCGGCAATAAAAGGGGTAAGAGGCGTTGATTTTTAAGGTAGCCCCTACTGGTTGGGCATGAACGACAGTCTGCTCAATCCTAGCAGTGCGGTGAAGAATAGATAAAAAGCCTATAGGTCGAATTTATAAATGTAAAGGCTTTGATTCCTTTGATTCATTTAACTAGGCTGAATTCGATTGGGCCGACCTACGAAAGCTCCAGGTTGCCCTCAAACCGACGTTCTCGGAGGTTAGGTTCGCCAGTAAAGCGGGGTAAGTTCACGAGGCACCTGCCACTGGGTGGCTTTTGAGGGGCAGGGTCATAATAGTGACTAAGGTACCACAATACTCTTCTGTTTTTAGCGTTCGCCATCCTAATTGCTCATAGAATTTAGCCTGTCCAGGCGTGAATAGGTAGAGGTCGGTTACTGCGTTTGCCATGCACTTATTGATGATGTGCTTTACCAGCATGGACCCTACACCCTGCTGCCGATGATCGGCGTGAACGTAAACACCGGCTAGCCATGGGCCCAGTTCAGGGTGGGTATCCATATCCGACTCTACAACCGCAGCGGAACCGAGAACAGTTGTGCCATTTTTATAAACGTATGTACTGGGTATCAAATTGTCGCCCAGGTAGTGCTTCATGTTCTCCGCACGTTGGGCTTGTGTTCTATTTGGATTTAAATATGACCACTCACGATGGTGCCATTGTGCAAGTAAGCCAAGGTGTTCCGGTTCATCTCGAAGGTCGGTGATGTATTCCAAGGTGTGCTCCATACTCTAACAATCTGTTCATTAGCCATATCTTGGTTGGTCTAGTGCAACGGCCATAAGCTTGCCATGGTCTTCATTGAAAGATGTGATTCGCTCCGACTGGGTCTCAACCGTGATTACTCGCTCACCGGGCTCCATTATCATAAAATGTGTTTCGGAATCTAACGTATGGAAAAGCCCGACCATTTCGGTTGCATCGGATTTGACAGCTTGGCGTATATTCACAGTTAATCCTTAAAACAGAACAGGTTTTTACCGGCTTTGTGGATCTTTTTCGGGTGCCGGTTTTTTTGTTATTTAACAATAGGCAGCCGGTTTAATGTGCGTGAGTCTGCGGTCTACACGGGGTTAGACCTGTATCGAATGTATCTTACATCGTCTAATCAGACAGTATTTTCGACAGGTTACCGATCGGCTGAGTGCTATCCCTTAACTCTTTACTTAAGTTAGGGCAGCGCAGTTGCAACCAAAAATGTAAGTCTCAATTTTGAAAGTTATGAGCACTTCGTGTTAAATTTATCTGATCCCGTATCTGATTGCCAGTAAATGTTTGCTAGTGACGATCAGGCTATTTTCCGGCTCAGTGGCCTATATCTGCAAGGTTAGCGGCTTCCAGCCCCGTTCAGCAATTACCGCTACAGCTGCTCGAGAAAGAGTGATGCTTCTACTGCTTGGTTATAGAATTCAGGATTAATAGATAATATCGGCAGCACAGCCATAAAATCAGCAGAGCAGCTCCGCTGGCACATGGAGGTCGTTGGTCGCACCTTGTGTTGATCTTTCTCGATATTGTACAATCGCCGCTATATTACACCTGCTGGAGAGTTACCGAGTGCCTAAAGTTATGCTGCAAGAGAAGGGTCTGGAATTGTTTGTTCAAGGCGAGGTCGCCTATTTCAACTACTTTTGGTTGCGGGATAACTGTGAAACCTCGTGGGAAAGCAGCACCAAGGAGCGGACCTTTGATATTCTTGCCGAACCCGATGACTTGTCCCCTAAAAGTGCCCAGATAAAGGGTGATCTTCTAGAAATTATCTGGAGCGATGACAAGCACAGTCGTTATGCGCTGCACTGGCTAAAGCGTTGGCACCTAGGCGAAAATCATGGTGATCTAGCAGTGCGTTCCCGAAAAGCTTGGTACGGCAATCACTATGCCAACATGGCTCGGTTTGATTATACCGAGGTGATGGGCGCACCCAATCGTGTGGCCGATTGGGCGGAAGCCCTGTTAGATGAAGGTATTGCTCTGATACAAGGCATGCCGAACAGTGAGCAGGCATTACAGTCTTTGTGTGAGCAATTCGGGGCGGTGCGGCCGTCTTTTTCGGGTTACGCTTTCGACATATTTTCTAAGGCCCAACCGGAAAACTTAGCCTATACCAGCAAAGCGCTCGAATTACATACCGATTTGCCGGCGGAGGAACTCGCCCCAGGTATCCAGTTTTTGCACTGCCGGGTTAATGATGCAGAAGGTGGACAAAGTCTGTTTGTCGACGCCAACGCGGTTGCGAATGCCTTACAAAAAAATCACCCTGAGTACTTCCGTATTCTCACCGAGTATGAGGTGCCGTTTCGCTACACCACTAATCACCAGGATGTGCGCTCCAAACAGCGTATTATCGAGCTAGATCC
>Ga0307492_10000349_pt1 | contig 20004 bp, 19 predicted proteins | sample SI3LmetaG_FD_202365 | JGI IMG/M metagenome (GOLD analysis project Ga0307492, IMG submission 202365) | Sea-ice brine microbial communities from Beaufort Sea near Barrow, Alaska, United States - SI3L | ecosystem: Environmental > Aquatic > Marine > Coastal | place: USA: Alaska | collected 2017-05-06 | reverse complement strand
CGGTGGGTACGGCAGCAGGCCAGATCAAGACCGGCTCGATGAGTCGTTCGGATCGAGTCGCCAAGTACAATCAATTGATTCGTATTGAAGAAGAATTGGGCGATCGTGCACCCTTCCGTGGCCTGTCTGAAGTTAAGGGGCAGTAGCGTTTTGACCGGTCGCAGCCTGTTGTGACGGCTTAAAATGGCCTATTTTCGTTACCGCTTGCTGCGATAAAGGCAAAAAACATCGGAAATCGACAGAAATATGAAAAGGGGGCTTGGCTCCCTTTTTTTTATGCGTGAGAATGAGGTCACTTAAATTCCGGGGTCATCCATGCGTTTGGTTCAGCTCATCCTGTTCGCCTTAATTGTTGTGCTGCAACTGCGTTATTGGTTTGCCGACAATGGCTATGCTGACAATCAACGCTTAGCCGCCGAGATAGTACTACAACAAGCTGATTTAGGAGTCTTACAGGTTAAGAACGACCTATTGCGCGCGCGCGTCGATGATTTAAAATCGAGTAACGACGCCATCGAAGAGCTAGCGCGCCAGGATCTGGGCTTGATTCGGCCGGGCGAGATATTCGTTATGATTCACACCGAGCCGGCAGCGCCGTGACGGTGCACCTGATTTTACCTGCTGCCGGCGTCGGCCAACGGTTTGCTGCCGGCATACCCAAACAACTGGTGCGCATTCAGGATAAGACCCTACTGGAATGGACCCTGACCGCCTGGCAGGCGATTCCCGTTTCCGGGCTTAAGGTCTTGGCCATTGCCGCTGACGACGCCGTGAGTCGCGCTTTGGCGGCGCCCTTTGGCGATGTTGAGGTGATAATCGGCGGCCCTGAACGTGCCGACACCGTGCTGGCTGCCTTGCATCACCTCAGTCTACGGGCCGACCCGGAAGATTGGGTCATGGTCCACGACATCGCTCGGCCTTGTCTGCTAGCAGAGGATGTGGAGCGCTTATTACAGCGTTGCCAGCAGACCCAGGTCGGTGGAATCCTGGCGCGGCCGCTGACCGATACCATTAAACAGGTCGATAGCCAAGCTCGGGTCAGTACTGTGGATCGGAGCACCCTGTGGGCGGCCCAAACACCGCAGTGTTTTAGATTGGCTGAATTAATGTCGGCCCTGCAGCAGGCAGCCGAACTCGGCTTGGCCATAACCGACGAAGCATCGGCCATCGAGGCCATGGGTTGGCCGCTCAATATAGTCAGCGGCTCGGAACGCAATATTAAATTGACCCACCCGGCCGATGCCGCGTTGGTCGACTACTTCCTGAAACCACATTTAACTGCATCAAACTACAGAGTTCTTGAACCTATGATACGAATTGGTCACGGCTATGATGTCCATCGCTTCGATGTCGATGCACCACCCTGCACTATCCGTCTGGGCGGCGTCGAGGTTCCCAGTGAACACCCACTGCTCGCCCATTCCGATGGCGATGTCGTCTTGCATGCCCTCTGTGATGCCCTGTTGGGCGCGCTGGCGCTGGGCGATATTGGCGAACATTTTCCCGATAGCTCGGCAACATGGCGCGGTGCCGATTCGCGCGCTCTGTTGCGCCAAGTCTATCAGCTGGTGCTTGAACAGGGTTATCGTTTAGTCAACGCCGATATTACCATCGCGGCGCAAACACCGCATTTGATGGCTTACAAGAAAGCCATGCAAGGGTGCATTGCTGACGATCTCGATACGCTGATTGGCACTATCAATGTTAAGGCGACCACCACCGAAAAGCTCGGTTTTATTGGTCGTAAAGAAGGCATAGCGGTCGATGCCGTCTGTTTAGTCGAGCGCCCGACATGAACCAAGCAGTGCACTGGCCGCGGGCTCATTTGATGCCCTTGTCAGCCGGGCAAATAAAAACCCACAACGCCGATTTCAGAGTCGTTGAGCGCTTACCCGAAGTGGCCAGTGGGGTAGGCGAACATCTGTGGCTGACCCTAGCCAAGGATGGCCAGAATACCGCATGGGTGGCGCGGCAATTGGCCCGCTGGGCCGGCCTGGGGCCGCGCGATGTTAGCTATGCCGGCTTGAAAGATCGTCATGGCCTAACCGAACAGACTTTCTCGCTACACTTACCGGGTAAGCTGGAGCCCTCTGTGCACCTGTTGCAGGTGGACGGCCTGACGGTAGTCGAAGCCAAACGGCACAGCCGCAAGCTGAAAACCGGCCAGCTGGTGGGCAATTCCTTTTGCATCCGATTACGCAATACCGATGTACCGCTGGACCAATTGGCGCGCAATTGGCAGATTTTAGTCGAGCAGGGCGTGCCCAACTACTTTGGTCCGCAACGCTTTGGGCATGGCGGTCTAAATGTTCACAATGGTAGTGCATGGTTATTGGGTCGAGCCAAGGCGCCGCGGCATCTTCAGTCCATCTATCTGTCGGCGGTACGATCTTTTTTGTTTAATAAGCTGCTCGCTCAGCGAGTCCTAGACGGCTCCTGGAATCACTTGATAGAGGGTGATTTTGCCCAATTTACCGAAGGCAAAGCCGGTTTCTATTGTGCCCAACCCGAGGCTGCGGATGTTGAGCGCTGTTTACAGGCCAAGGTCTCGCCCTGTGCCAGTTTACCGGGTCTGTCGAAGGATGACTTCCCGGCCTTAACCGCCAGGGAGAGCCTCCAATTGGCACCCTATGCCGACCTGTTAGCGGCCCTTGAGGAACGTCAAGTGGCACGTCATTTCCGCAAATTGCGGGTATTTCCCGAAGCGGCTGGTTTTGAGGTGATCGATAAGGATCCGGTGCTGTCGTTCTTTTTACCGGCGGGCAGTTTCGCCACCTCGGTACTGGCCGAACTAGTGACTGACCATGACCATGACCATGACCATGACCATGACCATGACCATGACCATGACCATGACCATGACCACGATAAGGGCCCGGGCGGGGGGGATTGGCATGAATAACAAACCCGAGCTCCTGCGGGGTATCGGCATGACGTCGCAGCGTACCCGAGCCCGGTTGATTGAGCGACTGGTTGATCAGGGCATAACGAATTTTCGGGTACGGGCTTGCTTTGAAACCGTACCGCGCCACCTCTTTGTCGATGAAGCTTTGGGGCATAAGGCCTATGAAGATGTGTCGTTGCCCATCGGTTATGGGCAAACTCTGTCACAACCCTATATAGTTGCGCGGATGTCGGAGCTGGTGCTGGCTGCGCCCCATCACGAGCGGGTGCTGGAAATTGGCACCGGTTCTGGTTTTCAAACTGCGGTCTTGGCCAGTTTGGTCGACGAGGTTTACAGTGTCGAACGGATTCAGCCGTTACAGGAAAAAGCACGGCAGCGCTTGGCGACCTTGAACTTGCGCAATGTCTGGTTAAAGTTGGCCGATGGATTTACCGGCTGGCCCGATGAGGCCCCCTTTGATGTCATCATTGGTACGGCCGCGCCGACTGCGCCGCCGCCGGAGTTATTGGACCAGCTGATCCCGGATGGCGGGCGCTTGATTATGCCAATTGGTGAAACCGAGCAGTTCTTAACGGTTATCGAAAAACAAGGTGATGAATTGATCATTGAACAAATTGAACCGGTGCTCTTTGTGCCGATGTTGCGAGGAATAAAAGCCAAATGATAAAAGAGCCGTGGGTATGGTTGATCAAGGGCGCGGCCATGGGCGCGGCCGATGCGGTTCCGGGGGTGTCGGGCGGCACCATAGCGCTGATAACCGGTATTTACGAACGCTTTATTGGCGCTCTAGCGAGTTTTCGGCCTAGCCTGTGGCGGTTTATTCGAGTCGGCGATTTCAGGGGACTGTGGCAGGCCATTGATGGGCAGTTTTTGGCATTTCTGGGTGCCGGGATTCTGGTCAGCCTATTCTCGGTGCTGAGCCTGATGGATTACCTGTTGTCGACCGCTGCGCCGGTAGTATGGTCGTTCTTTATGGGCGTGATCTTGGTATCGCTCTGGCAATTGAGCCGAGGCCGGAGCTGGCGCTGGCAGGATGCTTTGCTCTTGACTGGGGGTCTGGCGATCTCCTTATTCTTCGCCACCGCACCAGCACCGGCAGCGGATGTGACGGTCACGGTCACACCGCTAACGCTGGTTCTGGGTGGCATGCTGGCGATCTCGGCAATGCTGTTGCCGGGCATCTCCGGCTCGTTCATGCTGGTCCTACTTGGCTTGTATCCGGTAGTGGTCGCGGCGGTGCACGATCGTAACCTGATGGTGGTCTTATGGGTGGGTCTTGGCTGTCTCATTGGCATCCTCAGCTTCAGCCGATTCCTGCAATGGCTGCTACACAATTGGCATGAGCGGGTGATCAGTTTTATGCTCGGTTTTGTGGCCGGGGCGCTGGTTAAGGTATGGCCTTGGCAAGATTCCGGACGTTGGTTGATGCCGAAGCAATACTCTGACGTCACCCAGCTCGATAGCTGGCTTTTGTTCTCTCTCATTGCAATCATCTCAGGCGTTTTAATTGGAAATCTTATGCGAAAACGATCCTAAAATTAAAATGTCAAGGTTGTTTGTTGGGTTTTATTGGGTTTTATGAGTGATTTTGTGTTTTTATTAGATGATTTTGATCTTTAAAACTACGCTAGAGACAGTGTATGTAATATTATCGAAGATTAGAGCTGCGTTCATTCGGGGTGCTTATTGTGCACGGATTCAACATTTGGGGTGATCCATACAGTGTCAGTTGCGTCAAAATTTAGTTTAGGGCTCCTAATAACGATCATATTGACGGGCTGTCTGAGCTCGTCGCGATTCTCATCCTTGGAATCGAGCGGGGAAAAAATACCCCTCAGTTCGACAACCCGTTTGGCGGTTGGCCAGCAGTCTATAGCCAATCCGGATTTCTATCTGGTTAAGCCTGGTGACACCCTCTACTCAATCGCCTTTCGCTTTGGATTGGATTATCAACGCGTGGCGCAAAGAAATGCCATCGGGTCCGACTATCTGATATTCGAAGGGCAGTCGCTGACGCTGAAAGAGTCGGCTGAACCTACCAAAATCACCCCCGCGCGGCCGTCGGTTGCCTCCAAAAATGGCGGCGCCGCAGCCAAAGGTGCAGTTACAAAAAATAACAGTCAAACTAATGACGTCACCCCCAGCGCCAAAGAAAAGCTTAAAGCGACCCGGAATACTTGGGTTTGGCCCCATAAAGGGAAAATAGTACGAATGTTTAGTGCCAATTCGTCCTCGAATAAAGGCATTGATATCGGCGGCCAAATTGGGGATTCTGTATTGGCAGCAACCAGTGGCACCGTCGTCTACGCTGGCAATGGATTACCAGGGTATGGCAACCTGATCATTATTGAGCATGGTAATTCGATGCTCAGCGCTTACGCCTTCGCCGAACAGATTTTGGTGAAGGAAAAGGATGGGGTTCAGGGCGGTCAACAGATTGCAACGATGGGTAAGCAGGGTGACCAGCCCAGTTTACACTTCGAAATTCGTCAAAACGGTAAGCCGGTAGACCCACTCAGGGTCCTGCCTAAGCCCTAAAGCGAACTGTTTTGTACAACAATAATTATAGAGCTCTGCAATACAGGTGGATAGCCATGACTGAATTACGGAAAGATGCAACTGAGATCGTTGAAGATCAAGTAACGACCTTTCATGATATAACGGCGGTACCGAGATACGATGAAACATCGGGTTTGGAGGAAGTCGCCACTGACAGCGCGCCCGACCTAGAGCATTCAGAAGAGCATGAGTTTCAGGACGCCTTGTCTGCCAACGGTTCGCTGCAACGCTCCTTGGACGCGACCCAGTTGTATCTAAATGAAATCGGTTTTTCACCTCTGCTGAGTCCCGATGAAGAGGTTTATTTTGCTCGGTTAGCCCGTAAAGGCGATGCCGCCGGTCGTAAACGTATGATCGAAAGCAACTTACGGTTGGTGGTTAAAATTGCCCGTCGTTACCTGAATCGCGGGCTGACTTTGCTCGACTTGATCGAAGAAGGCAATCTCGGTTTGATTCGTGCGGTCGAAAAATTTGACCCTGAGCGGGGCTTTCGCTTTTCGACCTACGCGACATGGTGGATTCGCCAAACAATCGAACGTGCGATCATGAATCAGACTCGGACCATCCGCTTGCCGATTCATGTTGTTAAGGAACTCAATGTCTATTTGCGCGCGGCGCGTGAACTGGCGCAAAAGCTGGATCATGAACCGACGCCCGAAGATATCGCGGAGCTATTGGAAAAACCCGTTGGCGACGTAAAAAAGATGCTGGCCTTAAACGAACGGGTCACATCTATCGATACGCCGGTGGGTCACAGCTCGGACAAGAGCCTACTTGACACTATTGCGGATGACCGGGCCAATGATCCGTGTGATTTTCTCCAGAATGAAGATTTAAAGTCCGGTATTGACCGTTGGTTGGATGAATTGTCCGAAAAACAACGAGAAGTGGTTGCGCGCCGCTTTGGATTGCGCGGCTTTGAAACCAGCACGCTGGAAGACGTGGGTCATGAAATTGGCCTGACTCGGGAGCGGGTACGGCAGATTCAGGTGGAATCCTTGCGGCGTTTACGCGATATCATGGAAAAGCAGGGTCTGACCTCAACAGCCCTATTCGGCGCTTAAAGCCGGCCAGAAGGCATAACACCCACAAGGAAATTGTAAGGACCCGTCGTCTGACGGGTTTTTTCGTCCCAGGCTGGTATAATATAGGCCCTGCTGTTCCTCTGTAAGAGCCTTACCCAATGACCGCCGAATCGTCCATTAGTTTTTTCCTGGCCGTGTTTATCTTTGGTATTACGCCAGGCCCTGGCGTGTTTGCTATCTTAGCTCGGGCCCTAGCCACCGGGGCTCGCTCCTGTCTCCTGCTAGCCCTGGGTATGGTGCTCAGCGACATACTTTATCTAATCGCCGCCTGCTTCGGTTTAGCGGCCTTGGCGACCCATTGGGACGCGGCCTTTACCGCTGTGCGCTGGCTCGGTGCCGCCTATCTACTGTACCTCGGCTGGAAGATGTGGACTGCCCCTCGGCGAGACCTTGCCGGGCCGACGCGCCAGGGCGCAAGTCAGGTCGTGCGGAGCTTTATCCAGGGCTTCCTAATATCCGCCTCCAACCCCAAGGTCATACTCTTCTATATCGCCTTCCTACCAACCTTTATCGATCTATCGGTTTTAAACGCAGCGGATATAGCCTTGATTAGCCTGTTGACCCTGCTGGGCCTAATGACGGGTCTGAGTCTGATCGCCTTTTTTGCCGGTCGCTCACGCCTTTACTTCGAATCGGAGCGGGCTGCGCTGGTGCTCACCCGCTGTGCCGGATCGATTATGATGGCGGCAGGTGCTTTTTTGCTGCTCCGGACCTAGCCTCGGCGTGATGTGGTCAGACAGCGCTCAAGCGCCGACGACGTAATCAGTTCGACTCATTATTTTGGTCGCTGGGCAGTGCCAGGTGGAATAGCGGCCCACGCAACGAAGGCCTTGGCTGTGTGTTCCTTAGCGGGCCAACAAGGCGCGTTTGCCGGGTACGCCATTTTGCGCATCAGCATCCTCTTGGGCTGCCTTTTGTTCAGTAATATTGGGCCAGATTTCGGCCAGTTCGGCATTGAGTTCGATAAAATCGATCTGGTCAGCCGGCACTTCATCTTCAGACAAAATAGCCTCCGCGGGGCATTCGGGTTCACACAAGGCGCAATCGATGCATTCGTCGGGATGAATTACTAGAAAGTTGGGGCCTTCGTAAAAGCAGTCAACCGGGCATACTTCAACACAGTCGGTATATTTACATTTAATGCAGTTTTCTAAAACGATAAAGGCCATGAACGTATCTCTTCCTGAGGAAATCGGTTGGGGGGCTATGTTAATGACGGATGGGTCAGGGCTCAAGATCTTATTCAGGCTAATGTGGATCATTTATATAGCCCGATAGAATAAGCATCCGTCTGTTAAGGTTTTAATTCTATATTCGTTTCTTGCTGTGATACAGCCAATCCAACGCCTGCTTGGCGCTCATATTATCCAAGTCCAAGGACAATAGGGCATCCACTACAGGATGCTGCGCGCGTGCGAAGAGATCGGCCTGGGCTGGCACGGCAGGCACCAAGCCAGCTGTTAGCGGCCCTGTGTCACTGATATTGAGCGCTTCCAGTTCGGCCAGTTTACCCCGGGCGTGCTGAATGACCTGATCCGGTACGCCAGCCAGCCTGGCGACCTGAATACCATAGCTTTGCGACGCGGGTCCGGCCTGAACACGATGTAAAAACACCAGGCGATCGTCATGTTCGGTCGCATCCAGATGGACATTGGCAATGCCCGTTTGGCTATCGGCCATAGCGGTCATTTCGAAATAGTGGGTGGCGAACAGAGTCAGCGCCTTGACCCGACCGACCAATTCGGCCGCCGCGGCCCAGGCCAAGGATAAACCATCGAAGGTGCTGGTGCCGCGACCGACCTCATCCATGATCACTAGGCTGTTGGGCGTCGCATTGTGCAAAATATTGGCGGTTTCGGTCATCTCGACCATAAAGGTTGACCGGCCGCCGGCGACGTCATCGGACGAGCCCATACGAGTATAGATCCGGTCGAGCGCACCAATGGTCGCCGACTCGGCCGGGACATAGCTGCCGATGTAAGCGAGCAAGGCGATTAGAGCGACCTGGCGCATATAGGTCGATTTACCCCCCATATTAGGACCGGTAATGAGTTGTAAGCTGTGGTCGCCGTCCAATTGGGTGTCGTTGGGCACAAAGGGCCCTGATAACAGCGCCTCGATCACCGGATGGCGGCCGGCAGTTATTTGGATTTGCGGTGCCTTACTTAGGCTGGGTTGGGTCCAGCTGTATTGATCGGCACACTGGGCCAGACAGTTCAGCACATCCAGTTCCACCAATGCCAGACAGAAACTCTGCAGGGGTGCCAGGTCGGCGCCGAGGCGCTGGATCAGATCCTCATAGAGGAATTTCTCCCGGGTCAAGGCGCGGCTGCGGGCACTCAGCGCCTTGTCTTCGAAGGCTTTCAATTCCGGGGTGATAAAACGTTCGGCGTTTTTTAGGGTTTGGCGTCGTATATAGGACAACGGCGCTTGTTCAGATTGGCTACGACTGATTTCGATGTAGTAACCGTGTACCCGATTATAGCCAACCTTGAGGCTGGAGAGTCCGGTCTGCGCCTTTTCGCTCTGCTCCAGCGCGAGCAAATAGTCGCCGGCATTGCTGTCGAGCCCGCGTAGCTCGTCAAGTTCGGCATCGTAGCCGTCGGCGATGACCCCGCCCTCACGCATCACCGCCGGTGGATTGTCCTTAACGGCGCGGTCCAGTTCGATGGCCCATTGTGGATCCGCCACCAGCTTGATTTGAATCGCCGCTAACAGTGGGCTGTCGCACTCTGTCAGTTGGCCGACCAGGGTCGGGATGGTATGCAGGGCCTCGCGCAGCCGGATCAGGTCGCGTGGCCGGGCCGAACCGAGTGCGATGCGGGTCAACACCCGTTCGATATCGCCGATCGGTTTCAGGGTGTTGGCAAAGCGTTCAAAGCGAAAATCGGCCAGCAGGGTTTGGATCGCCGCTTGGCGCAGGCGCAGGCGATCTTGATCGCGCAAGGGCCGATTGAGCCAGCGCCGCAACAACCGGCTGCCCATGGCCGTGCTGCACTGATCCATCAGCGCAAAGAGGGTATTGCCGGCCTCGCCGCGGACATTGATATCAATTTCCAGATTGCGCCGGCTGGCACCATCGATCAGGACGCTGTCGGTATGGTGTTCTGGGGTCAGGGAACGGATATGGGGTAACGCACCGCGTTGAGTTTCTTGGGCATAGTTGAGCAGACACCCCGCGGCGCGCAAGGCCAGGGCCATATCGCTCACTCCGAAACCGGACAGATCGCGGGTGCCCATTTGTTGGCTTAACCGCTCGACGGCACTGTCAAGGTCATAGAGCCAGCCGGACTGGGGTTTCATTGAGGGCTGATAATTCAGCTCCGGTGGCTGGGTGTCTTCTGGATAGAGTAGTTCGCTCGGCCGCAGCCGCTCTAGCTCGCCATAGGCGTCGGTTGGTGTGGCCAGCTCCTGGACGTTGAAGCGACCACTGGCCATATCGAGCACGGCCAACCCCCATTGCTCGCCCGATTGGATCACGGCGGCGAGGAGGTTTTCCTGCTGGTCGCTGAGATAGGCTTCGTCCGTCAGCGTGCCGGGCGTCAGGACGCGCACAACCTTGCGCTCAACCGGTCCTTTGCTGGTGGCCGGGTCACCGATCTGTTCACAAATTGCCACGGTGCGGCCACTCTGGACGATCCGGGCAATATAGTTTTCGGCCGCATGATAGGGAATGCCGGCCATTGGGATCGGCGCACCGGCGCTTTGGCCCCTCTTGGTCAGGGTGATGTCCAGCAGGCGGGCAGCGTCCTTGGCATCGTCAAAAAACAGTTCGTAGAAATCGCCCATGCGATAAAAAATCAGATCGTTGGGGTGCTCTTTCTTGATTTTCAGGTATTGCTGCATCATAGGTGTGTGCTGTTCGTGTGACTTGAGGTTCTTCATGCAATAGGAGCCCTAATTGATGCAGTAGTGGTGCGGCGGGACCGCGGCTGGAAGATGCTGAACGTTAACCGGGAGCCGTCGGACGGCTGCGGATTCGGTAGCACGCTGAGCGTAACCGTAAAAGTATAACAAAGGCATTGCCGCGATGGCACTCTAAGGACAGCCGATTGACTGACTTTAAGCGGCCCCTCGTGATCGCTGGCGGCAATTGTGCACCAGTTCGCGCCATTCTCTGCCCTTGGCTTGCTGCGGTTGGTCCGATGTGGCGGGCGACAATCTTTATCGACGCGGGTCTAACAGGGCGCTCGTGAGAAAATTGCAGTAATCAGGCTCAAGCCTTATTATATGGACCAAAAATTAAGCAGCAATAGCGAGTCCGGTCTTGGCCGAGGCTCGGATTGCGCCAGTAAAAGTCATCGATAACTGGGAACACGTTCAATGGATACAGAAACAGATACCGAATTCCAAAACCAAGCCGTCGCTGCGCTCAATAACAGGTTGGTGGACGCCACTTGGAATAACTATATCGACAAAAAGCAGCTGCTTGTCATGTATGGCGAAGCCAAAGCCCTACTCCGTCAGCCAACGGCGAATAGAAAGCTCAATGCCATGGCCAAGGCCTTATTTGATACCAGCGTGCGAGTTGCACGCTGCCTGGTGATAGACGCACCCGAGGCGAAGGTGACGCTAATCAAAGGCCGTGAAATCCAGTTGGATGCCCTAGTGCTCTATGCCCAGGCCGAAAAGGAATTGAAACAATTGCATCTCATTGCGTTCCAAAAGCACTGATGCACCGTCCCAGCGGGACGGCGGCGAGCTCAATAGCAACCCGCTGGGGAGAACCAGAGCCTGAGCCTTATTAACCTGAATACCTGTTTCTCTGGTTAGTTTTAGGGGGTAAATTTTTACATTTAGGAGGTAGGACCTTGCTGAAGCAACTGGCGCAATTATTGTTACAACGCAAGCATACCCTCAGTAGTGTAGAATCCTGCACTGGCGGCGGCCTGGCGGCCTATTGCACCGAATTACCGGGCAGTTCGGCTTGGTTTCTCGGTAGTGTGGTTACCTATAGCAACGCAATGAAGGTGCAATTGGGCGTCGACCCGCAGCTGCTGAGTAGACATGGTGCCGTCAGTGAACCGGTAGTCAGCGCGATGGCCCAGCGGGGCTTGCACTACTGTGACTCGGACTGGTGTATCGCAATCAGTGGCATCGCCGGACCGGAGGGTGGCTTTCCAGAGAAGCCGGTGGGTACCGTTTGGCTGGCCTGGGCTCAGGGTGACCGGATCTGGGCTGAACACCGGCTATTCATAGGCTCGCGGCAGGAAATTCGCCAGCAGGCGATCGACCGAGCGATTGACAAATTGATTATATTGTTAAATAAGTGAAATTTTCACTTGTCAGCGTAGGGCTAAACCTGTAAAAATACTGTTTATACATACAGCATCTATTTTTTGGAAGAGACTCATGGATACCAATAAAGAAAAAGCTCTAGCCGCCGCCTTAAGCCAGATTGAACGTCAATTCGGTAAGGGATCCGTCATGCTTATGGGGGATCAAGAAATTGTCGATATCCCTGCCATTTCGACAGGTTCACTGGGCCTGGATATAGCGTTGGGTATAGGCGGTCTTCCTAAGGGACGTGTGGTTGAAATCTATGGTCCTGAGTCGTCGGGCAAAACCACCCTGACCTTGCAGGTTATCGCCGAAGCTCAGAAGGCAGGCGGTACCTGTGCCTTTATTGATGCCGAGCACGCGCTCGATGTGCAGTACGCTGGTAAGCTGGGCGTCCAGGTCGACGATCTGTTGGTCTCGCAGCCGGATACCGGTGAGCAGGCTCTAGAGATCGCCGACATGCTGGTACGCTCAAATGCGATCGACGTGATCGTAATTGATTCTGTCGCGGCGCTGGTACCCAAGGCGGAGATCGAAGGCGAGATGGGCGACCATCACATGGGATTGCAAGCCCGTCTGATGTCACAAGCCTTGCGTAAAATTACCGGTAATATCAAGACGGCGAACTGCTTGGTGATCTTTATCAACCAGATTCGGATGAAGATCGGTGTGATGTTTGGTAACCCAGAGACCACAACCGGTGGTAATGCACTGAAGTTTTACGCTTCCGTTCGGCTCGATATTCGTCGCACCGGCACCATTAAAGACGGCGACGAGGTCATTGGCTCCGAGACTCGCGTCAAGGTCGTAAAAAACAAGGTGGCACCGCCGTTCAAGCAGGCAGAGTTCCAGATTATGTACGGAAAGGGAATTTTCCACATGGGTGAGGTCATCGATCTGGGTGTCAAAATTGGCCTAATTGAGAAATCCGGTGCCTGGTATGCCTATGCGGGCAATAAGATTGGGCAAGGCAAGGCGAATGCGGCTCGATTTTTGACCGATAATCCCGAAATCGCCCAAGAGATTGAAGCCGCAGTGCGGCTGGAGTTTCTGACTAAAGACGCGGATGGGCCTAAAGCTACCGGTAAGGCAGCTAAGGATGTCAAAACTAAAGATGTCAAAGCTAAAGATGCCAAGGCTAAAGACGTGAAAGCTAAGGATAAGGTCGCCGCTAAGGCTCTGAATTCAACCCCTGAGGTTGCGGTCGATGTTGACAAGGTTGCGGTCGATGTTGACAAACTCGCGGATGATGCTGACAAGGCCGCGGATGGTAAGGAAGTCTAAGGCTGTTTAAACACCCTGAGCCCCAGCAGTCGCTGGGGACCGCTAACAGTTGGGGTTAAGTACTTGTCTATCTGGAACACGGCCTTAAATATATTGGCTCGACGCGAACATTCCCGGTTTGAATTGCAGCGCAAGTTACAGACCCGCTTCCCCGAGGAAGCCGAGGACATCGAAGCGGTGCTCGAACGTTTGGTGACTCGTGATTTACAGAGCGATGCGCGCTTTGTTGAACTCTGGTTAACGATGCAGGTGAATAAGGCGCGAGGTCCCATTCGCATTCGTTATGAGGCGCGGAAGAAGGGTGTCGAACAGCTTATTGAAATGGTTTTAAGTGAACGGCAGGTCGATTGGTTTGAGCAGGCGCTCAGTTGCGCGCGGCGTAAGTTCTCCAGCGGTATTACCGACGACCAGCGGGCGCGAGCCTATCGGTTTTTGGCATATCGCGGCTTCGAAGCAGACTCCATTCACTATGCTTTGACTGCGCTCAGGTTGGGGCATAGCACAAATTCTTCCTTTGACGACTAAGATTCCGTCCGACTCGCGGCTGTCGGTATTTCCTCATGCAGAGCTTATGTGTACTATTGGCAGCCTCTTGTCGCTGAATCCTCAATAGAGACTGTATCCCCTAATGAAAACCTCCGTAATTCGCCGTCGATTTTTAGATTATTATGCCCAGAATGGTCACCGCATCGTGCCTGCAGGTTCCTTGGTTCCGGGCGATGATCCCACACTGCTATTCACCAATGCCGGGATGGTCCAGTTTAAGGACGTTTTCCTCGGCACCGACCGGCGCGACTATGTGCGCGCCACCACGGCTCAGCGCTGTGTCCGTGCCGGTGGCAAGCACAATGATCTGGAAAATGTTGGTTATACCGCGCGCCACCATACCTTCTTTGAAATGTTGGGCAACTTCAGTTTTGGCGATTATTTTAAGCGAGAGGCGATTCAATTTGCCTGGGGGTTCTTAACCGGAGAGTTGGGTTTGTCCAAGGACAAACTCTGGGTCACCGTCTATAAAGACGATGATGAAGCGGCGGATATCTGGATTAATGAGATTGGCATCGATCCCAATCGCTTGTCTCGATTAGGCGATAAGGACAATTTCTGGATGATGGGCGATACCGGTCCATGCGGTCCCTGTTCAGAGATTTTTTATGATCATGGTGCCGACGTACCGGGCGGTCCTCCGGGTAGTCCCGATGATGACCTAGATCGCTATATAGAGATCTGGAACCTGGTATTTATGCAGTACGACACACTCGCAGATGGCACTCGTGTGCTGTTACCGAAACCCTCCGTCGATACGGGTATGGGGTTGGAGCGGCTCGCCGCAGTGTTGCAGAACGTCCACAGTAACTATGAGATCGATCTGTTTCAAAGCCTAATTAAGGCGGCCATGGCAGTCACCGGTTGCACCGACATTGAAAATCGATCGCTGCGGGTTATTGCCGATCACCTGCGCTCGTCAGCCTTCTTGATCGTCGATGGCATTAATCCGTCTAATGAAGGCCGTGGTTATGTGCTGCGACGCATTATCCGGCGCGCTATTCGCCACGCATATAAACTCGGTTGTGATGAATTGTTTATGTATCGCCTGGTCGACAGTCTGGTCGCAGAGATGGGTGAAGCTTATCCTGAGTTAGCCAAGCAGGCCGATCAGGTCAAGCAAGTGATCCGCAACGAAGAAGAGCAATTTGCCCGGACCTTGGAAAATGGCATGGCCATCTTGGAGTCCGGCATTGCCGAGCTGAGCGCTACTGAAATACCCGGCGAGCTGGTTTTTAAGCTTTATGACACCTTTGGCTTTCCCGCCGATTTGACCGCCGATGTGGCGCGCGAAAAGAACCTTGCTGTGGATATGGCCGGTTTCGAGCGACTGATGGCAGAACAGCGCATTCGCGCCAAGTCAGCCAATAAGTTTAAGCTAGATCGTGATATAGATCTCAATCTGGATGGACAAACCACGTTTTTCGGTTATGAATCCTTGATCGGCGATGGGTGTGTCGTTAAGTTATTGCGCGATGGCGTCGATGTGACGTCCTTAGCAGAGGGCGAGACCGGTATGGTGGTGCTCGATGGCACGCCGTTCTATGCCGAATCTGGTGGCCAAGCCGGGGACCGAGGCCAGTTAACGGCGCCGGAAACGCAGATGCAGGTGATCGCCTGTAATAAGTTGCAGGGCCATCATCTGCATCAGGTCGTGGTTCAGCAGGGTACGATCCGCGTCGGCGATCGGGTTGCCGCCCAGGTCGTGCGGGAAGAGCGCCTGAATACGGCACGTCACCACAGCGCTACGCATCTGATGCACGCCGCCCTTCGGCAGTTGCTGGGTGAGCACGTACAGCAGCGCGGGTCGCTGGTGACCTTTGACAAATTGCGCTTCGACTTCTCTCACTTAGAGAGTCTGACCCGGGAACAGCTGCGCTCGATTGAACAGTTGGTGAATCAACAGATTCTGGCCAATACCGCCGTAGTGACCGAGGTGACCGATATCGATACGGCTCGCGCATCGGGTGCGATGGCACTGTTCGGTGAAAAATATGCTGACCAAGTACGGGTCCTGTCTATGGGCGAGGCTGGCTTTTCAAAAGAGCTTTGTGGCGGTACGCACGTCGAGCGCACTGGAGATTTGGGGCTGTTTCGCATCCTGTCTGAAAGTGGAATTGCCGCCGGTGTGCGGCGAATCGAGGCCGTTGTGGGTCCCTATGCCCTGGCGCAGATCTATCAACAGGACGACCTGTTGATTAACTTGCAGCAGATTTACAAATGCGCGCCGGATCAGTTGATTGATAAGGCGCAGCAGGCCCTGGTACAAATTAAGGAACTGGAAAAAGATATTCAACGCCTGTCGGCCAAGCAGGCAGCGGCCATTGCCGGGGACCTGAGCGTCAAGGCAGTCGATGTAAGCGGCGTGAAGGTGCTTGCCGTGCAGATGCAAGGCATCGATGCCAAAGCCCTGCGTACCACAATAGATGAACTGAAGTCGTCTCTGGGTAGTGCGATAATAGTGATCGCCGCGGTCAATGGCGACAAGGTGCAATTGGCCGCCGGCGTAACCCAGGATCTGGTGGGCCGTGTCAAGGCGGGTGATCTGGTGCGCGAATTGGGTGCGCTAATGGGTGCTAAAGGTGGCGGTAAGCCAGACTTGGCGATGGCCGGTGGGGGCAATGTGGCGCAGCTACAGGCCGCATTGGATCAGGCCGAGCCTTGGGTCCGACACAAGCTCGGTGCCTAGTCTACTAGAGGACTCAATATGGCTCTTTACGTACAGAAGTTTGGTGGCACCTCGGTCGGTTCAAGCGAGCGGATTCAGGCTATTGCTAAAAAGATAAAAAGTTTTCGCGCTCAGGGACACGATGTCGTCGTGGTAGTGTCGGCTATGAGTGGTGAAACCAATCGTCTATTGGCCTTGGCACAGGGGATTTCCAATCAGCCGTCCCCGAGGGAAATCGATGTTCTGGTCTCCACCGGCGAACAGGTGACTATTGCCCTGTTGGCGATTGCCCTACAAGAGATAGGCTGTGCTGCAAAGTCTTATACCGGTGATCAGATCAAAATCCTGACTGACAGTGCCCATACTAAGGCACGGATTAAGGATATAGATGTTAATACGGTCCGAGACGATCTGAAACAGGGTCTGGTCGTTGTGGTGGCTGGCTTCCAGGGGGTGGATGAGCAGGGTAATATGACGACCTTAGGTCGGGGTGGTTCTGATACGTCCGCCGTGGCGATAGCGGCTGCGCTGCAGGCCGATGAGTGTCAGATCTACACCGATGTCGACGGGGTCTATACCACCGATCCAAGAGTTGTGACTCAGGCTCGTCGGTTGAGTAAAATAACCTTTGAAGAAATGTTGGAAATGGCCAGTTTAGGCTCTAAGGTTCTGCAGATTCGCGCCGTCGAATTTGCCGGTAAATATCGGGTGCCCCTGCGTGTTTTATCGAGCTTTGTCGAAGGCGAGGGTACACTCATTACATTTGAGGGTGATCAAAAAATGGAGCAGCCGGTAATTTCAGGCATCGCGTTTAATCGCGATGAAGCAAAGTTGACCCTGGTAGGCGTGCCGGATATTCCGGGCGCGGCAAGCCGGATTCTCGGTCCGGTTAGTGCAGCGAATATTGAAGTCGATATGATCGTGCAGAACGTCGCTGAAGATAAGACCACCGACTTTACCTTTACGGTCAATCGGAGCGATTACCTCAGGGTGACCCAAGTGCTTGAATCCGTAGCCATCGATTTGGGCGCGCAGGCCGTGCGTGGCAATGATGCGATCGCTAAGGTGTCGATAGTCGGAGTCGGAATGCGCTCCCATGCGGGTGTCGCGAGCAGGATGTTCGACGCACTGGCCGCCGAAAGCATCAATATTTTGATGATTTCGACCTCCGAAATAAAAATCTCGGTGGTCATAGAGGAAAAATATTTGGAGCTTGCTGTGCGGGCCCTGCACACTGCATTCGATTTGGATACGGAAAAAGATATAGAATAGGCTTGTCGGTTGGCCCGATGGCTTTAAACATTGAATTAGAATAGCCTGTAATTTTTGATGGTTTGCTCTCAGGCGTTCGATACTTTTCGTGTTTTTTTTTGCCGGTCAGGCTGTATTTTTTTTAATAGTAGTCAATACTAACCATGATTGTTGAACTTTTGCCTTGGCGAGAACCGGGCAACTGGAAAACAGGAATGTTCCAGTAAATAAGTAGGAGAGTGTGCATGTTAATTTTAACTCGTCGTGTGGGCGAAACCCTGATGATAGGTGATGAAGTCACCGTAACGGTATTGGGTGTAAAGGGTAATCAGGTCCGTATCGGTGTTAATGCCCCGAAAGACGTTGCCGTTCACCGCGAAGAGATTTATCAGCGCATACAGCGTGAGTTAGGTGTTCCTGAACAACCTGAAGAGTGAGTCACGGCCTTGTCTGTGATCTAGGGTTAGGCGCAGTTAAGTCGCTAATGTATTCATTTTGTTGAAGTTTTTCTTTCTATTTCAATAAAACATGGTACTATGCGCGCCGTTGCTTAGGAGAGATGGCCGAGTGGCTGAAGGCGCGCCCCTGCTAAGGGCGTAAGGGCGAAAGCTCTTCGAGGGTTCGAATCCCTCTCTCTCCGCCAACATTAGGTTTATGAAGTAAGCGCCCGTAGCTCAGCTGGATAGAGTACTTGGCTACGAACTAAGGGGTCGCACGTTCGAATCGTGCCGGGCGCACCATTTCTCGAAGATTTCACCTGGTACGGGAAGTCTCGAAGCCTAATTAACAAAAAAGTACTGGTTTTTGCGCCCGTAGCTCAGCTGGATAGAGTACTTGGCTACGAACTAAGGGGTCGCACGTTCGAATCGTGCCGGGCGCACCAATTCCTTCCGCATTTTTAGTCTTTCCTTAATCGTTTTATTCCCGTTCAAGTCTTGATGTTATCGCTTCAATGTCCGTCAATCGACGAATGTCGATAAAGAGCACGTTGGCCTGCGGATAGATCTCTTTTAGGTAGTGCAACCACTGCTTCAGACGTCCAGCGCAATACTTCTCGCCCATTTGTACCCTTACTAAAGCCCAGAATTCACGCACCTGCAACAGCATCATTGGCCAGCTTTCGATGTCCTCTTTATTGTCTTTGATTTGCTGAGCCAGCCAGGGCTGCCGAATAGCACCGCGACCGAGCATTAGGTGGTCGCACTTGCTTTCGGTTAGCGCACGGCGGGCATCGCCGTTGTTCCATATTTCACCATTGATGATGACCGGTATCGGAATGCGCGCGCGAAACTCCCCAACTAGGTGCCAGTAGGCTGGCGGTACATAGCCTTGGGCTTTGGTGCGGGCGTGTATGGTGAGCTCATCCGCGCCGGCCTGAACGATGGCGTCCGCGCATTCAGCCATTAGGTTGTTGTCATTAAAGCCCAGGCGCATCTTGGCTGAGGTAATGTGACCGGCCGGGAGAGCGTTTTTGACTGCCTTGACGACCTGGTAGAGGGTTTCGGGCTCGTTTAGCAATACGGCACCGCCTTTACTCTTGTTGACTGTCTTGCTCGGGCAGCCGAAATTCAGGTCGACGCCCTGGGAGCCCAATTCGATCGCGCGCAAGGCATTGAGTGCTAAGGCCTCGGGTTGATTGCCTAATAATTGCAGTCGGACTGGGGTGGAATCATCGGTCCGGCCCTTATTGTGCAATTCCGGTGCGTTTCGATAAAAAACGTGCACCGGTAGTAGTTGGTCTACGACCCTGATGAACTCGGTGACAACCAGATCATAACCGCCGGTTCTCGCTATAAGTTTGCGCAGATAGAAGTCCGCGAGGCCTTCCATCGGAGCCAAATAAATTTTCATCTTAATAGGGTTGCCTTTAAAAAAGGCCGCATAATAGGATAAATCGACGTTTAAGGCGAGTCGGCGTCAAGAGGCTGGATGTATCACGGGCGGCAAGGGGTCCATGCGCTAGCGGTATGAAACAAGTCAATTGGCTTGCAATGTAGCATTGCGCGAATTGCTGGGCTTACGCTTATTGCGTGGTTTCATATCTTTAAGGTACTCTAGAAGAGCTTTAGTTGTCGCGCACACGCTCGAATATAACTATAAAAGTATGAATCTATTGCTGGTTTTCTAAGTCTTACAAGGACTAATCCTTATGTCTGAACTTATGTGGGACAGTCTAGACCTCATGGTAATGGGGATGGGCACTGTCATCGTCTTTCTCGCACTTTTGGTACTGGCGACCATGGCCATGTCGCAAATTATTTTGCGCATGCCTGGGACAAAAGAGCTGGAGAGCTCGCAGGCCGCAGCCAAACGGGCCAATAATAACGACTTAAGCGAAATTGCCGCAGTAGCTGCGGCCGTGTCGTTGGTGCATAAACGTTAAAAAACACTAGCCGTTTTGACCTACTATAAGATTCCGAAAGGTG
>Ga0307492_10000348_pt1 | contig 20009 bp, 20 predicted proteins | sample SI3LmetaG_FD_202365 | JGI IMG/M metagenome (GOLD analysis project Ga0307492, IMG submission 202365) | Sea-ice brine microbial communities from Beaufort Sea near Barrow, Alaska, United States - SI3L | ecosystem: Environmental > Aquatic > Marine > Coastal | place: USA: Alaska | collected 2017-05-06 | reverse complement strand
TTAATATAATTCTAACGAGGGTGCGGAATGTATCCTTGTTAGGGGTTTTGACCAAAAGTGGGTCTGCTTCGTCCCTTACGCGAATTGTGTTCTGAGTAGCGCAAACGACAGAGGAGACAATTCTAAGAAAAACGTTGCAAGCAGAATTTTGATTTTTTATTTTTTTCTCGAGTTATCGCAATTACAAAAGTGCGAACGGACGAAAAACAGCTGCGAACGACAGAAGTCGTTCTGGTGCACAAAAGACATGTGCACTTAAGTGCACAAAAGACATGGTGATTTGTGCACTTAAGTGCACAAATGACCGATCCCGTAGTAAAAGTCTACCGGTACCGAAATTCAAAATCGATTTAATTTGTTGAAATCGCGTCGGTTTTCAAAAATCATGCCGATTCGGTTCCAATTTCGGTACCGGTAAACTTTTACTACGGGATCGGTCATTTGTGCACTTAAGTGCACAAATCACCATGTCTTTTGTGCACTTAAGTGCACATGTCTTTTGTGCACCAGAACGACTTCTGTCGTTCGCAGCTGTTTTTCGCACCGCGGGAATGCAGTATCTTGCCAAGATTGATACCCAGTGCAATGTTCGCCTCAACCGCCCGTCTGTCCAGCTTCAATGCAAGTTCCCACACTGCCCGCAACCACGCATTCATCGCATTGGTATCTGTCAATGGTGGCATGCTTGACACCGACCGCGGCGGCCATTTCGTCACGATGACGGCATTTTTTGGAGAATGGATCTCCATAGCATTCGTGCACACTGCGAATAGAACCTTGTATACAGCCACTCTGTGGTGCATCGCGATTCTGGGTCAGATTGGACCCGAATAACGAGTGTCTTTATATTGATACCGGTATTGTATGGATACCTAGTATCCCACTGATAGTGCGAACGGGAGCAGCGATGATGTACAGTATAATTTACTCTAACCCGACATCGTCAAAGACTGTCACTTTTGGAAACTAGCTTCATGAAGCCAACTCGCATGAGTTCGGCGACATCCTGGAATGTCTGCGCATCTGCGTCTGGCGTACGTGACAGGAGATATTCTATCATCTGGCCCTTCTGCCCAGTCTTCCACATGCGACGATGTTCAATGTCTTTGAATCCAGTCTTGTCACTGAGCTCGGCTGCGTTTTGCCAGAACCGTGTCGTCGACGCCAACAACGATGGGACAAGTCCTATCGGCAAATGGAGCATACGTGTTTGTGGTCGAGCGCCATTTGTAAGCTGGATTTGGCCACTCGCGCTCAGCCAATGAAACCACCAGTAAATACCAGCTTGCTTTCCAGACGGTTTGCCATGTTTGGTTAGTTCGTTGTTGAACGTCATCAAATCCCCGGCTTTCAGCCCTGAATCCAGTGCAGTGCGGAGATTTGTGCGTGTCCAGTACGCCATTCGCCTCGTCTCGTTGCGTGCAACGGGGTTGACGAGTGCTTTCATTTTACCGCCACCGACATCGACCAGTTTCTTCCGAGCCTGGTGGTGTCCAATACTGACGGCAGTGTGGCCGAAAGGAAGCCATGCACCCTGTGCACGTTCTGGTTTCTTCTCTTTGGCGGCAAAGTGATCGTCTGGATTTCCGGTGAATAGGATCCCAAGCGGTGTCCCGTTGTGCCACAGTCGCACGTATCGAACTTTGTCGGGTTCGGTCATGTCGTCACTTTGGTCATTGTACACACTTTTGCCGTGTGTGACACTGCGTAGGCGGGAGTCCGCTTCAACAAGTGCATGCCACGTCTTTACACCCGGTCTTTTACCCGGGAACACATTCTCAAACTCGAGGTTATGCCCGTGGAGCCCGCTTCCATACGCAAACTGTTTGTATGTCTTGGCCAATGTGGTGTCGATGTTGTATTCTATGAACCTGTCGAGATTTTTATGCAACGCGACCGCGTGTGCCATGTTGAATGTCCACTCTGTTGCATTGAAGAGGTCGATATCCATACGGGTGCGTGCAATTACAGCCGGAAGTGATTCAACCGCGCTACGCGCAACGTCGTTTGATACAAGCCCCTGCATCACCTGGCCGGCTTGTCCCCATTCGCCCAGTTTGAACAAGTCCAGTGCTTTCTGCATGATACCCTGCGCATGGTCTCCGGCGTGTGGAATTATTGCGGTGAGAACCACTTCAACAAGATCGACCTCCGCTTTCGAGGATGCCGCCCGTTGGTTTCCGAGAACGATAAACCCCTCTGGGATTGCCTCTCGCAATGCCCCTGCATACGGAATCACCATGACCCCCGGCAACGAACTTTGCTCGATTAGTGACAAGGAAAGGGCATCGAGGACGACCCGTTGATCGTCGGATATCGCATTGGTCGCAGCAATGGATCCAAACAGTGGGCCAAGGACTGCGATGACACTGAGATGCAGCTGCGCATGAGAGCGTTCGACAGGCTTCTCGTTGCGTGTCGTCTGTCTAATGAGATGCACAACCATACCCATCGTATTCTTCGCCTCGACGACACTTGCGTGGTCTTGGAATGACACATCGCGGGACTGAACGAGCTCACCCGACACTTGGATGTGATTAGCGTGAAGAACCTTGAACATCGCTTCGGCGACTTTAGGGGCGTTCTCACCGAACGCGTGCGCGAGATGGCACGAAACAGCATACCCAGTCGCTGACGACGAGTCGGTTGCTGGATCTCCGCTGTTCTGCTTTGACTTCCAGATTGGCAAAATGTTGCCATCGCCGAGGTCAACCGTGTACCCGATCGCAGCAGTCCCAGATACCTTCTCCACCGCGAAGCTCATTCGGGTGTCGTTTCCTATGGCTCGCATTGCTTCGAGTGCGTCCGCCATGCCCTCTACACGAACTGGCTTGAATTCCTCGAAGCCTTTAGTCAGCACACCCCTGGGACCCATCGGCCCTGCCTTGAGAGTCCCGTGGAACTCGACCAACTGCTTGTCGTGAGTCCATGAGAATTCCCATTTCGCACCGCGGACTGCAGCGTCACCAGATGGAATAAATTGGTCTGGGACAGAGTGGAACCGATCCGGGTCATACTCTCCCGCGTTGAACATTTCCGCCGCAAGACCCATGACCATCGGCTTGATATTGCTTCCACGGATGCCCTTGTCTGTGCGATGGAACTGACGTACGACATGTGAAAGAGTCTCTGATGGAAAGTCGCCCGTCAGCACCGTCGCACCCCAGTCTGCACCGAGGGTTTGGGCAGACTCACGTTCCTGGACCAGCTTCACCGTTAGGCGACGTGACCACGACAGGGAGAGCTCTGTTGTCAGTAGCGTGTGGTCGTACCAGTCCATCCACGCATTATGCTCCGACGTATCCGCATGGTAGGTGAAAAGTGTCACGTGTCCGCCCGTCGACTCATGGTTGACGTATCCAGCCCAGTGCTCGTGCTTTGGCATGGTCACTTCCGTACCCGCGCTGGCCGCTGCTCCGCCACCCGTGGGGGGGTCTGGCGCGGTTGGGGGTCCAGGTGCGGGTCGAATAATGCCCGTTGTAATTGCGCGAAGCACATCCATGAGACTATTTTCCATACGCCACTTTTTCGGGCGCATTCCACTGAGCCAGTCTCGAATGGTAGGGCGCTTGAGTAATGACTCGATCCAATGCATGGCATCATGGTCAGACATCATGTGTATCGCGTGTGCTTTGCCTTCACACACACTTCGTCGGAGATCTTCAGTAAATTCCTCCTGCTGCTCTGGTTTGTAACCCCGCGCTTCGATGTTCGCATCGATTAGATTGGTATAAGTGGCGGCAGCGAGTGCTTCAAGGTCGCTTGGAAGCTCCTTTTGCTCCCTAGGCATAACGGCAACATCGTACGAGTATTCTCCGTTATGGCGCGCGTATTGCCGCGCAATCGTGTGTCCGGCCACCGCGACCAACAGAGCTTCCACTCTATTGGGCTTCGATTTGCCGGGTACTGTGTCTTTGAATTTCAGTTCATTGCCCTGTTTGTTTGCTGCCGGATCCGAACGCATCGCAACGCTGAGAAACGCAGCAACCGCCATTTCCGCAGAGTCTGTGCCAAATCCGATAGTCACATTGATCCGATTGACGTATTCATCGAATATCACCTTCTGCCTGATGAGGTGGCCCACAATGAGTTCGCCGAGCGGCGCAACTGTTGGGAAGTCAGTCGTCTTCCCCTTTTTTATGAACGGAACACCTTTGAGCACGATGACAACCACGTCACCATTCGGAAACTCGCTTTGTTTCAACGACTGAGTGATTCTATGAAAAGCAGCGTTTGCGACATCCTTCGGTCCCTTGCCTCGATACGCGTCGTCGTCGCTGTCCACTACAAAGACATCTGGTATGTCGCTTCTGAGCAGGAGATCCTCCAACACCCGCGCGTAATGCGTTGCACCGAGGCCGTTTCGACGACCGAGTATCTGCACCATGGTAAACCTGTGCCTTGCTTCTCCAGGGTGGTTACGTGCTTCCTTGCCACGTACGCCCACAGCATGCGTCCGCATCCGCCGTCGCTGTTCGAATTCAGACGAGATCGTAACGCCACGCATGTCCACAGCACTCTGCACGGGGACATACGCGAGTGGGACTGAGGTCGGCGTATGCACTGCCGAAGAGGGACGACGGAACGACATACCAGTGTACTATATTCCCAATACATGATTAATACTTCATCTGTGTAATATGCGTAAACAAACACGAAGACCGAACCACAGTTTACTCATGGCGTCGCGTCCTAATTTCAACCAAGTCGACCAATTTCCCCTATTGGAAGGATGGCGGCTTGCCCCATGTCACCACGAACTGCTGCGCGTCGTCTGCATGCGCGTCCTCGTGTGTCACCGCGAACCCATGACGCACGAACTCGGCGTGGACGCCGTCCCACGCTGGACACCGCACACGGGCAGCGAATTTTCCGGTGAGGATAGCGCGGGTAATAACGGCGACGCCGACGGTCGCAAAGACGTACTCTGCGCTGATGGGGGCCTCGTCGATGGCGAGCAGGCCCTGGGTCGATAGCTCAAATGCGCGGTCGGCAGTGAACGCCTCCATTCCAGTGGGCATGGTGGGTGTGGTGCGCGGGGACATGGTGGGTGTACTGCTTATGTGTGAAACTGTGTTTTTATTTTCGTCTGCGACCAAAGGTGCACTCGCCGGCCGCGCATGCACTACACAGTGCTGTGATGTGCGTTTTTGTCGCAGCGATGGCGGTTCGCTCGCCTTCCCACACAGCCTCGACGTGGCGGTGTCGCTTGCATCCCAGACACTGCTGCGTGAATTTGCGTTGTACATGTCCTGACAACCACACATGCAGGAACCGTTTGCATTTGTCATTGACGCAACGGAACAGACCGAGACGGATGTCCTTCGTGTGCTTCTCGACGCGGACCCAGTTACCGTTTGTCGCTCCTGCAGGGGGCGCCAAGTCGTTCATGACAAGCGGGGTTCTGAGTTTTGGTGGCATGGCAGATTTGAAGAGGTGTGGATGGTTGTGTGTTGCTCATTAGACCATGATGGTACAAAGTACAATTTTACTCAACACACAGTACGTTGACGTTGTCTACCTTCGCCCATGCCGCGTCTATGTGGCATTGGCCGCGTGAGTGGTAGAACATGTAGTGTACGTTCACGCGCAGCGCGTCGAGTTCGGCGATATCGCAGTTGATGTAGTAGTTAACTCTCTCAGCCACCAGGACGCATCGATCGCTAAACGACGGCGCTGGGCGGTCGCACGCATCTGGATTAAATCGAACGAATACAACGGGTACAAGCACCTCGTCGCCCATTCCGCCGCCGTTCACGCCATATCGAGTGTCATCAAGCTTCGCTAGCTCGCATGAAACGGGGCGGGGGTGGCGTTTATCCATATGCGAATGCTCGTCGATTTCGAGCATCACAACACGGTCGGTTGCAACAAACGATGTATCCGGTCGACGACGGCCGGTCTTGCATTCAGAGCCGCCGATCGTGACTGTGTCGACCGACGATGGCGGCGGAAGCAGCGGTAAGACCCGCTCGAGCACAAGCGATTGCGTCGTTGCCTTTTTTGTCTTGTCGCATACCGCACACAGACCATTTGTCAATTGTCGATTTCGGCTTATTCGGGTTACGCCACATGCGCTGCAGAAGGTTTTCTTTCGCATCAGCGCCTCGAGGGGGACACAAATTACGCATGCCGAACGCGCATACCCGTGCGTACAATGCGCGGCACGTGTCATTGCGCGTGTACATTCGGTGCAGTGTCTCCGTCGCAATCCATGCGTGCACGGGTTCATGATTGGCCTTGTGGCTGTGCAGACCCGACAGATAGAGCACTGAGAACCATGCTCGCATTTCTTATCAATGTAGCGTTTTCCTCCACATGGGATACACGTAGATCGCCGTTTCCCGTGATCGCATTTTTTGTTGATCAGGCGCTCGCCCCCACACGGCACACACCTCGATGGCCGCCGCCCATGCTTGCATTTCTTGTGACTCTGGGGCTTGCCCGCACACGGCACACATCGCGACGGCGACCGCCCGTGTAGACACGATTTCCCCATCAGCCGCCGCACTTGCGCCTACAGACCCGTGCAATACTTGCTTATATGCCAAATCGCTTTGACTGATCCATGTCGTTTATTCCCCATCCCCGCCAAAGATTTCCGCCATTGCATTGGCGATATCGTCACTCTCCGCGTCATCGTCGTTGACGAGTTGAATTGTGCCATCTGCCTCGGCCGGCGCAGTCTTGTAGCAATCGGCGGTGGTGTCTGCCGGTTCTTCGGCCTCAACCGCGACGGGCGTTTCCTCCACCGTCTCGTGTACTGCGACTAGGAATGCACTGTCGTCAACGTAATCGCACACCTGCATATTGCGCTGCGTAGAGTTGCTTGCCCCGCCGCACACAAGCGTTCCCGTCGCCGACACGCTGAGTGGTCGTACGATGTACGGGAAGGGCCGGCCGGATCGAAGCCAGTGTACACTCGCCATGACCTGCTCCGACTCGAGGGTCGCGGTCACCAGCGGTCGACCACTGTCGAACGCGAAGAGAAAGTCCTTGCCGTTTGTCGTGCTGTGGACGAGATGCGGCATGCCACCGAGCGGAGTTTCCGTGACTTCAACCGTCTGCACCACAGCGGCGCGCATGGTCCGCGTGTTTAGTCGCGTGAGCAGGGGTCGTGTGGTGGCGTGGATACCCTGTCCCCCAACGAGCCACGTGTCAGACCCGACTCGGCTGACGGCAGACCCGCACACCGGGAATGTTTCGAATTGGGACGGGTGCACTTTGATACTAATTGTTATCCACTCCGTCGGGTCGGTGGCCGCCGCGCCCGTGTCGAGTGCATACACAATCGGTCCCGCAGACGGCATGATGTCTCCCGCCGTTGTCGCACACTGTCCGCCCATGAGAGTCAGGTCGAGGTCGTCGTTCAGCGCAAGGAACGCCCCAACCGTTCCACGCCCGCCGGTGGTCTTCAGCCACTGCCATGCAAAATAGCGATCGCCCTCGACCACGTCGAACTGCAGCGTGCCGTTGCTAACGACCCCATTACGACGCCCACCATGCACGAACACCCGCCATTCGGCTGGGTTCGTGCGGACACACGCGACAGACGGGAACAGCACGGATGCGTCGAGCGCGGCGGTGGGTGGGTGCGCGGTGAATTCGACGGTGGTGAGCAGTGGCGTGATCATAGCGAGCCGTGTCGGGTCTTGTGAGCCGCCATACACAAACGTGTTTCCATTGCAGTGCGCATATCCCGCACGCGAGGCGTCGGGAAGGGCGACGGTGACGCCACACACGAGTACCATAATGAAGGCAGTCACGGCGTTCATTCTGTTTGGGTGGTGGTGCAGTGCGCCTTTATGCATGTGAATGACGCAAACGCGGGGTTGGACATGGGGTGTGTGTGGAGAACTGTGGGTTTATGGTCGGGCATTCACATGACTGTACAACTCAGTGTACAGGCCAACTGGAATGGAAACGGTCGATACATTTGAATCAGCCATGGCAATGCGTAGGAGTGCCACGGCCGGTATCGTGGCGACTCGCCGTTTCTCCGCGAGCCACTGGTCGATGGCAGCCGCATGCTTTCGCGCGATGGTAACGTTGCCGAGTCGTGCCGCCTGACCCTCTGTCATCACGGCACTCACTCATGGCGACGTGCCATGTTAATACACCTTACTCGCGAATCCCCAGCGTCGCCACCGTCCATGCATGCCGGGCGTCGGCTGCTGCCGCGGTGCGAGCGGCGCGTATCCGGAATTCGGCTTGTGTAAACGACACCATGACCGGATGGAGGTGCTGGAGTACGGATTCCGGCGCGGTACCGTTTTTTCGTGCCGTGTCGAGCATGGCTGCAACATGATCGTGAGCGCGTGCGGCCAGCTGTTCAACCACCAAGAGCTGCTCGGTCAGCTGCATGTCTTGCTCGACGCGGTTGGGAATACGACGCGGGGCGGTGTCCAGCCGCGGCAGTGCGGCAATTCCATTGCGAATACCGAGTGCAGTGGGGGTGGCGGTTCTGGGTGTGCGATACAAGCGTGACATTTCGAGTTGTTTTAGTGTGGGTTGTTGTGTTTATTAGTGCGCAACAAGCGACATGCCCCATGCCGCCCCTTCGCCGACGCGATGCGCCACACGCCGCCCCATTCGATACCACCACCCCGTCCGCGGGCAGATCCAGTCGTCGTGGTTGATTTCGAACTTCATCCCACTGATCGCGAAGGTGCCGAACTGCGTCGAGTCGAGCACACACGCCGTCCCGACCGCCACGAGCGTGCCGTTGCGCAACTCGAACTGCCGCACGCGGTTTGCGACATGGAAGACGAGCATAGGCGCGGCGACATCGAATCGGTGTGTGTGTCCACCGAAGTCGAGTGTGATGTCCGCGTCCGCGCCGAGTGTGTGCATGACCACGAATGGCGGGGTTGTCATGAACCCCGGGACAGGCGGCGGCACAAACACGATACCGTCTGCGTTTGCGGTGTAGAGGTCCGGGTCGACAGTGGGGAGTACGAGGTCGTCGGGCTGGGTGAGGTGAATGGCAATGGCAACTGCGAGGACCACAAGCCCGTAGGATACGGCCCTGATGGACATGGCGACGACTGACATCGTCTATGGGAATCATGTGTTTATTGAACTGGACGATGTCTGCACTCCATGGGCGCAGCAAAAACAACTGCCCCCTTTGAGTTTTGATCTCAAGACCTCACGCTTACAAAGCTGCAGAGAAGATGAGTTAAACCCGTTGCAGTGACATTGAAAGCATGCAAGGCGGGGCTCACCGTGCGCTCTACCGCTGAGCTAAGGAGGCTCCACTTGATGAAAAGCCGCTGCGCAGTACGCGACGCGTAGTTGTGTGTGTGAACAGACATGTTTACTGTGGTGGCACCAACGGAAGCAGTGTGGACGGTTCCGTCGACTGTGCGACCATGAAGGCCCCATGAACAGCAGAGGTTGTGTTGAACAGATCGGCACTGGAGCGGAGCACGGCGAAGAGGGTTGGCTGCTGGATGTGACTGACACGCACCGACGTGAACACCGTTTGGAGTGAGGTTGAGATTTCAAGTGCGACAATGGATGTCAACGACTTGCACTTCCACAGATCCAGATGCGCTAGACACTGCGTAAACGCGAAGCCATCAACATTGATGAGATCGGGACAACCCCGCAAATCTACACTCCTCAGTCGTGGCGCCCGAGCGACACCGGTCATGTCTTCGCATCTATGCACTCGTTTCATGCTCAGCGTCTCCAGCAGCGGGAGTTCTCCAATTGCATCGACATGGGCCATGGAGCTATTATCAAGGTTGAGTGACACCAGATTGACCATGGACGACAACCACGTATCAATCCACCCAACATGCAGAGTGTCGAGTGTCAAGTGGGTTAACTGCGTCAGCGGTTCAAGCAAGAATGCAGAGGATCTCACCCCAGCCAGTGCAAGTGACTGCAATTGCGGCGCGGCGGTCAAGTCGGTGCACAGTTGTGCGAAGGTGGGTTTTGTCAGTGTGCGCCCAATGTCCACAGTGTGAATCACGTCGCATAGTGGGCGATGGTACCCGATGCACGGATCGTCTGTCGCCCATGTCCAATTCGGAAACCGCGGTGCCAGTTCCACATCCCCCGCGCGCATGTACCGCACGCGATTGGCCACTGCGCGCACCGGCATGGTGTGCACAAACGTGTGCCAGTCCTCACACACCCCACGACACACGAGGGCAGTGTGCGTTCCTGTGCCTGGTCCAACGGCGGAGTGCACAATCTCCTCGATTAACTCGAATGGGAGACACGCAAGATGCATTCGGGAAAATACAAATGAAGTGACTCCATGCCAATTTACTTATGAGCAGTCGTTCCACTCCACCTTCCAGTGGGGGCCCAGTGGCGTAACGACCTTGGTCGACGTGAACCCGCGGCGTGCGAGCATCGCAACGAATGGCTCGTTGAACTCTGCCATGCTAAAGGTAGCCTGCATCTCGCCGTGTGCCACCTCATCCGCGATACGCGCAAAGTTCTCTGCACACTGCTCGCGGATGCGCTGCTTCACGACCCGGAGCGCCCTCTTGTTGCACTCTGCGGCATCGACGTCAATCCCACAGACGGGGTCGGTGGCAAACCACTTCTCGACAGAGGAGGTATGTGTCTTGTGTTTCGTCGTCTTGGGCATGGAGAGGTCGAGGAGAGAAGTGGGTATGACACGGGAGGTCAACTTGCTTATGCGCACACCTTGGGGATTTCTATTTTTATTTTTGCCCGAATTGATCACGCAAACAACGCGCGGACGCCCGTTCCCGAAATCGACCCGGCCTCGAGCATCCACGTGAGCGTGGCGAGTTGGGCGACGAGCACGGCGATCGACACTCCAACGGCGCCGGGCGCACCGAGGGCTTCGACGACAACGACCGGCTGGCCCGCGACGCCAAGCACGGCGGTTGTCTCTGGGATTGTTTTAGACACGCCTGAGTAGCTCGACACCGTCCACGTCGCGTGGTTGGGTACGGCTGCGGTCCCGGAGAGGTATGCGTTCTGGGCGAAGAGGAGATGTGTCGCAATAGCGCGGAGGAGTGGCGCCTGGCCGAGTGCGGTGCGATCCGTGTACAGCGCATCGCGCCCATTGGGAAGGCCACACTCGGACAGGACAATAAAGTCAAGTGCGTTGGTGACCGTGTTCTGGCGTCCGAGCGTGAGCATCGACCCGGCGCTGCTCAGCACGAACGCGGTTCGGTCGCGGGGGGCGCCGGTGAATCGAAGCGCGTCCATCAGCTGCAAGAGGAGCGCGAGGCTGCCCCAGTTGTCGTCATCGCGATACGCGGCGTCGAGGTTGGCGCCCACATACAGCAGCGATGCGGTCCCCGGGAGGGCGTTCAGAGTGGGTCGAATGATGTACGTCTTGGCGGTGCGCTGGGTGATTGTCGCTGTCACCGTCACCGTCAGCGTTGTCGTGCCCTGGAACAGCGCGCGCATGCGCCGGTCGACTTGAATCGCCATGGGCTGGTTGGTCCGGACGGTGTGCGCGTCACCCTCCAGTGGCGAGAATGGCAGGTCCTGGAAAATCAACGCCACTGTCCCGGTGAGCGCGGCCAGTGCAACGTCCGCATCGACGGGCGCGTCCACCTGCGATGGAATCACAGCGGTCATCGCCTTGCACGTCGACTTGACCGGCCTGAACCAACTCGGGTTCGTGATCGTCACTCCCGCCGCGCCGTTGATTGTGATTGCGATGGAGCACGCGTCTGTCACGAACACCGTGCTGTCCACCGCCTGCGTCGTGTAGAAATCAGCGTACACCGCCGCGTGCTGCAGAAAGCTATCGGCATACCGCAGCGTGCTCGCCGAGCCCGGCTCGGTCGCGGCACCGCCAATCAGGTACTCGGCCTGGAAGCGCGCCACGAACGACGCGAGGGTTTGTGCCGTGGGTGTGTCGAGGATGGTCTGGATTCGGAACGGCTCAGGAAGAAATGCACTGTGCGGGTCCTCGCCACGACACACGCCAATGTGGAGGGAGAGAAAGAGGATCCCAACGGCACACAGCATCACGAGCAGCAGCAGAAGTGTGTGTGTGCTCATCAACATCCGTGGATACCCGCGATACTCTTGCAATGAGTTACACGCCGGTGGCGTCGCAAGCGGAATCGCAGGCGGTGCGCCCACGCGTCGAACACGCGGCGCCTGTTGGCGAAGCAGTGCGACGGTCTCTGCCTCAGAGCCGTACTGCGGCGGGCGCGACGTGTACATGGACGATGGCGGTGTCTACCAAGGTGGGTTTGGGTGTGAATATACAGATTCAATGCACTTGCGATGCAGACCACACTTGGTACCTCGATTTACATGAAATCGGTCGTGCGGTTTACCGGTATCCACGCACACGACCCTTCGCGCGATCAAAACCAGCGGCGCCGGTTTTTTTTCTTCTCACCAAACCCAAAACATGAATTTCGGCATCGACTCTTCGCCCGCATCTGCGGTGGCGCGGTCCCCGTCACGGTCGCAGCGCGTCGAGTGCAGCGATTCGAGCGAGGCGTCCCGCGTCATCAACATGCGCCGCAAGCCAATGAAGCGCTTGCGCCTCCTGGACGACAGCGACGCCAGCGACTCTGATTCAGCGGAGACGGCACCGGTGGTTCGCGAGAAGATCCGCATCTCGACGGGCAAGCGCAAGCCGCGGCTGCAGACGACACGGCCACGGTGCCGCTACATCGACGACGGGGCCAAGGCCGGCGATGTGGACAGCGGGGACGACGAGGCAGACAGCGAGGATTCGAGCGCAGACGACGCGCACCAGCCGAAGAAACCAAAACGCACGCCGTTCGTCGTATCGTCCGATGAGGACGAGGACGACGAGTCCGCTGTGAACAACTCGTCGTCCGACTCTGCACACAGCGACGACAGCAACACACTGCGCCGCATCCGTCGAGAAGAGCGGACACACGAAGCCGAGTTCCTCGACTGGCGGTCGTCCTCCGAAGACGCGCACAGTGACATTGAAGAATGCAAGGACGCCTTGCAATTCGGAGGCAACAGTGGCGTTCTTCACGGTCGTGACGTCAACACCGCGATTGAGTTTGGCCTGCTGTACACCGCCATCTCCACGGGAACCCCCTCGACCGCCAACTTCTTCGCCGCGGCTGCCGTCGCGGCACTCACGACGGTCGTCGACTATGAGAGCGCACCCGACGGCATTGCACCCACAACCACCCCAGACCGCCTCACGACGGCATTGCAGACACTGCAGCGTGACTTTGGTCGGCTCTTCGTGCCCGGTATGACGAACCGGGTCGACTTCTGCACGGGGGCGGGGGTGTTCCAGACCACGGTGTTTCAGCTGGACGACGCGACTGCCCGCGCGGCGATCAGCGAGTTCCTTGCCGCGAACCGGCGACTCATCCGAGACTCTCTGACGCAGTGCCATCGGTACGCGCACTGCGTGGCGGACCTCGAGGCGACGCCGTGGTTGAAGTGTGTGATCGGCATGCTGCTGACAACCGAGTCGCGGCTCGTCGCGGCGATCGACGACGACCGTGAGCTGCAGCAGTCGGGCAACGCGCACCCCGCACCGCTCTGCATTGCATGCTGTTCGCCGCTGTTGACGATCGAGCCTGAGTCTGTTTCGGAGCGGGCGCTTCTCCAGAGTCCGGCCAAGGCCTCGGCGCCTGTGCTGCTCGCGCGGTGTGAACGCACAGCCCACACACTCGGCATCAAACGCGTCGCCGTGGATGCCATCGAGCTCGAAGAACAGCAACTGGTGCGGGACGGTGCGCTGAACTCGCACGAGGCTCGCACTGAGACGTATCGGCGGCTGCTTGACGGAGCGCTTGGCACGGTCGCGAGTATCGATCGTGACTGTGTGGTTCCATTCCTTGGCGAGCAGGTTCCGTCGCTGCTTGCAGCCATCGCGTTGGCTGTCATCCCACGCATCGCACGCGCGTCACTCATGCGCGCACTGGGCTCAAAGGTGAAGGCGGTCAACAACACGATGATCCGAGCGGTGGATTTTGTTTACTTCCAGACACTCCCAGCAGACGCGGGTGCCGCGATGCTCGCCCTTGTGGCGGAGTTCCGGGAGACTGTTTGCAACATGGACGATGTGGACGACGAGATGCCGTGCGACTACGACCTGTTCCAGGCCTCCCTCGGCAAGCTCGCTGCACACCAGGCACAGCTTGAGTTTGCGATCAACAGCGGGAAGATCCTGAAGGCGGTGCTGTGTGTGGTCATCGCCGCACCGCAGCTGCAGACCGCCGCAACGGCGGAATTGATCGACCGCGTGCAGTGCGAGCTTCGCGAGACGCGCATCGCAGCCGCCGTCGACGAATCGATTGCGAAGCTCAAGCGCGGCGAGTATGGCAACGCCGACTCCGACAAGCGGTCGAATTCGACAGTATACAAGGCAAAGCGCAAGGCCATGGTCGCGACGGCGGTGGCGAAGAACGCGGCAGTGGCGGCAAAGACGGGGGTCATGGGGATGTTCGCCAAGGCCGCTGCAGCCAAGGCGGAACGAGTCGCGGCTGTGGAGCGATTGGGGGATCCCAATTAAAACAGCACTTACCCATACAGTCTTGTTGCGTATAAACGAGTGATAGAGTATTTGTTGAGCACAGTCATGCTCCCGTCTACCTGTGAGGGCTGCGAGAAGCAGAACATTCCCGAATTCCAATGTGGCCAGTGTTCTAGTGGTTGGTGTGTGATGTGTGTCGCTGATGCACCGGTCGCTAGCGACAATGCCGTGGACGCCGCTGGACAAAGCGGGAACTGGTGTAAGAATTGTCTCCATGTCCTGGTGCACACCTACGGGTTTCAGTGGCCGAGTGTTGAGTCGTTGCAATATCACGCCTCGCATGAGAACAGCACTGCACCTGGCTCGGCATTCACGGCGTGCTCCGAGTGCGACAGCCCCGCGTACATCCCGACGAATGCAGTGGACAAGCGCACACAGCGCGTCCTTTGCAACGATTGTGCAACGGTGTTTGGCCGGTGTAGCAACTGCACTAAGACGCGAGAAGACGTGTGCGTGCATTTCTGTGGACATTGTACTCTTCCCCTCTGTTGTGAGTGCCAGCCACACCTCGGAAGCTTCACCAACTCGACATGCCGGTCGTGTGTGCGCCATGCAGCACTCGCCGCGGACGCAGACGTTGCCGAAGCGAAACGGCGGTGTGCGCAATTGGAGCAGACGGCGGATGAGTGGAACATTGCCGTGAAGAGGCTGAAGACGCAGTAAATCAGAGTGATCCAAGCGTGCATAAGCAGCACGCGCGCGTGTGTGTGTGTGGTGTCTGCGATTAATGAACATCGAATTATTCCCGACGTTGCGGTGGCGGGGCGAACAGAACTACACGCCCGATTTGAGTACAGTCGACGCGAACGCGTTTGCGTGGAAAGGATTCGCGTATTATGCGTCCCTTGCGACCGTCGTGACTTTGCACACCCAGATGTTAGCGGGCAGTGCAGTGATGAGTCCACTGGGAATTTATCTGATACCAGCCGACGAGTATCCGGCTCTACTGCGCTGGCTGGAGACTGAACCGAAGATAATCCGTGAACTGCGTCTGCTCCGCGAGGGCCCAGTCGATGAGAAGCTCGCCATGGTCGCGTTTGTGAAGGCATCGCTGCGTGCCGAAGATGAACTCGCGTCGCATGGACTGCCTGTCGGGTCGCCGTCGAATGGGCGGCTGACGAGGCTCATGCCGGCCGATTTGCCCTGTTTCTTAGCGTGCATGAATGACGACGCCGTTGAAAATGACGCGACACTGCGCGCACTGATGGGTGTATGAGGGTGACAATGGGCACACCCGCCGCGTCTGTGTGCGGGTACAATCCGTGTCGCTCGGGTATAAACAAGCCCACATGGTTCGGGTGCGACACGTGATGTCCGAGTACGATGAAGATACCGATGACTATGACGAGTGCACGTGCGAGTTAAACTGCCCATCAGAGGTCGGCGCGAAGGCCGGCGATGGACCAAACGACTTTGTCGTGTGTGGCTGTGTCACTGTTGAGTTGGCCGAGCAATGCTATTGCTGTGGAAACCTCTTTTGCAGCTCGTGTTTGCACTATGTGATCAGTGGGCGTTTTACGTGGAACGTGTGTCACTACTGCGACACAAACCCAGACTGCTTGATATCCAAACACATGGCCGCCCCGACGTGCGACAGTACCGACTGTTTATTCCAGTCATATGTCTATGAGTCAGAATGTGCGGCCTTGCTCATCCACAGCGATCCGCGGTGCAAGTGTGGCATGCGGACCGCCATTGCGAACGGGCCCGTGTGCTGCTTGTGCGTGAGCAGTGAGGACAAGTAAATCGAATTTCTGCCACTTGTGTGTGCATAAGCGTGCGCTATCCATCACTCCGCTCCCACTTTCTCAAATGGGTGTTGCGGGTGCAACCCAGTATCTCGCAGAACGCAACGAGCTCCACGCGGTCGACGTCGACGGCGCACCGGCCTTCCTCCAGTCCCTCTCACCGGACCCGGCGCGATTGGCGTACATTGTTGATGTCGGTCGGTTTGCGCACCGCATGCACACCGTGATTTCCCGTAATGTCGAGCGGGAGCAGTGCACCTTGGTTGACTTCATCCATGCCACACTCGTCGATATCACCACACGGTGTCTCGTTGCTCCAAACTCAGAGCAGAGTCTGGTCATTGCGTGCATCGACAACTACTGCGTGCCAAACCCGATGAAAGACATGACAACCGCCGAGCGCGCCCATGCCGTGCACGCGGACGCGCCATACATCGTCGAGCCCTCGATCCCCAACCCCGTTATGACACGCGAGGAGTTCAAGGGGCTCTATGCCAACACCGCGACGCGCCTGGCGATGTACACGCGGTTCCAGGAATTGGCGAACTTCGGCGAGACGTGCCTTGGCGAGCAGTTGCACTGTGTGAGTCTGGACACGCGCGGCACCCAAGTCGCATACAAGCGCGCCGCTCGACACGAGCTGACGTTCCCACCGTTGGAAATCGGCGCCTCGCACGTCTTTGACCTGCGCGCACAACTCGCGCACTTTGCCGTGTCGACGGACATCGCCGTGTTCCAGCTCCCCGCGACGCTCATGGTTGCGGCGTTTCACGACGAGAACAGCAGTAACGTGTTCCTGACCTGCGGATTGGCGGCTGATGTCGAGGGCGTCGCGGTGCATCGCGACACGAACCAACTGCAGTGGATCGCGTTTCAGCAGCGAATTGGAAACTTCACGCTTGTCGTGAACGTCACGACAGTGGTCGTCACCGGGACCATCGACGATATGGTGTCGACGTTCCAGCCTGTGGTTGTGATCAGCCTCTTTGCGCACGTCTACGAGCTCCCGCTCAAGTCGTTGCCACACGAAGCCGACTTTTCGTCGGTAGAGTTCACCGCCCTGCTCGCCATGCTCAACTTCGCTGCAGTCGTGCGCTGCGCGGAAGACTCGGATTGGACCCTCTTCGCACCCACGTTGCAGAAGGCGATCGAGAACCGGGGGCTTGACACCGTCGTCGTCTCGCACGTGTGTCCGTCGCAGGTGGCGCGTGCGCCGGACCGGTGGGTGAACACGAAGCTGGTCATCCAAGATCGCGCCCTCGACTTCGCAGCGCTGTTCTACGTCGTTGGCCATCACGACTTCTCAGCGGGGCTGCGTGGGGTGGGCGCCGTCGGGCAGCTGAAAGCGCTGAATGCGTGGGCAGAAGAGCGAAGGGGTAATCCGTTCAAGCTCGACACACACAAACCATCTCAAACCAAACCGAACGAGAAGCTGTGTCGTGTGCTTGCAGTGGCCGCACTCAAAGATGGCGCGGACGTGAACGAGTGTGTATTTGCATTGGACAAGCGAAAGCTCACGTTCAAGCAATGGCTGCGCTTCGCACTTCACCCCATGGTGTCCCTGTTCGCGACACTGTGGCCCCTCGACGAATAAATTGTTTTTTTACTCCGCCCTGAACGCCGGTCCCCGCAGTGCGAGCTCACCAGTACCGGTCCACGCCGGTGTGAGACTGGGTGGCACAATGGGGGAGTGTGTTTGTTTTGCGTTCACAAGGTCGTCCCATGCACTGTGTGTTTGTTGTGCGTGTGCGATTGCGTCGAGGAATGTGGGGCTTTGAAGCAGCTCGCCCCAGCGATGCAGAGTACCGAATACATCAAACGCGTGGTACGCAGCGAGCTGGGCATTCTCGTACGCAACCACTGAGGTGCGAAGCGCGATCGCATCACAGTCGTCGTGCTCGCCAAGGAACCGCTCCATTGATACCACTGTGGCGGGGGAGCTCTGTTTGCGCTTATTGGGGGGTCCAGACCGCGGCATGGTGGGTGGTTGGTGGGGATAGAGACTGAGACTTATACGGAATGTGGATAACGCGTGTTTATGGATCAGTACGAATCCTAGTCGTGCTTCTCCTCCTCCTCCTCCTCCTCCTCCTCCTCGTCCTCGTCCTCGTCCTCGTCCTCGCGTGCAGGAAGATGGGCATCGAGAAGAACCTGAAGGCTCTTCTCGCGCTGCTGACTGGCACGCAGCGCATCCTGCGCCGCTGCCAGCTTCTGCTTCGGGTCTTTCGCGTCTTTCGCGGCCTTCGCATCGGCTGCCTTGGCAGCGGTAGCGGCGGCCTTCGCAGCGTTAGCGGTGGCCTTGGTATCGGCAGCGGCGACATTCGCGTCGAGCTTCTGCTTCTTGACCGCGCGCTCGTCGTACATCTTGGCAAGCGTGGCTTCATTCTCCGCAGCCAACACAGCCATCCGGTCCTCGAACTTGACGATCGACTTATCGAAGCGATCAATGGACTCTTGACCGACCTCAACAATCGACCGCTTTGTATGGCTCTTGTTCGTGCCTACCTCAACGGATGCCGGCGGCGCGGCACCCGCACCAGTGGCGGGCGCCTCGGCGTCTTCGTTAACGACAGGCGCATTGGCGCCGTCAATGGCGGGCACCTTGGCGTCGTCGTCGTCGGCGGGCACCTCGGCGGCACGCGGGGTCGAAACGGGGGACGCACCGCGGCTCGTCACGGGGGTGGCATCCGCAGCCGAGTCGTTCCTGACAGGCAAACCGGCGCAGAGGTGACCGGCGGGATACACCTCGGCGGCAGAAGCGGCGGCAGAAACGGGGGTGACGTGGAATGGAGGCATTTGTATACGGTGTCAACAGCACACGCTCGTCATCTAAATACGCACCAACACTATTTCAGTCCACTCTCAACACTCACCAAACCAAGTGTCAATCGAACCTCTCCATTTGACATCACACCCCCACAGACCACACCAAGCATGTACTCCACGTGTGTCTTCCTCGCATACGCCTGCCTCGGTGTGTTGCTCTTCGCAGGCGTCATCATCCTGCGCGTTGTCGTCGACGAACTGCAGCGCATGACGCCTCGCTGTGTCACATGTCGACGGGGAGGCGCCTCGCTGGGTGGCTGACTTGGTTGAAATTCGAGAATAAATACCCGTTCGCACGTTTGGTCACACGTCCGTTCGCATGTTCTATTTTAGGAACATGTACTTTGCACGCGCTGTGGCTTGAGTTTGGGGACGAAAGTCAAAATTCTAATTGCAACATTTTTCTTATAATGTGCTGTTCTTTCGTTTGCGCAAATAAAAACAATCATCCGGTAAGGGACGAACCAGACCCGTTTTTTGTCAAAACCCCTAACAAGGATACATTCCGCACCCTCGTTAAATTATTTAAATTGGTTTAATGTATCTCTGTTAGCCGTGCCGAACCACATACCGGTTGAGTACACATACACGCCCGTGCGTTCGCATCAACAGTATCCCGTTCGCACAATTTTACCGGTACGGCGGTTTAAATTCGAGCATAAATTCCCGTTCGCGCGTCCGTTCGCATGACCGTTCGCATGTTAATTCCCACTTCCGTTCGCATGTTCTATTTTAGGAACATGTACTTTGCACGCGCTGTGGCTTGAGTTTGGGGACGAAAGTCAAAATTCTAATTGCAACATTTTTATTAGAATGCTCTGTTCTTTCGTTTGCGCAAATAAAAACAGTCATCCGGTAAGGGACGAACCAGACCCGTTTTTTGTCAAAACCCCTAACAAGGATACATTCCGCACCCTCGTTAAATTATTTAAATT
>Ga0307492_10000347_pt1 | contig 20029 bp, 13 predicted proteins | sample SI3LmetaG_FD_202365 | JGI IMG/M metagenome (GOLD analysis project Ga0307492, IMG submission 202365) | Sea-ice brine microbial communities from Beaufort Sea near Barrow, Alaska, United States - SI3L | ecosystem: Environmental > Aquatic > Marine > Coastal | place: USA: Alaska | collected 2017-05-06 | reverse complement strand
TCGAGGAAACCGACGAGCAGTGGCAGCAACGGGTCTTAGCGCGGATCGCCAGTGGCATCAAAGAGCTCAACGAGCAGGGTAACTTTAATCTGGCGATACTCGGGTATGGCGACGGTGCTTACTGGGCGGGCCGCTATTTAACCGAGCGGATGGCACCGGAGGAAGCAGACGGCTATGCCCTGATCCTCTGGCAAGCCCCCCTAGCTCGGCCCGAAGTGGCGGATTATATTAGCCAATTGACAATCCCGATCTTGGATCTCTATATGGGTGAGTCGGTAGCACTGAACCGTGCGGCCCGACAACGCAAGGCCGCCGCCGCACGGGCGAGACACCCCGACTACCTACAGATACACGATGCTGAGCGCCAGAGCTTTTATGCCGCACCGGCGATCAGTCGCTCAACCCGACGCGTCTGGGGCTGGCTGCGCAATCATGCGGGCGGTAATGAGGCGACCGTCGCCGGCCCGGCCGACCCCTAACAGGGCAAACGGTGGAACCTCAAAACGAACCGATCGCCGGCTGTAAGCAAAGGATTGGGTAAAGGCCCACCTCAAACTGACCACTAACTCATGACGGCGCTGTCCGCTTGCTATATTCTTCAGGCTTCCTTTTTGCTGGACCTTATGGACTTTGTTATGGAACGTTTAATCGAAAAACTGATGTATGCCTCACGCTGGATAATGGCCCCCGTCTATCTCGGACTGAGCCTGGTCTTGGTGGCATTGGCAATTAAGTTTTTCCAAGAAATCATTCATGTGCTGCCCAGTCTCTTTACGATGACAGAAGTTGAATTGATTTTGCTCGTGCTCTCGCTCATCGATCTCACACTGGTCGGCGGCTTAATTGTGATGGTGATGTTTTCCGGTTATGAAAACTTCGTCTCCAAACTGGATGTCGATGAAGACAGTGAAAAGTTATCCTGGCTCGGCCGGATGGATCACGGCAGCCTGAAAAACAAGGTCGCCGCCTCGATCGTGGCGATTTCGTCGATCCACCTGTTAAAGATATTCATGAATGTCGACAATATCGACAATGAGAAAATCATGTGGTATCTGCTGATTCACATCACCTTTGTGATTTCGGCCTTTGCCATGGGTTATCTCGATCGGCTGTTACACGCTAAATAATCCGCATTCAGGTCCCGTACTCGCGAGCCAATAGGCAGACTAATGGCTCGATCGGCCTGCCCCAGTCCCGATCAATGCGGCCTTAGTAATCCCCGCCATCAAGCAGCGCGAAGGGGTCCTTCTGCTGCTGCAGCTGATACATATGCTGGTAGAGGCCTGCTGCCGCCATCAGCTCACGGTGGCTGCCCTGCTGTTGCACCTGGCCCTGATGCAAGACATAGAGCCGATCGGCGTCACGCACCGTGCTCAGGCGATGCGCAATGGCGATCAGGGTGACCTGGCCGCGCAACCGCATCAGCGATTGCTGAATCAGCGCCTCGGTATGGCTATCGATATTGGCAGTGGCTTCATCCAGGATAAGGATCTTGGGTTTGCGCGCTAGGGTGCGGGCCAGGCTAAGCAACTGGCGCTGTCCAGTACTGAGGTTCTTACCGCGCTCGGTCAGGACGGTCTGGTAGCCATCGGCAAAACTCAGTACAGCATCATGTAACTGGGCCTGTTGGGCCGCTGCGATCACTTCTTGATCGGTCAAATCCAGGTTGAGGCGAATGTTATCGGCGATCGTGCCGGCAAAGATAAAGGGGTCCTGCTGGACAAAACCGACCAGTCGGGTGCGACTGAGCTTATCCATTGCTGCTATATCCGCGCCACCGATAGAGATACGGCCCTGCTCCAATGGGTAGAAGTCCATCAACAGCGCCATCAGCGTGCTCTTGCCCGAACCGGTATGGCCCACTATGCCGATAAAGTCACCGCCGGCGACCTCAAACTGGATATTGGTTAGCACCGGCTGCACGCCATCGTAACTGAACGACGGCACGTCGAAGCGTATATCGATACCCTGCGGCTGCTGCGGATTGGTAATCACGGCCACCGTCGGCTCATCGAGCAGCGCAAAAACCCGACTCGCGGAGACTAACGCCTGCTGCGCCATATTGAGTCGGGAGGTCATATCGATCAGCGGCTCGGTGACACTGCCCAAATAATTAATGAACGCATAGATCACACCGATCTTGATCGTCCCGGTCGAGGTCAGCTCAATAAATCCGAAGCCGAACAACAGGGCCGACAGCAACAGCAGATAAACCAGATCGATCAGGGCACGCAGCAGAAAGCCATCGATCACCAGATTACGGATCTTGGCCAGATAGTGATCGGTACTGGTTTTCTTGAAGGCCCGCTGGAACGCCGGCTGTTGATTCATCAATTGAATCACCGCCATCCCCTCGATACTCTCATTGAGCCGCGCGTTGATGTCGCTGAGCAGGCTGCGCACGCGCTGAAAGATCGGCGTCGAGAGTTTTTGATAGGTCCACATAATCAGTAATACGATCGGCACCAGGGTGGCACAGACCGCCATCAGGCGCAGGTCGAGTATTGCCATGGCGATCAGAATACCCAGCACCCGGACACTATTTTGCACGAACACTGAGATCACATTGACATAGAGGTCCTTGATCGCTTCGGTGTCGTTGGTAATCCGACTAATCAGACTGCCGGTCGCAACCTTGTCGAAGTAGCCGATGGGCAATTTTAAGACATGCGCAAAGACCTGCTCACGTAGGGTTTGGATGACATCTAAGGCAATCCGGTTAAAGCGCATCGCTTGCAGATAATAGGTTCCCGCACCGAGCAACTGCGACAGTGTATAGATAGCCGCTAGGGTCCAAATGGCGGGCATATCCCAGTTTGTCAGACTGAGGTAGTCATCGATAAAGACCTTAATCAGATAGGGCCCCAGCACACTGGAACTGGTGGCCAGCAGGAGCAGCAGGAAGGCTTCAATGATGGTTTTCCGATAGACCCGAGCATAGTCGAGCAGGCGCATAAAGGTGCTCTTCATCGGCCCTCCTCCACGGCCAGTTCCAGCTGCTGGTAATCGAACATTTTCCGATACCAGCCCTTGTCGGCCAGCAGGCTATTATGATCACCCTGCTCGACGATCTCGCCCTGACTGAGCACCACTATCTGCTCCGCGGTGGCCACAGCCGAGAGCCGATGGCAGACGATGAGGGTAGTTCGGCCGCTGCGGGCCGAGCGCAGATGGGTCAAGATCGACTGTTCGGTTTTGACATCCACAGCCGATAAGGCGTCGTCCAGAATCAGGATCGGGGCATCCTGCAGCAGGGCTCGGGCGATAGCCAGGCGTTGCTTTTGCCCGCCCGATAAAGTCACTCCACGCTCCCCGACTGACGTCTGATAGCCGTCCGCAAAGCGTAAAATATCTTCGTGTATTTGCGCGATCTCGGCCACGGCTTCAATTTCGGCTTGGCTCGACTCGGGCCGGGCCAGGGCGATATTTTCGGCCACGGTCGCGGAAAACAGGAACGGCGTTTGTGGCACCGTGGCGATATGCGCGCGCAGGTTGGCAAGACTGAAATCGGCAACCGGCTCTCCGCCGATGTAAATCTGCGCACTCTCTTGTTCAGCCATGCGCACCAACAGGTTAATTAGCGTCGATTTACCGGCACCGGTGTGCCCCACAATCCCCAGCGTATGGCCGGCCGCCACGGTCATATAGATGTCTTTCAGGGTCGGTTTGGGTGCCTGGGCAAAGCGAAATTCGTCGATCGCAAACTCGATCGAGGGCACAACGGCCGTGTTCAGGGTACCCTCATCCTTGATGTCCGGGGCCATGGCAAAGAGATCCGCGATGCGCGCATAGGCGGCCTGCCCGCGTTCCACCAGGTTTAACAACCAACCGATGGCAAACATCGGCCAGATCATATAGCCCAGGTAGAGGTTAAAGCTGGTCAACTGGCCCAGCGTTAGCACGCCCTGGTCTATATAGTAGGCCCCGCCGGCGATACTGAGTAAAAACGAGAAACCAATGCCCAGTTGAATCGCCGGGTCGTACTTGCTGTCGGTTCGGGCCACCGCTTGATTGGCCCTATTGGCGCGCGCTGCAACCTGATTAAACTGCGCCTGCTCAACCGCCTCGCGACCGAAGGCGCGGGTCAGCCGTAAGGCCGAAATACTCTCCTGCACGTCATCATTGAGATCGCTGAAGCGCGCCTGAGCGTCCTTGAAGGACAGATGCAGTTCCTTACCAAAGCGCCACATAAAGTAGCCGACAATCGGCCAGGGCACCAAGGCGATCAGGGTTAGCGGCCAGGAAATAAACAGCGTCATGACCAGCAGCACCAGTAGGCCAGTAAAGGCGCCATCGAATAGGGCCAGTACCGCCTCGCCGGCGGTCATCTCCACGGCCTGAATATCATTGGTGGCCCGCGCCATCAGGTCACCGGTTTTCATCCGTTGATAAAAGTCCGGCGACTGTCGGCTGAGCTGGTCGAAGAGCTGCTGTCGTAACTGGTTGGCCAACTTATAGCTGGCACCAAACAGGGCGATACGCCAAGTAACCCGGAGGCTGTAGCTGGTAATAGCGGCTAAAAGAACCCAGCCAATATGAATGTAGAGAAAAGACCAGCTGGCCTTGCCGTCGGCCAGGGCATCGACTATTTTGCCGATCATCCAAGGCGGAACCATGGTAGCGAACGCCACCCCCACTAGGGCGAAAACCGCCACCCCATAACGACGCCATTCCTGGCGGAAAAACCAGAACAGCTGTAAAAAAACCCGCACCTGTTGCCCTCTGTATATATATGACGAAATAAAAAATTACGGCTACACTGCTAACCTTAATGGCTTCCTATTAGGCATAGACAATGTATCAAATAATTGTGGCACCAATTGACCTTGCTGTCCCGAACATCTGTGAACATATTCTTCAAAAAGCACTCTTTCATCTGCGTAACAGCGAGTGCCAACTGCATCTGACCACCATTGCCTCGGCCAATGCCGATGAGGCCAAGCTCGATGAGCTGAGCGGTAAGCTGATGGTCTTTGCCGAGGAGCATATATCGGCCCACGAGGGTCGAATTCATCTGAACGTGTCCAAGGGCTTACCCGCTGACCAGATACTGGCCTTCGCCGACGCAAAGAACGCCGAATTGATCCTGGTCGGCAGCCACCGCGGGAGCACCAGCCAGCTCGGACGTGCCACCCTGGGCAGCACGGCCGCTAAAGTGGCCTCGCAGGCGAAGTGTGATGTTTGTATTGTGAAGGCCGATTGAAGCGCAGCTGAGTAGTCACCTGGTAGTGAATTGGCCACGGGTGTGGGCGAGTTGGCCCGCGGCCGATTCACCAACGGTGCTATGAGTCTATTGCAGAGCGTCAATTAGAAAGTCGATAATCATTAGGGGCTTTTCTTCTGCGCTTAGGGTATCCAGGCTTGGGCTAACGTGCCATTAAAAAATCAGATCCTATCTTGCATTGGCATTTACCTTAATAAAGATGCCCAAATATTGGCCTAAGGCCCACCTGCCTCTTCATGCAAAACTTCCTAGGTTCGATCCATACAGGCAATATCTGGCTAAACATTACAACCACAGATTCTACACTGTGTGCTTGATCAAGCAGCGTAATTACTAAAAAGAGTGCCAACTACCTTGAAAGACACCGGCAGTTATCATTATAATCAAAATGATGCTAAAGGTACTGCATCGCCTGCCGCTATCACCAATGTCGAGTTTACGGTCAAAGTATATTATTGGCCTTTAAGGGTTAGAGTTCTTCTAATAGGGGTCATTAAAACATGTCGTTTAGTAGTTTAAGTTTGTCTAGGAAGTTAATATTTGGATTTTCGATTCCGATTATTAGCATGCTATTGATTGCATTAGTTGTTTACAAAAACACTGAAAGTCTTCTGTCTGCTAACGCCTGGGTTAATCACACTCACGAGGTTATTGGCGAAGCCAATCTGATTATGGCGGCCGTAGTTGACATGGAAACCGGCATGCGTGGTTTCTTAGTAACGGGTGTCGATGCGTTTTTGGAGCCCTACAAAAGTGGCGAAGTGAGTTTTAATAGAAAAATAGCCCAACTAAAGACCACTGTGAGCGATAACCCTCCACAAGTACGCACCTTGGTTAAGGTAGAGGCTCTGTTCGCCACTTGGAAAAGGGACGCGGCGGATCCTGGTATCGCCCTTAGAAGAACCACCAATTTAACGTCCGATCCAGCAAGCCTTCTCAAGGTAGTCGCGTTCGCTCAAGCTGGCAAAGGTAAAGCAAGCATGGATGGTATTCGAGGGCTGGTTGCTGATTTCATTGCTAACGAAACCGAGCTAATAGAGTTAAGGAACTCGGAAGCGACAGCAATTGGTGCTCAAACACAGGACTTTACTATTCTTATGGCTATCATTGCGGCGATTGTCGCCATTTCCTTAGGGTTTTATATCGTTCGCAATATCAAGTTTGATGTTGGCGGCGAACCAAGTGTCATTTCTGAGTACTCAAAAACGATTGCAGCTGGTAATTTAAAGCCTTCGCTGATGAGCGCTGACGCAGCGACCGGTATATACGCTGCCATCAGCGTAATGGCGAAACAGCTGCGCGAAATTATTGCCAAGATTAACGGTTCCGCTCAGAAGCAAGCTGAAATGGCCAAAAATTTACGGGTTTTATCGACTGAAACTACTCTTGCCGTTGCACAGCAAGACGATGCCACAGATCAGGTGGCAGCAGCAATTGAGCAAATGCAGGCATCGGCGTCGGAGGTAGCTGAGCGTACCATTGATGCCGCTAATTCGGCTCAACAGGCCAGCACTTTGGTTTCTTCTAGTAGCAAAACAACACACCAAACGTCTGACGGTATCAAACAGCTTGCACTAACACTCGACGAAACGGAACGCAGCGTAAAAGAACTCAGCCTGAGCATACAAAGTATTTCTGGCATCTTGGGGGTTATTAAGGGCATTGCCGATCAAACAAACTTGTTGGCATTGAATGCTGCTATAGAAGCGGCGAGAGCCGGAGAGCAAGGGCGTGGCTTTGCCGTCGTCGCTGATGAAGTTCGATCGCTAGCATCTAACACCCAAAATTCAACATCAGAAATTGAGGCTATGATCGGCAACGTACAAAAAAATGCCCAAAATTCAGAAGCAGCGATGACCCAAGGTAGAGCTCAAATAGATGTACTTGTCGGTAGCATAGGCGAAGTGGTTACGGCCTTGTCATCAATTGACGACTCTGTCGCAAACGTCAGTGATATGACTCAGCAAATAGCCGCTGCGGCTGAGCAGCAAAGTACCACATCAGCTGAAGTAAGTATCAGGGCAGTTGAAATAAGAGATTTGTCTACGGTAACAAATGAAAACATGCAAAAACTGAATTCAACGGCACTCAGCATTAATGAACTGGCAGAAGACATGGTTGGGATCGTTTCTGTTTTTGAACTTGATTAGGAATCCGGGTTGCAGGCTTGCAACGGCTCCCGCTGAGTGGTGTTTATGCAGCTTTGGCGCTCCTGATCTTGGAGTGTTTCGCTTGCCCGGCGCCCATAAAAAATGTAGCCGTTCCACTATCATCCTCTATAAATTGCATTATAGGTCCTTTGCGTACTCAAATCACTGGCAGTGCTATATTACCCACGATCCTATCCAGTCTAATAATCTAATGACCAATTCAACTCGACACCATTGTCATTGAAGGTGCCGAACTCACCCTGAGTATAGAGTTCCAGGTAGGTGCGCGGGGTCAGTTCATATTGCAGACTGCTGCGGAATTCTTGTTCGGTCCCCACGCCCTGCTCAACTTCGAGGTAGAGGTAGTTATTGACGTATTTACCGGCGCTAACATTAAAGGTCAGGTTACCAGACTCGCTGGTCTCGGTATCGACCACTAATGAATCCAGGGTTAGCTCATCTCGGGTAAGGGCGATCAGATCGATGCCGCTATCACCGGTACGCAATCGGTTGATCACCGCCGCAAGCTGCACGGCCTGAATAACACTCATATCTTCAACCCGCCGACCGAACAGTAGCTGCGCCAAGAGTTCATCTTGGCCCAGACCGGAGGGCGAACTAAGCGCCAACTGCAAGGCATCCTGATTACCGGTAATACGGATACCGACCTCAATATCGCTATTCGTGTAGGCACCGGTGACGTCCAATACCAGCTGGTTATTCTGAATCTGGACATTGCCCTCATTCAACACAAAGACCTTGCCAAAGCCATAGTAAGTACCGCGCACGATGGAAAACTGACCGGCTATCTGCGGCAGATAAAAATCATCAGTCAGCTCCAACGAGCCGGCTAACTCGGCATTGATGCCCTGGCCATAGAGATTGACCCGGTTATTCGCCACCACCGAGACATCCCAAATGCCTTTGGGCCAGTAGGCCGGCTTTTGAGCCGACTGGGCAGTCACACCATCAGCTTGGACGATATTCAATTGCGGTGCGCCATCCCACAGGAAGGAATCCGACTGCATATTTAACGGGGTGACATTAAGGCTTCCGGCCACCGTCAGCTGATGAAACGAACCGGTGGCCTGCAGGGCGCCGGACACGGTGGCATCCCGTTGCGCCTGATTGAGCAGACCGGCATTACTTAGGGTTACACCGATGTCGATCTGGTGCGCCAAGCGTTGCTGTACTTCCGGCTGAAACTGCACATCGCCCTGAATCTGGATTTGGCCGCGATCGCCATCAGTCGCACTACCGTCGATCTGCCAGGTTGCGCTGTTGGCCGCAACATTGAGACGAATGTCATTGACCAGTGTGCCGTAGGCGGCGTGTTCATAAAAACCGTTCAACCACTGCATATTACCGGACCAAGACGGCGCCAGCAGGCTGCCGCGCAATTCTAGGGCACCGACCAAATCGCCGCCGAGCTGTTGATCGGGTTGATCGATGAAAAACGGATCCAAAACCGATAGCGGGGTGTTGATCGCTAAACTGGCCTGAAAGGGTTGTACATTGAGTTGCGTCGGCCATTGGGATAACGCCAGTATATCGGTGCCCAACTCGGCCTTGAGCCGGGTCTGACCGTCAGAAAATAGCGTGCTGGTGAGCAGATAGCGGTTTGCGTCGCTGCGCAATTGAGCCTGGACAGACATCGGCCAATTTTGTGACCGCCAATCGAGTGCGCCGGTCAGGGCTGGGCTTGCCAGATTGCCGCTGGCCTGCAAGCTGAAGGTTCCAGCACCGGGGCCCACTTCGGCATTATCAATCCAATAGGCCGTGTCCGGCAACCGGCCCTCAAAGAGCAGCTGCCCTTGGAGCCCCTGGCCTTGTCCGGCCACCGTCAGCTCTAGGGCATTGGTAATCTCGATTAGGGTTTGCCCGACCCGCCAGTTGTCGCGGTTGCCACTAAAGTCCAATTGGGCCGTAAAGGGCATTGCGCGACTAGCGCTGCGGAGGTTGCCAGAAGTGCTCACCTGAGCACTCAATTCGGGCAACGAGAGCGGACCGGTCAGGGTTATATCGGCGCTCAGTTGCCCGGTTAAGCCGGCCGGAACCGGCGCCCCCAATCGGCGAACCTGAGCAAACCTCAGGTCGCTGATGGAGATCGCACCCTGCACTCTTTGCTGCTCAGTCACCAAACTGGCATTAATGGCACTGGTGCCCAATTGACCCACAAATTCATGTTTCAGCTGCTCCTGCCAACGGCCTTGCCCCTGCCACCGGAGTCGATAGGATTCGTCCAATAGGGTTCCGGTGCTGCTCAGATCGCCGTCGATGCGCCAATCTTGGCTACGATTGTCGAGCTGCAATTGGCCATCGAGTGAGCCTTGCCAGGTATCCAAAGCGCTCAGGTCCATGGTGTCACCTAGGGCCAATTTCAGCCACGGCACCAGGGGCAGGGCATCGGGTGTTTGGGTCCTCAGGGTCAGCGCCGTTTGCTGTAACCGCCAATTGTACCTGCCACCCACCTGCCACTGGCCCCCGGCCCACTCCGCTTGGGCATCGCGAATATCAATATAGTCGACATCGAGGTGTGCTACATCGGCATGCACGACCAGGGCTTGGCTATCAAATTCGCCGCGGCCGAATAGATCACCGCTGACGATCGGCGCCGTCAGACGCCCACTCAGGCGAATATCGGCGTCAAACTTCACATCCAGTGCCTCGGGCAGCGCCCGTTCGGTACCGATAAACTCACGCGACAGGAGCGGCAAGTGGCCACCATCAATCGACTCCAGCAGCGCGTCACCTGATAGCGTCAATTCATAAGGCCAGAATTCGCCGTTATAATGCCAGTCGCCATCCAGCCATTGGGCGTCAAACTGATCAATTTGCCAGTGTAAGTTGTCATCCGGTCGGGTCACCAAGGCCAGGGTCAGAGGCTGTGCAAACCAACTGCCGTGGAAAATGCTGTCGGTGGCGATCGCGGGTCGATTCCAGGGACCGGAGACAAGCGTTTGACCGGTCAGCGTACCCTCGAAGGTGTCCAAAATCCGTGGCCATTTGCGCAGCCAGGGTGGCAAGGTCGTCAGCGGCCAATCCTGATGGGTCAGATCTAGAGCCAGTTTTTTAGCGCGCCAGTCGATGGTACCGGCACCCTGCAATAGGGCGGTACCCAAGCGCAATTGCGCTGCCGCCAATTCAAGGTGGCTCGACTGCAGACTGGCGATGGCCAATTGGGCGTTCAGTGGCCAGTCCTGCCACCAGCCCTGGACATCGATAGCGCCGCTGATATCGACCTCACGCCCTTGGCCGGTGATCGTCAGGTCACCACGGCCGACGCCACGAAACGCGACTGGAAAATCGATGCCCAGCCGGTTCAGCAATTCGGCGCGCCATTCGGTTAAGTTCAATTGGGCCTGCCAGCTGTGGTCTGCCATGGCATAGTTTAAACTGCCACCGGTTTGTAATAGATCGGTGTGCACATAGAGTTCATTCAGATCCAGTTGGCCCTGACCCAAGGTACCGGATAGCGTCGCGTGCACTGGATCATCCTGCCAAGTGCCCTGCAGTTTTGCGTCCAGTTCAACCCTTGGGTCGCCGAACTCGCCGGTTATGGCCCCGCCAACCTCTGCGCTAATATTCAGTTTGGCCAGACCCTCTGGCACCAGATCTGGGAACAGCAGATCTTGGAACAGGGGGTCGCTGTACAGTTGGCCTTGATAGGTCAAGTCGAGACTGTCCGTGTCCCAGTCAATTAGGCCAGCGGCCGACATCTGATTGCTGCCCAGCTCAAGCTCGGCGGCGTCAATGCGGGTGCGAGAGCGTTGCGCGGAACTGGTCATCGCCAGATCGAAGGGGACCTCCCGCCACGCGCCCTCGGCACGCAGATTGGCGTCCAAACGTGGTCGCCGCCATCCGCCAAACCATTGCGCCTGCATCGATAAGTCGCCGCTCAGATCGGCGACCCCAGCAAGCGCACTGAACGGATCAATCACCCAATCGGTCATCTCGATGGCCAGCTCTGAGTCGTTCTGTTCGATCCAACCCAACAAAGCGCCGGGCTTTTTATCCAGGGTGAAGTCCACTGGCAGAAAGGTCAGTCGACCTTGCGCTACCTGATAATCCAACGCGCCGACGGCCTCCAGTTGATGTGACTGCCAAGGCAGCGACCATTGATCAATATCGACATGCAATATGCCACGATCACTGTAGTCAATGCGCGCGTCCCAGGATGCCTGCGCCGGCTCAGACAATGGCCAGCGCAACCATCGGGCCCAAGCAGTGACAGGATGGGCCAACAGGGAACCCTGGAGACGGAACCGGTCTATCGAATCGGCCGACAGTTCGGCCGCATAGCTGTTACCCGTGCTCGCTTCGCTTAGCGACACTAAAAAGCGTGCGGGCAGTGCACCCCAATTTACTTCGCCTTCGCCGGTCAGTGCCGTGTGCAGCGTCGGAAAGCGCGGCCGGTCGAGACTGACGTCTCCGATGGCAACATTTTCAATCCGGACCGAGGGTATCCGCGGCCACAATTCATAGAGGCTAGCGAACGGATGTGCTTTGGCTTCGCCGTCGTTGTCGTTGTCGGCAAATTGCACTTGTAACTGGCCAATCGAGACGTCATCGAACCACCAGCGGTTTTGCACAGCATAGGGCCACTGCCAACTGAGCGAGAGGTTGGTTAACTGTATCGATGGCACCGCCGCCAGACCCAGCACCTGGATGCGTCCGATGCGCCATTGGCTCAGGCGTGGCGAACGGATGCCGGTGACACTGATATTTTGCCCTGACCAAAGACCCAGCATGTGGACCCCCTGAGTCATCAACCCAATACGCCCACCTTCGGTGCCAACCAGCATTACGGCCATCGTCAACACCACCAGCAAGAGCACTAGAGTCACTCGCACTAGCGTGAGCCAGCTCTGACGGGCCACCGCGCGCAGATGAATGGCCATTAAAACGCCTGCCCCAAGCTAACATAAACCTGAAAAGCATCGTCAATCGCGCGACGATTCAATGGTAAAGCCACATCAATACGGATCGGTGCGAAGCGCGTAAAATACCGCACGCCCAAGCCGATACCGTGATACCACTGTTCAGGCGCATCGAGGCTGACGCCTTCCGCCAGCGCCCCGACGTCCCAAAATGCGACACCACCCCAGCTGTCATTTATGCGCAAACGCACCTCATTGACCATCAGCCAGCGCTGGGTCGCACCGGGTAACTCGGTGGCCACCTCGGCCGGATTCGCGGCACTGATTTCTTTTTGAGCCAACTGAATAGACTGGTAGCCATAACCCCGAATAGAGGTGCTGCCGCCGGCCGTCAACCATTCCGATTCCGGTATATTATTCTGGGTCGACCCAAGTCCGTCGCCGTACCAGAGGGAGTCCCACCTGATCCGACTGGCCAAGGTGGTTCGGCTGTCCAACGATCTAAAATACTGCAAGCCAACGCCGGTCAAGACGAAGGGGGTGAAGTTTTCATCGATGTCCCAGACCGGCTCGGTACTGACCGACGTGCGTAAACCGCCACTGGGGTTAAAAGGATCCTGTACCGAGTCGTAACGGTATTTCAACGGCAGGCGAACTTGACGATAACTGTCCCACTCACCGGTGGTTCTTTCGTCGAGCTGGTTTACCCCCAGACCGTACTCAAAATAATCCTGCACCGAGGCTTTGCGTGCCAGCCGGGCGGTACTGGAATAGCCAATCGATTCGATGCCCAACAGGTCGCTGTGACTTATTTCATTATCCCAGTTCAGCCGATTGCGGCGATCGAGGAAGCTGGGTACCACTATATCGGCTGAGGCCGTTTGCTCCGAGGATTGCAGCGCTAGACCCAGGGCTAGGCTTTGCGCCTTACCAAACAGATCCCGGTGCTGCCAACCGACCGAGCCGCCCAAGCCTTGCTCACTTTTCCAACCGGCTGAAGCTCTTAGTGTGCGATCTTTGCGTTTTTCCAGCCCGAAGGTGACGATCACCTGACCGGCCTCATCCCGACTGAGTGCAGGCCGGACCTGGCTAAATAGGCCAGTATCGAACAAACTGATCACCGCGTCGTCGATGACCGAGCGCCGGTAACAGTCGCTAGCCCTAATACCGGTGACCCGCCAGAGAAACTCTTCATTAACACTACCGGCGCCGTCAAACTTGACTCGACCAAAGACGGTCGGATCGGATACGCGCACTTGAAAATCGACATCACCCAGGCGCTCGACTTCGTTCAGGGTCACCCTATGATCAATCGCTAGGTTATAAAAACAGCTGCGCGCTTCGATATATTGGCGCAGTTTGCTTTGCTGATTCAGGACTAGGGCGGCATTCAAAGCGTCGCCTGTTGCGACCACGCGCCAGCTGTCGTCCTCGGGTTCGAAATTCCCCGACAGCGACAGCTGGTCAATCTCAAACTGGGGGCCCAGAATGATTTGGTATTTCGGGCTAGATTTACTGTCGTCCCAAGTACTATCGATGGACGCCTGATAATAGCCACGGCTCTTCACCAATTGTTCAAGGCGGCTTTTTTCCGCCCGTACTTGGCGGTCTCGGCTGGGTTCTATGTTGGTCTGATTAACGGCCTCGCGGTAGTCATCGACAGCCCGCACCAGCTCGCTCTGAAGTTCAAAACGGTAGGGTTTAAGGCTTATATCCCAACGGCTGGCTGAGGCCAAATCACCGGCGACAGCGCTGTTCATAAACAGCAAAACCAAAACCAGCGTTATGTTTAAATATTTCATCATGCTGAAGGTGTCATACCCTGGCTTAACCACAACTGAATCCACAGGCCATTTTGGGCATTGGCCACCGAATGAGGCAAGGCTGCCGGTTCGATGTCCGAGTCTTATGCGGCAATATGTTGTCACTATGCCATTTGTTCATTTGTCCTAACAGCTTCGACTCGGTATTATTTCGTTCTATATACATAGGCATGCAGTCATTCAATCTTAGCGGGGCAAAAATGAAACGAGATAAAGCAAGAGTCGAAGGTGAACAATGGAGCCAAGATCGGCTGCGACAGTACCTGGATTTTAACACATACGATGGCACAGACCGAGACTTTCATTGCCTGTATCGGGCCTATACCCGGATGGACGAGGCCACTTTCCTGCAATTTGTCGCGTTATTTAAGGGTGCAGGCCGCAATTTGGCAGCGACCAACCCGGACGGCCTAACCGTGGCGGCGCTGCTCGCCGATCACGCGCAAAGCGAATTTTACCTCGCTGCCCTGGCCTAGGTCGATCCGGCCTAATCAGTCTCAGCGTAAATTGAAACAAAAAAAACCGCGCACTTTTAAGGTTCGCGGTTTTTTATTGGGCCCTGCTGGCTGTTTCTTGAGCCCTCGAATGGACCTAGCCTTTCAGCTTCCGTTGTTCAGCCATGACCGCAGCGAGAATCTCAGCCAGTGGGGTTTTCTGCAAGTCGGCACCCAGCTGCTGTGCCATCTTAGTCCCGTCGAGCAGGACCGGCTTCTGCCACAGATAGCGCATTTTCACCACCTCATTTAACAGCTTATGAAAGGGTGCGATCAGCCGTAGCAGCCACCAGGGGAAGCGACCAAATTTAACCTCCGCGCCGTTGACGGCAAAGGCCTGACGCCAAGCGTCGGTGGCCAGGGCCAGACCCGGGTCGTGCCAGCACTCGAGGCTACCGCCCGGCTGTTCCTGCTGCTCTTGCTGATGCAATAGCAGCGCCGCATTGGCACAAAGATCCGGCAGATAGCTCCAAAAATGCACATGCTCCGAATCATGGGGCATAGCCATGTGCCAGCCCGCGCCTTTTGGTTTGAGCATCATTTTCAGCCAGCTTTGTTGCATAGCCAAGCCCAGAAAATCGCCGGCGCGGACTAGGGTAATCCGCGCGCCCTGTTGGCTGGCTGCCAATAACCGTTGTTCCATTTTAAGGCGAATTCGACCCTTATCGGTCACCGGTTGTTGCTCCACCCGCTCATCGATAGCCTGATCGCTCGGGCTGTAGTTATAAACATTACCCGGAAACAGCAGACGAAGGCCTTGTTCCTGGGCGACCTGCAGCGACGGTTCGAGCATCGGCAGGGCATCCTGCTGCCAACGGTGGTAGGGCGCATTGGCCGCGTAGACCAGCAGTTCAACACCCTGAGCGGCCTGCCTGACATCAACCAGGTTAGCGGCATCGCCGACTACGATCTGTTCGGCTGACAGGCCGCTCGGCGCCTTACTTGCATTACGCACCAGCGCCTTGATGGCCCAGCCCTGCTGTTTCAGCGCGCGCGCCATCTCACTGCCGAAATTCCCACCGATACCAATAATAAGTGCCGTCTTCATCTTGTGTCCTCCAGTTAATGAGATCAGTATACAATTCACAAATAAATAGAGAATCGACATTAATCGATAGTGGGTATACATATATGAACAGGTTCGATTGGCAATGGTGGCAGAACTTCAATGCCATTGCCGAACACGGCAGCCTCAGTCGGGCCGCTCTGGCGTTACAGGTGTCGCAGCCGACCCTGGGCCGTCAACTGCTGGCCATGGAAGGTCAACTCGGCCAAAGCCTGTTTGATCGCAGCACGCAGGGACTCCAGTTGACCAACTTTGGTCAGGGCCTACTCGAAGAGAGTCGGCGCATGCAGGCCTCGGCCGAACGCCTGCAGCGCTTGGCCAATGGTCAAGCCCAGAGCCTGAGTGGATCGATACGCTTATCGGCCAATGAAATGTTAGCGCTCTATTATCTGCCCCGATTGCTGCCGGCCTTTATGGATCTTTTTCCCGAGGTTAGCGTCGAGGTCGAGGTCAGTAACCGGGCATCCAGCCTCGACAAACGCGACTCGGATGTCGCCATCCGCATGTTCACCCCGACCCAACTGGATATAGTGGCCCGGCACCTGTTGGATATTCCGCTCGGGTTTTTCGCCAGCCAAGAGTATTTAACGCGCCACGGCCAGCCAACCGATCCGGCCGGGCTATTTGCCCATCGGATCCTCGGTTTCGATCGCGATCGACAGTTTGAGGACGGCGCGCGCGCCCTGGGCTTGGCGATTAAGAATGAACAGTTCGCTTTGCGCAGCGACTTTATGCCGCTGCATCTGGAACTGGCCAAACAACATGGCGGGGTTGTCGCCAGTCACAGTCGTTTAGCGTTAAGCCACGGCCTGGTAGAGCTCGATGTCGGCATCCGGCTGCCCGCCCTGCCGATTTACCTGGCCTGCCATCGCGACGTTCAGCACAACAAAAAGATTCGCGCGCTGATGGATTTCTTAGCCGAGCAGTTGCCGCTGGTGCTCAGTTAGGCCTCGCCGCCGCTATTCGTCGCGCAGATGTTGCAAGGCCTCATCCAGGCTCTTAACCGCCAGAACACTGATGCCCTCGATCGGTTTGCGCGGTTTATTGCCGAGCGGCACGATGGCCTTCTTAAAGCCGTGTTTAGCCGCTTCTACAATGCGCTCCTGGCCATTGGGCACCGGCCGCACTTCGCCATTCAAACCAATTTCTCCGAAGGCGACCCATTCGTTCGGCAGAGGCCGATCGCGCAGGCTGGAGAGGATGGCCAGAACACTGGCCAGATCCGCCGCCGTCTCGGTGACCCGCACGCCGCCGACGACGTTGATAAAGACATCCTGATCGCCAGTAAAGACGCCGCCGTGCCGATTCAGTATCGCCAGCAACATATTCAGGCGATTGGCGTCCAGACCGACCGCCACGCGCCGGGGATGGCCCATGGTGGTGCCGTCCACTAAGGCCTGAAATTCGATCAACATCGGCCGAGTACCTTCCCATACCACCGTTACAATGGAACCCGAGGAGGCCGCATCGGAGCGATTCAGAAAGATCGAACTGGGGTTTTTGACTTCCTTCATGCCGCTGTCGAGCATGGCAAACACGCCCAACTCATTGACCGCACCGAAGCGATTCTTGATCGCGCGCAGGGTCCGGTAGCGCGAATCGGCGGAGCTTTCGAGCATCACCGAGGCATCGATCATATGTTCCAGCACCTTCGGCCCGGCCAGGGTGCCGTCCTTGGTGACATGGCCCACCATAATCAGGATGGTGCCGGTCTGTTTGGCGAAACGGGTTAACCAGGCCGCCGATTCGCGCACCTGGGACACACTGCCGGGCGCCGAGTCGACATCCGGGGCAAACATCACCTGGATCGAATCGATCACCAGTATCTTGGGGTCAAGCTCCTTGGCGACCTCGGTAATCCGCGCAACACTGGTTTCGCAGAGGATTTTTAAATCGTCGCGCGGCAGATTCAAGCGTTGCGCACGCAAGGCAATTTGCTGCACCGACTCCTCGCCAGTGACATAGAGTACCGAATGCTCGCTCGCCAGATGGCAGAGGGTCTGCAACAATAATGTGCTTTTACCAGCGCCGGGATGGCCACCGATCAACACGGCACTGCCCGGCACCAGGCCCCCGCCCAATACTCGATCGAACTCGCCGATGCCGGTGACGATGCGGGTCTGATCGGCCAGGTCGACCGCACTCAGCGTCTGCACGCCAGCCTGACTCCCGGTGTAACCCTGAAAGCGCTCATCCTGGGCAAAGTTGGGCCGCCCGGTCGGGTCTTTGGCTTCGCGAAACTCCTTGAGCGTGTTCCAGGCCTTACACTCGGTACATTGGCCCTGCCACTTGGCGTAGTCGGCACCGCAGTCGGTACAGACCAGTTGAATCTTGTTTTTAGCCACTGTAGATATATCCAGTAAAATGATCTCTGTGGCCTTTATAACCAAAGCCCGGCCAGCACTCAAGTAAAAGCTTTGCCTGCACTCAAGTAAAAGCTTTGCCTGAACTTAAATAAAAGCTTTGCCTGCACAGCACTTGATCTCTGGCGCGGCCCCTCTCATCATGGTCACACCTTCGCCCGATCCAGACTGAGCAACCCTATGACGCCGATGAATTGGCACCAGCTGTTAACCACCGCCCGCTTTGGTCACGATGCGCCCGGCCCCGCCAAGATGGGCCGCAGTCACTTCCACAAGGATCACGATCGAATTGTCTTTTCCGGCGCCTTTCGCAAGTTGGGCGGCAAAACCCAGGTGCATCCTCTGGCCAAGTACAACCATATACACAACCGGCTGATTCACTCGATGGAGGTCGGCAGTGTGGGCCGCAGCCTGGGCATTCGGGTCGCCGAGATCATTAGAGATCAACTGCCCGACGGGATCGAACCAGACGATTTGGGGGTCATCGTGCAGGCTGCCTGCTTGGCCCACGATATTGGCAACCCGCCGTTCGGCCATGCCGGTGAATATGCAATTCAGGATTGGTTCAAACGGGCCGATAATCAGGGCTTTTTATCGGGCCTGACCGATCTGGAAAAGCTCGACCTGCAGTGTTTTGAAGGCAATGCCCAAGGTTTTCGAACGCTGGCCCAGGTTGAGTACCACCTCAATAACGGCGGCCTGCGTCTGACCTTTCCAACCCTCGGCACGTCCCTTAAATATCCCTGGACGGCAGAGCAGGCTGGCGCCAACGGCAAGTTTTCCTGCTTTCGCAGTGAACACCGTTTTCTCCAGGAATTGGCCAATCGACTCGGTCTCGGCCAGCTACCCGATGGCCGTTTCGCCCGACATCCGCTCAGCTATCTAATGGAAGCGGCCGATGATATCTGCTATGCCCTGATCGACTTGGAAGACGCGGTGGAGTTGCGCATTATCGAGTTTGTCGAGGTCGAGGAAATCTTTTTGGATATCCAGGGCACCAAGGTCCTCGACCTCAACAACAGCGGCAATATTTCCCCGGGCCGCCAACTGTCAGCGTTGCGCAGCAAGACCATCGGCTGCATCGTCGATGCGGTGGTCGCGACCTATGTCAAAAACCTCGATTCGATTATGGCCGCGACCTTTACCGGGGATCTCATCTCGGCCTGCCCCGAGCGTATTCGCAATGGCATCAACCGAGCCAAAGACCTGGCCATCAACAAGGTTTTTATGGATGTGCAGAAAACCGAAACCGAAATCGGCGCTTACACCGTGCTCTCGGTGCTGTTGAAAACCTTTATCGAAGCGGGCTTCGAATTTCACCAGAAACGCGATCGCAAGGCCTTGTCCTATCGCACCAAGCGGGTATTCGATCTAATGGCCGGTGAAGCCCCGACCGAGCAGATGAGCCAATATGAGATCTATCAGCGCATGGTCGACAGCATCGCCGGTATGACCGACAACTATGCACTTTATTTGGCCAAACGGATTTCGGCACCGAGCTAGTCGATGTCAAAGGGCGAGGCAGCGCTGCCCTGGCAGTGAATGTCGCTCGGCCTCTAAGTGATTGCCGTTTTGGGGTGGTTATCGTTAGCAATTTCGCTCTTAGAGGCAGCTGGCCAGCGGTGCAAGCAGTAAGGCTGCCAACCATCCACTTTGTGCGCTGATGCGTAAGAAGAGGAAACCCTTGTGGAGACAATCGATGAAAAGCCTTGCCCTCTTTGCCAGCGCCGCCCTATTCAGTGCCTGTGGCCAATTGCCGGTCAGCACCTATGCCGATACCCCGATCCAGTTCGATCCGATGAGTTTCTTTAATAACCAGATCCACGCCGAAGGCTTTGTCCGGGACCGCAGTGGCGAGGTCAGCCGCTATTTTACCGCCCAGATCGATGCCACCTGGGACGACCAGGGCGGCGTGCTCGATGAACTGTTCACTTGGAGTGATGGCGAAATTCAGACCCGGGTTTGGCAGTTCCGTAAAACCGGCGAGCAGACCTATATCGGCACTGCGGCCGATGTGATCGGTGAGGCC
>Ga0307492_10000345_pt1 | contig 20051 bp, 14 predicted proteins | sample SI3LmetaG_FD_202365 | JGI IMG/M metagenome (GOLD analysis project Ga0307492, IMG submission 202365) | Sea-ice brine microbial communities from Beaufort Sea near Barrow, Alaska, United States - SI3L | ecosystem: Environmental > Aquatic > Marine > Coastal | place: USA: Alaska | collected 2017-05-06 | reverse complement strand
TAGAAGAGTTTGAAAGCAAAGGATTACTCGATAAAATTGATGACCACGGATTAAAAGTACCAAGAGGCGACCGTAGCAATGTGATTATTGAGCCATTACTAACCGATCAATGGTATGTAGCAACAAAATCACTTGCAAAACCAGCAATAGAAGCAGTTAGAAGTGGTGAAATAAAATTCATTCCCGAAAATTGGGATAAAACCTATTATCACTGGATGGAAAACATCCAAGACTGGTGCATCAGTCGTCAACTTTGGTGGGGACATCGCGTTCCAGCTTGGTATGATGATGAAGGTAAAGTTTATGTGGGAAAAAATGAAGCGGAAGTACGCAAAGCGAATAATTTAGGCGAAGAGATCAACTTAGCACAGGACACAGATGTTCTAGATACTTGGTTTTCATCGGCGCTATGGCCTTTTGCAACAATGGGCTGGCCTGAAGAAACAGCCGAACTAGAAAAGTATGTACCATCAAGTGTACTTGTTACTGGATTCGATATCATATTCTTCTGGGTCGCAAGAATGATCATGATGACTAAAAGGTTTACAAACAAAGTACCTTTCAAAGAAATTTATATCACTGGTTTAATCAAAGATGAAAACGGCGATAAAATGTCTAAGTCAAAAGGAAATGTTCTTGATCCAATTGATTTAATTGACGGCATCGATTTAGAGTCACTGGTATCAAAACGTATCACCGGAATGATGAACCCTAAAGATGCAAAGAAAATAGAGAAGCGAACGCGTAAAGAGTTTTCGGAAGGGATAAACGCTTACGGTACTGATGCACTAAGAATGACATTCTGTGCACTGGCATCAACTAGTCGAGATATTAATTTTGATTTAGGGCGTGTTGAAGGATACCGTAATTATTGCAATAAATTATGGAACGCCACTCGTTACGTATTAATGAATGTTGAAGATAAAGATTGCGGACGGGAAGAAGGCTGTGAACTTAAATTAAGTGTTGCAGATAAATGGATCATCGGACGTTTAAACCAATCGATAGAATCATTCGAAAATCATATTACAAATTATCGATTCGACCTCGCAACTCAAGCGCTATTTCAGTTTAGTAAAAATGATTATTGCGATTGGTACTTAGAACTTTCAAAGCCCATTTTAATGAGCGAATCAAGCAGTCAAGCAGAAAAGTTAGGTACACGACATACGTTAGTTAACGTATTAGAATCAATGATGCGCTTACTTCATCCAATGATGCCCTTTCTCACCGAGGAAATTTGGCAAAAATTAAAACCTTATAGCAATACTGCGACTGTATCTGACTCTATTATGCTCGCACCTTTTCCAAAATACGACGCGAACAGTGTTGATCAAGAAATTATCAGTGACTTAGATTGGATCAAAGACTTTATCAATGGTATTCGTAACATCCGAGGCGAGCTTAATATTAGCCCATCAAAACCAATCAACGTACTACTAAAAACAGATAATACTGAAACAAAAGAAAGAGACTCAAAACGCTTAAACAACTATCAGAACTTCCTATCGTCGTTAGCAAAATTAGAAAGCATCAATTGGGTCAATGAAGATAAAACACCACCCTCTTCAACCGCGTTAGCTGGTGAACTTGAGATACTAGTTCCTGTCGCAGGTTTAATAGACGTTAGTGCAGAAGTTACTCGCTTAAATAAAGAAATTGATAAATTAAATGGCGAAATTAAACGCACGCAGGGAAAACTATCGAATTCAAATTTTGTTGATAGGGCGCCAGAAGCCGTGGTCGAAAAAGAAAAGGAAAAATTAATTGTTGCGGAGATTGCTGTTGCTAAATTGGAGGGCCAGGCTCAAGAACTTAAATTTCTAGAACAATGAAAATTATTTACCCTAAATTGGACAACTAGCTTATTTAACTACTTATCAAATTTATCTTATTATAGTGTTAAAAGTAAAATTAAACGACTGCCCTCCTAATGGGAGTTTAAATATCTTTAGTTTTTTAAGCTCCTTCTTTAAAATTAAAATCTACATAATTTGAATACAATACAACATCATCTAAAGCTTTAATAATTAGTTTAACTCTTCCTTCGACATTAAATTTTTTGTCGTTAACGTTGTACCTAACTCTAGTATCTTTATCTACTTTTGGCTTCAATATATAAGATTTTTCATCAACGAGAGCTCCACTTTCCTTTTCTGTTATAGACCAATATATTTTTAAACCAATTTCTTGAAGACGATCAAACTGATTGTTATCAATTCTTATGTCGACACCAATATTCCTTATTTTTACGATTTTTTTGTGCCATGTCCCATTTGATGTGAGTTTTCTAGTGTTTGTTTTAGTAATAATAGGGCCAAATTCTTCAGCTTTAAAGTCATCTGCTTTACTCAAATTAAAAAGTCCATCTTTCTGCAGGTATTTCAAAAGTTTATCTTTATATTCGAAAGAATTCCAACCATCAAGTAATACATCTGAAATCACCCGATCTTCATCCCAATTAGATAGTTTAAGTTCTTCTCTATTTTCTAAAACTGAGAGGCAAAAAGCCGCATCTCTTTCTACTCCCCAACCTGAACATTTAGCTCGGAATAAATCATATTTGGAGCGTAAACTGCCTTGCTTAACAGCCAATAAATAGTAATTATAAGACATCTTTAAATCTTTCTTTACTAATTTACCGTCACGGAACAATTTCCCTAAAAATGCAGAAGAGCTACTCCATCCCAACTTTGATGCGCTTTCATATAAAGAAAAAGATTTATGAAAATCTTTTTCTATATCAATTCCATCGAAATAGTAAGTCGCCAGATTATACATTGCTCGTGGACTATTACTTTCAGCTGCAATTTTAAGATATTTAATCGAACGCTTTCGAGAAATTTTAACTTTATTTTTAAATTCGAAACCATCTGAGAGCATCATTGCCTCTTCGGCCATTATCTTTTCAAAATTCTTTCTATTTGTGTTATTCCGACTAATTATATTTAGTTTACGTCTCATAAAATCATCGATCAATGCATATTCATGCCAATCCCATTTCCAATTATTGTGATAACCATGCCCCATATTAGTATAAAACATTGTTTCTAAATCTTTGTCGAATTGTTTAAGTACATACTTCATTCGATTGCTTTGCTCAAAGCCAGCGACATCATCCTCTTCTCCAGCAATGAGCAATATAGGGACATTCATTTCTTCTGCCAAATTGATTGGGGATTGTTCCTTAGTCAAATATTTTTCTTCGCCTATAGGTTTTGTCATCATTTTGACATACCTATCCTTCACTTTTGCATTACTTCGATTAAAAATTAATGGGAGGTCATATACCCCATATTTTGCTATGGCACAGTCATACTCGTCTGGGTTTTGTGCAATTAGCATTAGAGAGGAATAACCACCATAACTTGTTCCCATTGAACAAGTGTTTTTAAAAGAATACTTGTTTTTTACATGCCTAACAACTGAGCTAATATCAGCTTCTATGTTTTTTCCAAATTGACCTCTTCCTGACTTTACAAACTCCTTACCGAACCCATCGGAACCTCTAAAATTAATATTTAAAATAGAGTAGCCGCGACTAGCATAATATTGATTACCTCTGCTGAAACCATCGATATTTCTTACTCCTATTGGTCCTCCGTGGGGTGAAACTATTAACACCCCATTACCGCTAATAGGTTTTGTTAAAATCGCTTCGATATTCTGGCCATTTTTATTTTTGACGTTAAGTAACTCTGTCTTTGTAAATTCATAATTTTTGTGGTTATTAAAATATGAGTTTAAAAATACCAGTTTTTCTGTTTTAGCATCAAACCAGTAGAATTGACCGGAATCATTACTTGCGAAGGCAAAAAGGATAAAAACGCTTGCGTCTTTATTTCTTGAAACTGGAAAAAATTGCTTTTCTGGAAGTAATTCTTTTAATTGATTTTCCAACACAACGTCATTTTCCGAAAAATATTCCGTCAATAGGCGACCCTGCTCTTGATACGAGACAGATATCAACTCTTTACTTTCAATTGAAATTCGAGCGGAATCAATATCGTATTTAGAATGTTGATAGAGAATATCACCAAACTCTCGCTGCTCAAGATTATATTCCATCACCACTTTAAGATCGGTTTCACTATTAGTAATAACAGCCAAAACACCATCAGACAGAACGCCAACAGGTTTAAAATAGAAATCATCAACACCTAAGGTATAAATTAATTTCCATTCCTCATTGACCCGATCTAGATGCCAATACAAAATCTTACTGTCAACAATATTATAGCCAAAACTGATATTGCCGTCATTATCAGTATCGTAAGTGATTGCATTAGGTATTTCTGGTTTGAAACGTTTTACAACAACAAGATCATTTGAAAGCAATTGTTCTGTCGTCAGTTTATATACTTCCGACTTTCCTCTCCGTTTTCTTTGAAATAAAAACTCATTATCGTTATATCTTAGAGAGTCTAGAATATCACCTTTAACTTTTATTACTTTGGTTGAAGTAAACCCCTCGTTAATAATTTCCTTTGAAGTATAATCTGTTTTAAGTTTTTCGAACTTCTCAAAATCTAAATCTACAAATACTCTTTTTGCATTGTATGAAATGTACATCGTATTTTCATCGATCCAATAATAATTCCAAATTTTTGATTTTTTGCCTGTTTTTATTTTTAAAATATCGTGTTTAGCGCCACTTTCTATATTCATTAACTCAATAACATCAGTTTCACCGTCTCTATAAAAATGGTGTGCTGTATATTTGGATGACGGATTTAATTTAAACGAAAAATTATCTGGTGAACGAAATAATTCCGAACTCGGAATGGCGTCTGATAATAAAAAATTACTTAAAAATACAGATAGCGAAGTAATGAGAATTACTATTTTCATTTTACCACCTCTTTTTTTAAAAGAATTTTCTTCCTATTATCAGCAATTGCATTAAAAAAACTATCATTACCGGGACCTTCGTATTTTATTGACCTATTTAGTAATAATTCTGGGAATTTCTCATCCAAATATTCAAGTGCTAATGACGAACGATTGATTAACTCAATAGACGCGTCACTATCTAAGCGTTTTAATCTAACTTCTCCTACATAGTTGATCGTTTCGGGCTTTACAGTAAAACTAAATGGCAAATCTTCATTATCAAGCAAATAAAATCGATTACCCCAAAGGTTAATCTTGCTAATTTTATATTGACCTTTGGGTACTACTCCAAGAAAATAGTTTCTTTTCTCAAATTTATTAAAATTTATTATTTCAATTCTTTTAGGTCCGTCAATTTCGACCGAACTTATTCCAATATCTGTTGCTAGAGCTAGAAAAAGATATCCATCTTCAGCAGCCAATAAAACATTCTTATCCACACTTATTGCCCTCAATGGTTGGTAGGCACAGCTAGAAATAAAAAAAGGAGTGATTATAAGAAAAATATAAATTTTAAAATTTGACATGATAGTAGAAACATCCCTTTCTAAATTTATTTATTAGATTGCTTTTTATTTAACAATATTTTGATAATAACACTAATGATTGGACAATGACAAAACCTAAATCAATTACAGCAGGCATAAAAAAACCTACTAAAAAGTAGGTTTTTTTGGGTACTTGGCGGAGAGATAAAATTTATTCCTGAAAACTGGGATAAAACCTATTATCACTGGATGGAAGACATCCAAGACTGGTGCATCAGTCGTCAACTTTGGTGGGGACATCGCGTTCCAGCTTGGTATGATGATGAAGGTAAAGTTTATGTGGGAAAAAATGAAGCGGAAGTTCGTAAGCAACACAATCTTTCAGATGATTTTAATTTAACTCAAGATAGTGACGTTTTGGATACTTGGTTCTCCTCAGCTCTCTGGTCTTTTGCAACAATGGGCTGGCCAGAGGAAACAGCCGAACTAGAAAAGTATGTACCATCAAGTGTACTTGTTACTGGATTCGATATCATATTCTTCTGGGTCGCAAGAATGATCATGATGACTAAAAGGTTTACAAACAAAGTACCTTTCAAAGAAATTTATATCACTGGTTTAATCAAAGATGAAAACGGCGATAAAATGTCTAAGTCAAAAGGAAATGTTCTTGATCCAATTGATTTAATTGACGGCATCGATTTAGAGTCACTGGTATCAAAACGTATCACCGGAATGATGAACCCTAAAGATGCAAAGAAAATAGAGAAGCGAACGCGTAAAGAGTTTTCGGAAGGGATAAACGCTTACGGTACTGATGCACTAAGAATGACATTCTGTGCACTGGCATCAACTAGTCGAGATATTAATTTTGATTTAGGGCGTGTTGAAGGATACCGTAATTATTGCAATAAATTATGGAACGCCACTCGTTACGTATTAATGAATGTTGAAGATAAAGATTGCGGACGGGAAGAAGGCTGTGAACTTAAATTAAGTGTTGCAGATAAATGGATCATCGGACGTTTAAACCAATCGATAGAATCATTCGAAAATCATATTACAAATTATCGATTCGACCTCGCAACTCAAGCGCTATTTCAGTTTAGTAAAAATGATTATTGCGATTGGTACTTAGAACTTTCAAAGCCCATTTTAATGAGCGACTCAAGCAGTCAAGCAGAAAAGTTAGGTACACGACATACGTTAGTTAACGTATTAGAATCAATGATGCGCTTGCTTCACCCAATGATGCCTTTTATCACTGAAGAAATTTGGCAAAAATTAAAACCTTATAGCAATGCCACTGCGGCATCTGACTCTATTATGCTCGCACCTTTTCCAAAATACGACGCGAACAGTGTTGACCAAGAAATCATTGATGACTTAGATTGGATCAAAGACTTCATCAATGGCATTCGTAACATCCGTGGCGAGCTTAATATTAGCCCATCAAAACCAATCAACGTACTACTAAAAACAGATAATACTGAAACAAAAGAAAGAGACTCAAAACGCCTAAACAATTATAAGAACTTTCTTTCTTCGTTAGCAAAGCTTGAAAGCATCAATTGGGTCAATGAAGATAAAACACCACCCTCTTCAACCGCGTTAGCTGGTGAACTTGAAATACTAGTACCTGTTGCTGGTTTAATCGACATCGGTGCAGAAGTGGCTCGTTTAAATAAAGAAATAGATAAACTTAAAATTGAAATTAAGCGTACTCAAGGGAAGTTATCTAACCCTAACTTTGTAGACAAAGCGCCAGAGGCGGTCATAGCGAAAGAAAAGGAAAAGTTAGCCGCAGCTCTATTATCAATCGCTAAATTAGAATCTCAAACCGAGGAACTTGAATCTCTTTAAAATTAATTAGTCAATTAAAAACATCATACAGACACACATGCCTCTATTAACCAGGACACTTATTAACTCTCTGACAATATTGTGAATTAAAGTATAAGTTTAGTTTTTCCACCATATGCTGAAATTGGCGAGTATTTTAATTATGGTCGCGAATCGGCCAACAGCGGACTATTTCAACAACCCTCATCGGGCAGAAATGTGCAATGAACAGTCAGTCGAGAAATAGTATTCGACGGCATTTGGAGTGGGTTGCTATTTAAAGTTAAATGTTTCATAGCGGCTGATATTTACTGAATTATCCCACCAGTTTAATGGTAAACCTGCTTTCATTTTTAGATGATTTAAAAAATCTTGTTTTTCCGGTAATTGCTGCCATACACTGGGAAGGAATGTACCTCGATTAAAATCATGCTCTAATTTCAACCCATCAATATTTGGCTGGATCTGTTGTAGTAAATCTTCTTCATTTTCAAATTTCATAGTTTCTGGTTTACCCAGCACAGAAATGTCAATTTCAAGCTCTTCATATTCATTTTTTACCAGTGTAGGAAAACGCGGGTCCTGGAAAGCGGCCGCATAAGCATGTTCAGCAATATCCTTGATCAATGGTTGATACGCTTCCAATGCTCCTATGCAACCGCGTAATTGGCCTTGTTTATGCAATGTCACAAAACTGGCGGCATTTTGTTGTAAATTGGCTGGATATTCAGCTGTGATAACTTGCAGTACTGAGCCAACTTGAAGTCCATGCAAGATAGATTGACGTGCAATGTCTAAACAAATAGCTTGCTCTTTATCTGACAGTTTAATGGAAGACATAAGCTCCGTACCCGACAACCTGAGCCTTATCTCCTGCGGTATCTCCCGAGCTTCTCAAATCAACTAATTTAACCGCCAGACCTTTTTCCTGTGCTACTGTCATCATACCTTGTAAGCCATTACGACCACAGGCGTCTTCATAATCAATTAAGTCTGGTTTTAAATTTTCAATGGCATCACTGGTGGCACAATCAAGTTGTTTCGCTTCATAATATTCGTGGTAATGGCTGAGATCAGTACTAATTACAATTAATGTATGCTCATCACCCCAAAGACGATTGATAACTTCAGCGACTTCATGTCGCTCAGCATCACCAACAACAATTGGAATCAGTGAAAAATCATCGAGAATTTCCTGTAAAAATGGCAACTGAACTTCAAGGCTGTGTTCATCAAGATGTGCCTGTTCAGAAACAATGACCTGACTTAATCCTGATAATTGTTGAATAGCTTTTTTATCAATAGGAATACTGCCCAATGGTGTTTGAAAAGTATCAGACTCTGGTACTGCTAAACCTGAAAATGCAACACGATGAGATGGGCCAAGCAACACAACACGATTTATTGTATCTTTAAATGGAATGATTAAATTGAAAGCCGAAGCTGCTACTGTACCAGAATAAACGTAACCGGCATGGGGAACAACAATTGCTTTAACTACTGAAGGACTCTGTTGTGCGATATGAGCTTGTGCAAGATATTTATGAATCGCATTTTTCAACTGATATTTATCAGCAGGATAAAACATCCCTGATACAGCTGGCTGCCTAATTTTATTCATCTTAACACTCCCCCTTTAATTTGAATTTATACCAATAAAGAAATTGAGTGACTCCACTATAATAAGGCCATATTTTACACTTACAAGCATATATTTGTAATTATCTGCTTGAAATACAATCAAAATAACACTATACAGTTACTATACATTTATCTAGCAGGTTATCGTTATGTTAAATCCATCGATTGTTAAAACAAAATATTGGCATCTACTGGATGATAGCCGGGTACAATGTGACCTTTGTCCACGAGGCTGTAAATTGCGAGAAGGGCAACAAGGCCTTTGTTTTGTCCGAGCTAATCAAAACAGTGAAATTGTCTTAACCACTTATGGACGCTCCAGTGGGTTTTGTATTGATCCGATAGAAAAGAAACCATTAAATCATTTTTTGCCTGGGACACCGGTGTTTTCATTTGGTACAGCTGGTTGTAATTTAGCCTGTAAATTTTGCCAGAACTGGGATATCAGCAAGTCTCGTGAAATGGATACATTAGCTGATGCTGCCAGCCCGGAAATGATTGCAAAAACTGCTGCCCAATATAATTGTAAATCAGTTGCTTTCACTTATAACGATCCCGTTATTTTTCATGAATATGCCATCGATGTTGCTAAGGCCTGTCGTAAAGAAGATATTAAAACCGTTGCTGTGACAGCTGGCTATGTATGCCCAGAACCCCGCGCTGAGTTTTATCAATATATGGATGCAGCAAACGTAGATTTAAAAGCATTTACTGAACGCTTTTATCACAAGATCACCGGTGGACATCTTGGCCCCATTCTGGACACATTAAAATATATCAAACATGAGACAGATTGCTGGCTGGAAACGACAACATTACTTATCCCAGGTGAAAATGATTCGGCACAGGAACTCACTCAGATGTGTGATTGGGTCGTGGAAAATCTGGGGCCTGATATACCAATGCACTTCAGTGCCTTTCATCCAGATTTTAAAATGCTGGATAAATCCTCTACTCCCTCCGCTACGTTAACCATGGCAAGAGATATTGCGATGAAAGCAGGTGTGCGATATGCCTATGTGGGAAATGTACATAACCGTGATGCCGACAGTACTTGGTGCCATAATTGTGGTGAATTGTTGATTGAACGAGACTGGTATGAATTAGGACGATGGAATATCAATGCTGTGGGCTGTTGTAATACCTGTAGCACTAAAGTGGCTGGTATATTTGAAGCCGTACCTGGCAACTGGGGTGCAAAACGGTTACCAGTAAGAATGACCGTATTGACAGCTTAAAAACTGTAATCAAAATATACTGATTAATTTATGCATCAACCAATCACTGCATTTTCCCTTGATGCAAATGCACGATCCCTAAATATCCTATAATTATTAGCTAAACTTATTACACCATAAACGAATAGCTTCAATGCCATACATCCCCACTTTACAGTCAATATTAATTCTTTCAACGCTTGCCTGATTCGGCATAAAGCTAATATTTTTCAATATCTTTTAGTAAATTTTCAACATTTAATGATTTTTCAGTATTAATCTGAATGACATGAGATACTTCTTCCTGTTTGATCCCTTTTGTTGTCAGCAACTGGTGTTGTAAGATCTCATAGTTAGCATCTGAGGCCCCTTTATCGCGTTGTTTAATTCGTTGCAGCAAAGTGTCAGCTGAGGCTGTGATATTGAGGATCAAATATGGGATTTGTTTAGATTCAGCTAAATCCTGAAAAGGTTTCCTTTGCTCAGGCTTAAGACAGGCTGCATCGATGATCACTGAAAATCCACTATCCAATAATCCATCCGCAAGTTCTAACAGTTTTGTGTAGGTCTGTTGGCTTGCCAGTGTGCTATAGATATTGTGTTCGATTTTGCTATGACCACTATCTTCTGCTCGTATACCAAACAGACGTTTCCTTTCGACATCAGAGCGGATCCTGATTGCTCCAAGCCGTTCAAGTAGCTTCTGACTCAAAGTGGTTTTCCCGCATGCTGAAAACCCGCAAGTAATAATTAATTTCGGCTTGACTGTATGACAATAACCTTGTGCAAGCTGCAAGTATTGCATAATACTTGCCTTATTGGATGCCACTTGTTGTGACGAATGGCATTTCTCTTGAGCCGTTTGAATCGCTTCCACTTTGGCACGAACCAGTGCCCGATAACTGAGATAAAATGGTAGAACTGCTACTCCGGCATAATCACCCGTATGCTCTAGATAGTAGTTGAGGAAACGATGAGCAAGCTGATGAGATTGATTTTTCTGCAAATCCATATATAAAAAAGCAATCTCACTGATCACATCAATCCAGCGTAGGTTGGAATCAAACTCTATACAATCAAACAATAATGGCTTGTTTTTGAACCAGGCCATATTGCGCAAATGGCAATCCCCATGACATTCTCGAATAAAACCTTGTAGCTTGCGCTGCTCGAATATCGATTTTAGATTGCCAGCGGTGCTAACTGCCCAGTTTTTAAGTTTGTTGATCTTTTCTAGTTGTCGATAATCACTGAGTTGCTCAGCTATTTCAGTGAAATTTTCTATAACAGGTTTAATCAAACTCTCAGGATCGCCGTAGCCAACAGCACTGTCCGCAATATCTATGTTTTGATGAAAAGTAGCGATTAGTTTAGCAAAAGCGTCAATATGAAAATTTGTTACTGCACCCTGCATCAACATCCGATCCAGTTGCACTGATTGAGGAAACTGAATCATCTTAACTGCATACTCGATCACTTTTCCTTGTCCCGATATCTGAGGACTTTGCGAGGTACCTGTAATGGTCACTACTTCGAGATAGAGCTCTCGCGTCAGACGTTGGTTAAGGCGTAATTCTTGCTGGCAATAAAAATGACGGTTTTCAAGAGATAAATAATCTAGAAAGCCTAAATTAATCGGTTTTTTAATCTTGTAAGCGTAGTGGCCTGTCAAGATCACCCAAGAAATGTAGGTTTCGATGAGTTGTAATTCTACTACCGGATGGTCGTAACATTCTGGCTGCATCAACCCATTAATTAATGAATGGCCTTGGTCATGTTTAAAAGCGTCATTTTCTGTATGATAACGAGCAGATGAATTATCATTCTCTTCTGTTAATCCTATTGTCATTGCCACAGCCTCGATATTGTCGTTCCAGAGGTTTTTCATCAGCCAAAGAATAGTCGTTATAATCTATCCTAAACTATATTTTGGACACAGCTAACCCTACCCCATTCAGTAAAGGAACAGTCACGTAATATTCTATAATTCTTGGCTTTCAACATATGCCTTCCTCGAAATAAATTATTCACAACACCATGGCAAGCCAAGAGGCATTGAATATGATGTTGTGATTTAAATACTAAGTATCACCTAGTGGTTCCCTGCTCTTTTTAATTCTATGGGAGTATTTTTGAGCGAACTTCTGGCACCATTGGCATACAGTTTCATGGTTGATAGTTTGTGATGGGTAGCGATAACCAGAGTAAATGTCTGTATTTTTCATTAATGGATTATTGCACACTCTAGGAATTGTAATGATCTTTTAAGGGATCGGTCCAAATCTACCGAAGGATGTTCTGTTATAGGCATCAACCTCATAATTGTCTTCAAGGAATGTAACCAAATCCACCAATTGAGTTACAGTCATAACATCGTTATAGATTGGCATCTTTGAACTACCATCCTCAGACTTAACAACTCCCTGTAAGTAGTGCCTTAATATCTTATGGGAAGGATTGATGATTGATGTAACAAGCTCACCATACGTTTTTATATTATGAGTTGAACCTCCAAGTTTAATACGAGGTGATTCCGTATCATCTGACGAAATTTGTACAATATCTGCTATTGAATGGCATGTATTACAACCCAGTTCTACGAATGTAACTTTTCCAGCAGATAAATCCCCTTCAGGTAAAGAAAACCCTTTACCCGAATTTGGGTTTGGTTCGCAACCGGCTAAGGCAGTGATTGTTAGTCCGATTAATAATGCACAAATATATCTCATGATAGGTCTCCAGAGTATCTAAAGTATCTGTAGTCTAGCATTCTGGAATTTCTTTTGATTTGACATATATCAGTTACTTTATTATTTCAATCAACCTACTTTTGAACATCTACTCTTCAAAGCAGACCCAGTAATTTCTAAAGTAAGGGGTACTTCTGTGATGTTCAAACATTGTCAGTAATAAGCTTGCCGCCAACACCATAAATGAATTCTTCCATAGTATATAAATCAACGCCGAACATAAAATCGTCCTCCGCTTGGCCTACGTTTAAATGGGGATTCAAACTTTTTCCACAATCCTAACGATATTAGATTTAAGCAAACGAAAGTTGCCTGATATAATGTCTAACTCAACGACTGACAAAGCCCCACCTCAAATAAAAAATAAGAGGTATCCCTTTCTTGTTTTTATAATGGTGTGACACCTTTTTGATAGAGATTAGTTTGTCGCAACAGAGTTGCGAACCATAATTGGTTTTTAGACAGAGTCAGTGAATTTTAATATTTGGAATTCTTGTAATATGGTCAGCTACATTGGAAGAACTTTGGGTAGAAGAGAAAACTTCATAACCAACAGTTTCAATGGCCAAAGCTTGCTTTGCATCAATATTTTTCTTTCCAAGAACTTGATTTTTAGCATTTAGATAAGGAACAGGCTTGCCTAGAATACCGATATTATACTCGTCATGGTTCAACCAATTGAGTAATGAGTTTGGCAGTAAAAGTCATCAACAAAATATCTTGTTATGAAAATCACTTAATTAAATCTTTCTTGTATTCAATTAACCTAATCATTATTTGGTTGTCTGTTTTCAAGTGACGGGTTGATGTATAATCTAGATTAAAACATTCCCGTACTTCTACTTGAAAACAGACTACCTATAAGCTATTTGAATTTGACAAAGTTGTCGATGATATATGTCATTAGTTTCAAACTATCACCGTTTTTTTTTCTGGTTTTTCTAGGGCATTGATTTAGGTATTCCTCTTTCCATTGCAGTGATCTTTTATTGTCCGATTATTAACACGCTATAGCTGATAAATGTCAAGGTCGCTCGTACCATCTATCCGTATTCTTTAACCTCTGTCTAGATTTGACTTCAATAGCGTCAGTGACTTTCTAGGTGATTCTTACGTTCAAATTCTTAGGGTAGGTGTGTTGGCCTTATCAAACAAGGCCTTGCTCTGAGACTATATATTACATAGTGGTCAGATAATGGATATTAAACTAAATCAACATTCAACGAATATAAAGCTGCGCTGGAATAAAAAAAACCACTGAATAAAGGTTCTATTTTATCTGTACTTGGGGTTCTACACATAAAAGAAGGAAGTATAATATTCTTTTATACTAAGTACCCTTTTAGTCTAAGTGCAATGTTGTTAAGTGATAAAGTTTCTAAAGATATACTATGGATATCTTCAGTGCCATTTCTCATTATTAAAGCGAACATAATACCCAAAAATATTTCGTTACAAAAACAACAACTCCGTTTTAATTATACCGAAAATAAGCTCTCAAAAAACTACACTATTTCCCTAAATGAAGTTTTCGAACAACCGAAAAAAACGGTACCAGACGCTGTCTTTGACCGCATTACCCACAATCCATTATTACAGTCAATTCAAACCAATCATTGGGAGTCACAAGCGGTATTTAATAGCGCTGCTTTGTATCTTGATGGCCGGGTTCACCTTATATATCGCGCAATCGGTGACTCAGGATTATCAAATTTTGGTTATGCCTCAAGCATTGATGGCATCAATATTGACAGACGACTAGCTACACCTATTTATGTCGATAACATCTCAACTGAACCAGAAAAGAATGACTCTCAATCAAGCGTTCAGGATTATCAATCTGGCATTAATTGGGGAGGTTATGAAGACCCTCGACTCACCAAAATTGAAGATACTATTTATATGACCTACACTGCCTTTGACTGATACAATCCACCCGGTGTCGCGATAACATCTATTAAGGTTAATGATTTTTTAAACGAAGATTGGCGGTGGCAACCAGCTGATTTGATTTCAGCACCGCAACAAGCTAATAAGAATTGGGTCATTTTCCCAGAAAAAGTCAATGGAAAATATGCTGTATTGCATAGCCTAACCCCAAACGTACTCATTGAATACTGTAATGATCTTTACTTTGATAACAACGCTTTTATTGACAGTTGCTATCAATCTTCTGGCAGGGAAAACGAGTGGGATAATTGGATGCGCGGCATTGGACCACCACCAATAAAAACGAATGCTGGATGGTTAGTTCTTTATCATTCAATGGATAAAAGAGATCCAGATAGATACAAAATTGGCGCAATGCTTTTAGATCTCAATGACCCGACAAAAATTCTCTATCGCTCTTCTAATCCACTGCTGGAACCCGATGCAAGATACGAAAATGATGGTTTTAAGTCGGGCGTTGTTTATACCTGCGGCGCCGTTATTATTGGCGACTTACTCTACGTTTATTATGGCGGTGCTGACACTGTCATCTGCGCTGCGTTTATTGAATTAAATCAACTGATCAGTCAACTTAAAAATGCTCAACGGCCCACACTACGAAAAACCTTCACAGCATTTAAACCAAGAAGAAAATTACGCCTATGTATACCATAAAACGTTTTGATGAAAATCCATTTCTGCTACCTGACGCGAATGAAGATTGGGAAGCTTTTGCTGCATTTAATCCTTGTGTTATTGAGCAAAACGATGAATTCTTAATATTCTATCGAGCGCAATCAAGACCACATAAATTGCATAATGAGACTTTATCAATATCAAGTATCGGTTTTTCAAAAGGCTCTGATACTGTTCATTTTAATCATCGGAAACAACTTATTTCACCGAGCCAAAGTTGGGATAAATTTGGATGTGAAGATCCCAGAGCAACTCTACTGGGTAATAAAATCTACATATTTTATACTGCCCTTTCTTTTTTCGCTTTCGAAGCTAAAGGAATAAGAATCGGACTAGCAATTGCTAATACTGAAGGTGAAGTCTTAGAAAAACATGTTGTCACGCCTTTTAATTCGAAAGCAATGGCGCTTTTCCCTGAAAAAATAAACGGTAAATTTGCAGCGATACTGACTGCAAATACAGATCTACCTCCTGCAAAAATTGCTCTAGCACTATTCGATGAGGAGCAGCAAATTTGGTCAATAGACTACTGGGAAGATTGGTATGCAAATCTAGATAATCATGTAATCCCCCTATTGAGAAATTCCAATGACCATTTGGAAGTGGGCGCAGCCCCTGTTAAAACTGCCAAAGGTTGGTTATTGATTTATTGTTATATTAATCACTATTTTTCAGATGAGCGTAGTTTTGCCATTGAAGCAGTTCTACTTGATTTAGATAATCCATTAAAAGTGATCGGACGCACTACTGAAGCATTATTCACTCCAGAAGAGGAATATGAGTTAATTGGTGATATTGAAAATGTTATATTCCCTTCAGGTGCCTTGATTCAGGGAGATAAACTAACCATCTATTATGGCGCGACAGATACAACTTGCTGCGCAGCCTGTAGATCGTTGTCAGAACTACTTGAAAAAATAATTTTTTCAAGTAGTGACATCTTTTATAAAAGCCAATACCTGAAGCAGGGTTTCAAAAGATATATGAACAATCCTATCATTGCGCCTAGAGCAGAATTTAGCTGGGAAGCCAAAGCAACTTTTAATCCCGCAGCTATTTATAGTGATGGAAAATTTCATCTCGTCTATCGAGCGCTTTCAAATGATGATACCTCGACTTTTGGATATGCATCTAGTCGTGATGGCTTCACGATTGATGAGCGCTCAACCAGCCCAATTTATCAGCCAAGTGAATACTTTGAGAAAAAACTAAAACCTGGAAATTCTGGTTGTGAAGACCCACGGCTCACAATCATCGATCAACACATTTATATATTTTATACTGCCTTTGACGGTTATACACCTCGTGTTGCCTATAACACTATCTTACTCGATGACTTTGTTAATCAGCGTTGGTTATGAAATGAACCTCGCGTCATTACACCGCCGGGCATCGACGATAAAGATGCATGTCTGCTGCCTAAGAAAATCAATGGCAAATACATTCTATTCCATCGACTCGATGGTTGTATTTGTATCAATTCAGCTGCTGATTTAAATTTTGGAGATGGACATTGGTTAACCAATAGAGAGGCTGTCATAAGCCCAAGAAAAACCTATTGGGATAATCGTAAGTTCGGTATTGCAGCGCCACCAATAGAAACAGCTTTTGGATGGTTACTGCTTTTTCACCGCATTGCAATTCCCGGGAACATCTACAAGATTGAAGCCTTGTTATTAAAACTTGACGATCCGAAACAGGTCATAGCGCAGTCCGATGCAACACTAATGGAACCAGAAACAGATTATGAAAAATATGGTTTAGTTAACAATGTCGTTTTTCCCTGTGGGGCTGTATTACATGAAGATGACGTTTTCCTTTTTTATGGCGGTGCAGACAAGGTTACTGGTGTCGCAAAAATGTCACTGAAAAGTATCTTTAAACGCTTGGGTATTTAGCCAACGATTATATTTTCACCAGTGCGAAATAGTTAAATGTTCTCTAAACAGATTGGGGAACCTAATAAATCTTAGAGGGAGTTAATATATGAATTCAGTGATCCCAGTCATTTTATCAGGTGGAGCAGGAACTCGGTTATGGCCATTGTCCAGAAAGTTTTATCCCAAGCAACTTCTCTTGCCAGCTAATGGAGAGCATAGCTTGTTGCAAAATACGGCACTTCGTGTGAAACATTTGGAAAAGCCGATTGTTGTTTGTAATGAAGAACATCGCTACATGGTCGCTGAACAATTACTGGCAATTGATGTCGAAACCGCAGCCATCATTATTGAACCAATAGGGCGAAATACCGCTCCTGCTATTACTGTTGCCGCACTACAAGCGATGAAAGAAAATGACGATGCCATGCTTGCCATTTTTCCAGCGGATCATACGATCGGTGATCATGCTGCTTTTTGTCGGGCCCTCGAAACCGCCGTTGACGTTGCTAAGAATGACTGTTTAGTTACATTAGGAATAACACCAACCCGAGCTGATAGTAATTTTGGGTATATTCAAGCAGATCTCAAAAGTGAAAATGTGCATTCAGTCATCAATTTTATAGAAAAACCTGACGAAAAAGAAGCCCAAGAATATATAGAAAAGGGTAACTATTTTTGGAACAGCGGAATATTTGTTTTTAACGCAAAAACCTATCTCAATGTGCTTGAACAGTTTAATCAAAAAATTTATCAACATTGTAAAATGTCGATTGAAGAAGGTAGTACACAAACCGGTTTTGTCGTACTGAACAAACAAGCATTTGAATCCTGCCCTGCTGCTTCAATCGACTATGCAGTATTGGAAAAAGCAACGAATGTAATGATGGTTCCAATGCAAGCACAATGGAATGATCTTGGAAGTTGGGGCGCTATTTGGGATAACTCTTTGAAGGATGCAAACAACAATGTTTTTAATGGGGAAGTTATTTCTCTAAATACAACAAATACTTTATCCATGAGTTACAAGGACAAGGTCATGGCTTTAGTTGGTTTGGAAAATATTGTGGTGATAGATACCAAAGATGCCCTCTTGGTTGCCGATAAAAATAATGTCAATCAAATCAAAGAAGTGGTTGCTCAACTGAGTGAACGTAATAGAAGTGAGTATTTATTACATAGTGAAGTGTATCGTCCATGGGGCAGTTATGAATCATTGGATGAAGGTGTACGATTTCAAGTTAAACACTTAAAAGTAAAACCCGGAGCGTCCCTTTCTCTCCAACTACATCACCATAGAGCTGAACATTGGATAGTGGTCACAGGATGTGCGCAAATTCAAATCGGTGAGGAAGAAAGCTTACTCACCGAAAACCAATCTGTCTATATTCCTATTGGTGAAAAACATCGATTGACTAATCCTGGAAAAGTTCTATTGGAATTAATTGAGGTTCAAAGTGGTGTCTATTTAGAAGAGGACGATATCACAAGGTTTGAAGATATTTATAAACGTAAATAGATTATTATAAGGTAACACCAGAATGCCTAAACCATTAATCAAGAAGTTCGGCCGTTACTTACTACTGTGTTTTGTATGGTTGCTCTCTCTATGACATGTTTTATCTGCAAAACCTGCTGGATTCCGGTGACGACATTCAAACTGTGCTGCTCCCATGGCGTAATGTTGACACTGCTAATTGGTGCTAATCTCCCCTTTGGTGATAAGGGTACTGAAGATGGAGGTATGCCAACCACCTTACCAGACATATATAGTGGTGGAGGCCGTTCGGTTTTCCTGCAATTGGCATTTTATTATTAGTGATTTTATTTTTTGTAAATATGTTGCATATAGAGTATCCCAAACTCAGTGATACTAAAAATCTACTTATCAAGAGCCCTTATGACTGCTATTGATTATTAACATAATATCTGACTATTGTCATTTTTAACTTAAATTTGTCGAGATAGAATAAAACACTTTTTACAAAAATGTAATATGAGGTGAGTTATGCTAAGAACAAATAAAGTGAGTTCAGACCAATGGGATAGCAAGTTTAATCAGATCTCTCAAAAGTTAGAAAATAGAAACATTGATATAGAGGTGGTAGCTATGGATCTCGGTGATCAGTTTGCAGCCACTGGAGTGCATTTAAAGGGACTAACATATGAACCTCGAGACAATGTAATCCAAATAGCATCTGATGACTTTTCTCACATTATAAATTCACCCTCTGAGGTTTATTTTACCTTAGATGAAGAAAGTATTGAATCGATTAAATCTATCGAATTGATCGATAGCGAAGACAGAAAACATATTGTGACATTTGAAGACGCATTACTCTTAGAGTAAGACAGTATAATAGAATTTCTCCGTAAAACGAGTAAGTGATGCTTAAGACTGAAAATAGGTATTTCGATCCTAGTAGAGATATATTAATTAGTCGAAATATTTCTACCTAATAAATATTATAATTAATAGGCTTGTAGAAGACTCAACCGAGTGCGCAAGTCTTTAATTTCATCTATCAATTCTAAAGCCAAGGCTGCACCAGCGAGGTTGACACTAAGACCCTGTTGTAAGCGTTTGACAATTAGGGCACGCTGAAAACTATGCCCGAGGGTGTAAAAATAAGTGTGTAAATACTCATTGTGTATAATCTAAAAAAGGATTAAATAATGAGTATTTTAATGAACAAAGAAAAAATGCAAGCGCTTGCC
>Ga0307492_10000344_pt1 | contig 20092 bp, 17 predicted proteins | sample SI3LmetaG_FD_202365 | JGI IMG/M metagenome (GOLD analysis project Ga0307492, IMG submission 202365) | Sea-ice brine microbial communities from Beaufort Sea near Barrow, Alaska, United States - SI3L | ecosystem: Environmental > Aquatic > Marine > Coastal | place: USA: Alaska | collected 2017-05-06 | reverse complement strand
GTTTTACAATTGCTGACTTGTTCAAGATAATAGGCTCAATTCAAATACTTTATATGCTCTATTGTGGTGATTCCTTTATGCTGGGTCAATTAACAGCGCCAAAAAATTTATGTTTATTACGTTTATCGGCTATTGGAGACGTTTGTCATGCCGTGGCGATGGTGCAACAAATTCAACGTTATTACCCAAATACTAAAATAACGTGGGTGATAGGCAAAGTTGAAGCTAATTTATTACAAGGATTACCCAACGTAGAATTTGTCATTTTTGATAAAAAAGCAGGATTGAAAGGTTATAAGGATTTACGCACTAAACTTACACATCAAAAATTTGATGTGTTGTTGCACATGCAAGTAGCCTTACGTGCTAGTTTGGCAAGCTTATGCATTAAGGCAAAAGTAAAAATTGGCTTTGATCGTAAACGCGCAAAAGAAGGCCAATGGCTTTTCACCAATAAAAAAATTGTCGCCCAACATGAACCACATGTACTAGACGGTTTTATGGGATTTGCAGAAGCTATCGGTGTTCCTACAGAAAGTCCTTATTGGCAAATGCCCATTGGTGATGTAAATGAGCTTTGGGCAAGTGAACTCCTCTCATTGACATCAGATCAACCTATCGCCGTTATTTCTCCTGCGGCAAGTAAAGCAGAAAGAAACTGGCATTCAGAAGGTTATGCAAAAACAGCCGATTATTTAACACAGTTAGGCTTTCAAGTGGTTATTTGTGGTGGGCCAACCACATTAGAACAATTATTAGCCACTGAAATTATCAGTTTCAGTAAATGCGATATTGTTAACTTAGTGGGAAAAACTAATTTAAAACAACTTCTTGCCATTCTTAAACTTTCGCATTTGGTGATTGCACCAGACACTGGCCCTGCACATATGGCCGTAACTGTTGGTACGCCTGTTATTGGTTTATACGCGCACAGTAACCCTTATCGCACTGGCCCTTATTTATATCAAAACTATGTCGTCAGCTGCTATCAACATACCGTACAAGAACAATACAAACAGAAACTTGAACACTTACCTTGGGGCATTCGCGCAAAAGGCAGTGACTTAATGAATGGCATTACTTTTACACAAGTGAAAGAAAAGCTCTTACTGCTCATTGAAGAACATTACCCAGAATTCATCATCAAATAACATTTCACTCAAAATCCGCTTCAAATGAATCAAAATTAGAACACAGTCCTTATTTCATTTTAATAAAGCCTAACTTTGTCTGCCTTACTTTTCCACCAAAAATAGCCTCATGAATAAACACGAATGAGTAACATCAACTGAACTAATTCAATAATCTGAATCGCATTACCTTGAATCATCCTGAGTGGTTTAGTGAAAGAAAAGTGGACATTAACGAGAAAGCGTTAATTGTTGATTTTTTGCTGATTAAAAGTCCACCTTTATCTCCACAATAACTTGTTAATATAACCGAGTACGTAGAAAATAAACTATCGATATCTTTAAAAAATTCGGTTATCGAAAGTAACGAAGATGAAGTGTTTTATAACATTAAAAAGGCAATTAAAAACACAGCTATCTCCATGATTTAGTCAGTGGAAAACTTTTTTTTGAGCATACTGACTAAGGTTGGTGGGCGCTGATGAATGACTTATATAAAGGAAGAAACACCAGTGTTTTTTGAGGATGGATTATTGATATCTCCAGCGCTCTTTGTATTATATTCGCCATCATTGGGTTTATTTTAGCGATGCCACAAAGGTGATTTAACCAGACATTATCGGTTAGCTTAACTGTTACTGTAGCCCTGATCATGACGTCAATATTATGGGCTTAATGAAATTAACATTATCACGATCACTCTTGTTGAATGATCACCTAAAGGCACTTGTATGAAAACGAACATAATTGGGTTAACACTACTGCTTTTAACCTTTAATAAGTTTTACCGCGGTTGCAACCTCGAATAATTCGGCATATACAAAATTGAATATTGATCTGACGTTAAAACAAAAACTTGGCGAGTATCACCCACCCTACGTCGCGAGTTGGATTGAAAATTCACAGGGCAAGTTGGTACGCACACTTTTACTTTAGCGTGAACAAGCGAAATGGTTAAAAGATATTCGTCGATGGCGGAGAGCGATGAAAAAGAATCACTGCAAAAAGGTAAATATACCTTATTTATTGAAGTGGTCAGAGAAAACGACATTTACGCTAGCAGCCACCAATGAGATTGATGAGATGAAATTTTCAGTCACGCCTTAATCATTTTATTAGCTTTATTAACTGAATGAACACAAAAGCTAACGTGGAATACTTATTATGAATATAAGAAAAATTATCGCGTTAACATTAACCTGTGCAATTAGCACACAAACGTTCGCTCATTCTCGTTGGGTTTTACCGACACACTTTAATTTGTCTGCTAAAAATGGCGAATGGATCATGCTTGATATTACGGCGTCGAATGAAACCTTTAATGTTGATAAAGCAAGGGGTGCAGATCTTGTAAAGGTTATAATGCCTGATGAAAAAATCTCTAGACCTTCATCAACTTATAAAGGACATCGCAAAAGTGTCGCTGATTACTTCTAACAAGGATCCGGTACTTATAAAATTACCAATAATAGTAATGCAGCCTACATGACTACCTATGAAATTGACGGCGACCGTAAAAGGTTATGGGCTAATAAAACATAACTTGGTGATAAATTGCCAAAAGATGCCAAAGCAATACAAATCACTTACCGTTACACATCCGTCAAACATTGCTGGAAATGAAAAGGTAACGTTTAAATTTTTATTCAATGGCAAAGCCCAAAAAAATGTTTCTGTAGAAATTACGGCTAATGGCGTTCGTTATAGAGATACCCCGAATACGTTAAAATTGCTCTCTAATGCAAAAGGCGAAATCACTTTTACACCCCAACATGCGGGGCGATATTTACTCGTTGCTGAGCATGAAGAAAATACACCAAAATCAGCTTTAGCAGACAAACGAATGGGTAGGGTGTTTTTAACGTTTGAAGCCCAACTTAATTAAACATTTATTGCGTTGCTATATTAACTTCAATAATTGCTTCAAGGTGCGTTGACTTGCGCCTTGGTTCTCAGTCACAACGCGGTGGGCACTTTCCCCGAGTGCTTGCTGAGTTTCTTCTGACATTAAAATTGCGTTAATTTCATGAAATAACTCATCACAAATATTTCTATCATCCGAATCACCTTTATCCTCGAGCTGAACAATGCCTTTTTCTGCGATGAGTTGCTGCATTACTTCAGCAAAGTTACTCATATTAGGACCAACAACAATGGGCTTTTTAAATAATGCCGGCTCGAGTGGATTGTGTCCACCAATCGCTGAAAAACTTCCACCCATCGTTACTACACTAGCTAAAGCACAAATGGGTAAAAGTTCTCCTAACGTATCAAGTAACCAGATTTGTTTGTCACTCGTCACCTTTTCTTGAGTACTTCTACGCGTAATAGAATACCCCCGGTCATGGCACAGCTCTGCTACTTCATTAAAACGTTCGGGGTGACGCGGTACAATGATTAATAATAATTTGGGGACGTTTTTTAGCAGTAAAGCAAAAGCATTTAACGCAATTTTTTCATCACCTTTATGCGTGCTGGCAACAACCCAAATTAATCGTTCGTCTTCAACAAAGCGAGCAAGCTCTTGCTGTTTATCTTTTACCGCTTGATTAACACTGATATCAAACTTTACATTTCCTGATATTTGACAGCGAGAAGCATCGGCACCTAAGGCTAAAAAATTATCATAATTTACTTGGCTTTGACAAAGTACTTTATCAAAACTATTAATGGTGGGAGTGATCAACCAAGCTATTTTGCTATAACTGTTCATTGATTTTTGTGATAAACGGCCATTAATTAATAAAAGCTTTATACCGTGATTTCGACTTTGTGCGATTAAGTTAGGCCACAATTCTGTTTCCATAAACACCATTGCTTTGGGTTTTAGTTTATTCAAAAAGGCCGCTATACAGAAAGTACTATCAAGGGGTAAATAACAATGTTGAACACGATCACCAAAAAGTTTGCTGACTTGTTCTGAACCTGTTGGGGTAAAAGTTGTTACGGTTATAACAGTTTTAGGTTTAGTTTCAAGTAATTGCATGATAAAACTTTTAAGCGCAATCACTTCACCAACACTCGCCGCATGAACAATAATGCCACCCGATTTTAGCTCTCTAGGCAACAAGCCAAAACGTTCACTTAAACGTTGTCTGTAAGCTGTTTGCTTTATGGAGCGTAAAAGCAGTAACAACCAAATAACAGGTAATACACAAAGAAAAAAAAGTCGGTATAACATCAAGGAAAATTGATAGCGCACAAAAAAAGCTCTTTAGTAGTTAATGCAAGCAGTATAGCCATTAAAGTAAACAATAAAAATACCCAAAGCTGATTGAGTTTGTTATTGTCTATACTACAAGAATGGAATCAAATAGCAGCCAAATAAAATGAGTGGATTTATTGACAGCAAGGGATTATTGAATCGATTAGTCGCTTTAACGAGCTTTCTTTTTGTTGTGCCTTTTTTATCAGCACAAGAATTTTCTGCCCCCGTGAATAATCAGCAAAATAATACGCCTATAATCGCAATAAAATCTCCAGAATCAATTAAATTTGCTGTCGATGACAATTTTTCATTATCAGGAGCATTTTATCTCGGTGATGCGCTTGGTGCGGGTGTATTACTCCTTCATGACTGCTCTCACAGTAGTAAAAGCTATTCTGTGCTGGGAGAATTATTAGCCGAACAAGGGATTAATGCACTTGCTATTGATTTTCGAGGTTATGGATCCAGTACATCCGAACTATTTTCTAATAAAGCCTTAAAACTAAAAGTAAAAAATATTGTTAGCTATCAAGCTGAAGTCGCCATGCTTACATCATATTGGGAAAAAGATGTACTTTACGCTTATAATTATTTACGCAGTAAAATAGGTAATGAACAGCCTATTTCTATTGTAGCAAGTGGCTGCGCGGTAAATGAAGCCGTTCAATTAGCGGATAAAATGCGTGTTAATAGCTTTGTTATTCTTTCTCCCATCATGGATTATATGGAAAAAGAGCATTATAAAAACTTAATGGATATCCCTACCTATTTTGTCAGTTCTGCGCATCATGCCGATAGCTTTTTAACCGCTCAAGAATTATTTTCATGGAATGGTGATAGCCGCTCTACAACACAGGTTTTTAAAGGTGTTAATCAAGGCCACAATTTATTACGCCGTAATAAGTTTTTGGCACAAAACCTTGCTACATGGCTTCTTGGAACAATGAAGTAACCTCAAATACACTGTTACTTTTCAAAAACCGTGTCGAGAATAATAGAAGAATTTGTCCGCTCTATACCTTCTAAAGAACAAACCATATTCAGAATTTCATTTAACTTTTCTAATGTTTGCGCTTGAATTGTCGCTAATAAATCGTACTCACCGCTAATAGAATAAATATGGCTGATGTTGTGAATTTTTCTTAAAGCGATACAAATATTTCGCCTTAAATTAGGGTTCACTTTTAGTGACACATTTGCTGAAATTAATTTATTACTATATTCACTGCCTAAAACAATACTATACGCTTTTATAACACCACTATTTTCTAATTTTGTTAAGCGGTTTTGTATAGCAGTGCGTGAAACTCCCGTTGCTCTAGCAATATCGGAAACACTTGCTCGGGCGTTACACCTTAATATAGAAAGCAGTTCTTCATCTTTTTCTGTGATCATGTTAAATACTCGATAACTCCGTCAAAAACCAATTAGACACCAATAATAGTCATTTTAACAGCCTTACATGTCACTTTACCTAATGAAAGAAGCATTAATTTAACTAGTGTCACTTTCTTAAAAGTTGGTCTAGGATAATAATACTATTATTATTCGAACCTATTAATAAGGAATTGTTGTGAACGACTCTTCAAACAACGCACGTTTTTACGCACATTTAAATGATCAAATTGAGCAAGTTAAAGAAGACGGTTTATATAAAGCCGAACGTATTATTACTACCGCACAACAACCTAATATTGCTGTGGCAACAGGTGAAGCTGTTGTGAATTTCTGTGCAAACAATTATTTAGGTTTAGCAAATCATCCTCAACTTATCGCTGCAGCAAAAGCAGGTTTAGACGAGCATGGCTTTGGTATGGCGTCAGTACGTTTTATCTGTGGTACTCAAGATATCCATAAAACGTTAGAAGGTAAATTAAGTCAATTTTTAGGCATGGAAGATACCATTCTTTATTCTTCATGTTTTGATGCTAATGCTGGCTTGTTTGAAACGTTATTAAATGCTGAAGATGCCATTATTAGTGATTCTTTAAACCACGCATCGATTATTGATGGGGTGCGTTTATGTAAAGCAAAACGTTATCGTTATGCTAATAATGATGCCAGCGACCTAGAGCAACAGTTAATTGCTGCTGATGCAGCAGGTGCGCGTTTTAAATTAATTGCTACCGATGGCGTATTCTCGATGGATGGCGTTATCGCTAACTTGAAAGCCGTTTGTGATTTAGCAGACAAATATAATGCTTTAGTGATGGTTGATGATTCTCACGCCGTGGGTTTTGTTGGTGAAGAAGGTCGTGGTAGCCACGAGTATTGTGAAGTCATGGGCCGCGTAGATATAATTACTGGTACATTAGGTAAAGCGATGGGCGGCGCATCAGGCGGTTATACTTCAGGTAAAAAAGAAACGATTGAATGGTTACGTCAACGTTCTCGTCCTTACTTATTTTCAAACTCATTAGCACCCGCAATTGTTAATGCGTCAATCACAGTGATTGACTTATTAGCTGAAGGTGGCGAATTACGTAAAACATTAAAAGATAATGCCCGCTACTTCCGTGAAAACATGGAAGCTGCAGGTTTTACCTGTGCCGGCGCTGATCACGCAATCATCCCTGTTATGTTAGGTGATGCAAAAGTAGCGAGCGAAATGGCAAGTCGACTTTTAGCTGAAGGTATTTATGTGATCGGTTTCTCATTCCCTGTTGTTCCAAAAGGCCAAGCACGTATTCGCACGCAAATTTCAGCAGCACATACCAAAGAGCAACTTGATAAAGCCATTTCAGCCTTTATTAGCATTGGCAAAGAAATGAACATTATTGACTAAGGTCGAAGGAAACACGATGAAAGCACTAGCAAAATTAAAAGCTGAACCGGGCATTTGGATGACCGATAGTGAAAAGCCACAATTAGGTCATAACGATTTATTAATTAAAATTAAAAAAACGGCTATTTGTGGTACCGACATTCATATTTATAACTGGGATGATTGGGCGCAAAAAACCATTCCTGTTCCTATGGTTGTCGGTCATGAATATGCGGGCGAAGTTGTTGGTATTGGCCAAGAAGTAAAAGGATTCTCATTAGGCGATCGTGTTTCTGGTGAAGGTCATATTACTTGTGGTCACTGTAGAAACTGTCGGGGTGGTCGTACTCATTTATGCAGAAACACCGTTGGCGTTGGCGTAAACCGTGAAGGTTCATTTGCTGAGTACTTAGTGATCCCTGCTTTTAATGCTTTCAAATTACCTGATGAAATTTCTGATGATTTAGCGGCAATATTCGACCCCTTTGGTAATGCTGTTCATACCGCATTGTCTTTTGATTTAGTGGGTGAAGATGTGCTTATAACGGGTGCTGGTCCCATTGGGATAATGGCTGCTGCAGTTGCTAAACATGTTGGTGCTCGTCATGTTGTCATTACCGATATTAATGAATACCGCTTAGATTTAGCTCGTAAAATGGGCGCTACGCGTGCGGTTAACGTCAGTAAAGAAAACTTAAACGACGTGATGACAGATCTAGGTATGACTGAAGGCTTTGACGTTGGTATGGAAATGTCGGGTGTGCCAATGGCTTTCACCTCAATGTTAGAGAACATGAATAACGGTGGGAAAATTGCCATGCTAGGTATTCCTGGTAATGACATGGCGATAGATTGGAGTCAAATTATTTTCAAAGGCTTAACCATTAAAGGTATTTATGGCCGTGAAATGTTTGAAACTTGGTACAAAATGGCAAGTTTGATTCAGTCTGGTTTAGATTTATCACCCATAATTACTCATCATTTTGATATTGATGATTTCCAGCAAGGTTTTGACATTATGCGTTCAGGCCAATCGGGGAAAGTTATTTTAAGCTGGGATAACTAGATTTTTCGAATGATCTCGATAATGTTATAACAAGTTTTACACATAACAAATCATAAGCCGGCTCATTCGAACTGGCTTTTTTAATCTTCACTCCTTAAAATATGTAACCTGTAACACTTGAACTTTAAGGGTGAAATACACTATCAATTCGTTATAATGCACTTTCTAACCTATGTTTATCTCTTAAAAGGCAATATTGTGACAACTCCCGGCAATCTATTTATTCTTTCCGCGCCAAGTGGAGCAGGAAAATCAAGCTTGATCAAAGCCTTGTTATCTCAAGAATCAACGCGACCTATGGAAGTTTCGGTGTCACATACTACAAGAGAGCCACGTCCCGGTGAAAATAATGGCGAACATTATCACTTTATTAGTGTGGATAAGTTTAAGGCACTGATCACAAAAAATGAACTTTATGAATACGCTGAAGTTTTTGAAAACTATTATGGGACTTCAGAAACTGCTATAGACATACAACTTGCGCAAGGTGTTGATGTTTTCCTTGATATAGATTGGCAAGGTGCTCAGCAAGTTCGAATGAAAAAGCCTGAGGTAACCACGATTTTCATTAGTCCTCCTTCAAAAAAAGAGCTAGAAAATCGTCTCAGAAAGCGTGGACAAGACAGCGAAAAAATCATTGAATCTCGCATGTCACAAGCAAAAGCGGAATGCTCACACTACAATGAATTTGACTATGTTATTGTTAATAACGACTTCGCCCAAGCACTCAGCGAGTTAACAACCATTGTTAATAACCAACGTTTGAAATACAGCCAACAATCTATTACTCACCAATTGATGTTTGACGAATTGTTAAAAGAGTGATATTTCAGCCCAGTTATTCCTTCTATGCAGATCTATACCTTGCTTAATACCCTGTAGGTCAGTAAACTACGGCACTATTTTAAAAATTTTAAGTTGGAGTGATCAAATGGCTCGCGTTACAGTTGAAGGTGCGGTAGAAAAAGTAGGTAATCGTTTTGATTTGGTGTTGATTGCATCTCGTCGTGCTCGTCAAATTGCGACTGGTGGTAAAGAACCTTTGGTTGATGCAGAAAATGATAAACCAACCGTAATCGCTTTACGTGAAATTGAAGCTGGTTTGATCACAACTGAAGTAATGAACGTTAGTGATCGTCATGCACAAGTTCAGCAAGATACTGCAGAACTTGCAGCTGTTGCAGCTATTGTTGGTGGCGCTCAACCACAGCTATAAATTATTTAATCGTCTTTAGCGATTAGATATATCAAACGCGTCATCATTCCTGCAATGATCACGCGTTTTTTATTGTCAGTAATTAACGAATAACGTATTCTGTTAATATCACTAAAAACACTGACTGACGGTAATAAATTCCGCTCAGCCTAATCATCAAGGATGTCATGCGTGTACCTTTTTGAACCATTAAAAGAGCTTGTTTCAAGCTATCTTTCTAAAGTACAAATTGACTTATTAAAACAAGCATACCTCGTGGCGCGTGAAGCCCATGAAGGACAAATGCGTTCCAGTGGTGAACCTTATATAACTCACCCTGTTGCGGTTGCTTTAAATTTAGCTCGAATGAACCTTGACCATGAAACGTTGATGGCGGCATTACTGCATGATGTCATTGAGGATACTCCCGTTACCAAAGACGAATTAGCCGAATTATTTGGTTATACCGTTGCTGAATTGGTTGAAGGGGTCAGTAAACTTGATAAATTAAAGTTTGATAATAAAGAAGAAATGCAAGCGGAGAACTTCCGTAAAATGATACTTGCCATGGTGCAAGACATTCGCGTTATTTTGATTAAACTTGCTGATCGCACGCATAATATGCGTACACTTGAATCTTTACGGCCTGACAAACGAAGACGTATTGCTCGTGAAACACTCGAAATTTATGCACCTATTGCCAACCGCTTAGGTATTCACGATACAAAAAATGAGTTAGAAGTTTTAGGTTTTGAAGCACTGTATCCGATGCGTTCACGTGCGCTCAAATCAGCGGTAAAACAGGCACGTGGCAACCGTAAAGAAATTGTTAATAACATTCAAGAAGAAATAGCCGCCCGCCTTGCAGAATGTGGTTTGAAAGCTGAAGTTATTGGCCGTGAGAAACACCTTTATTCAATTTATCGTAAAATGTTGAATAAAGAATTGATGTTTAATGAGGTAATGGATATTTACGCTTTTCGCGTTATTGTTGGCAATAAAATTGACAATTGTTACCGTGCACTTGGTGCCGTCCATAACTTATTCAAACCTATTGAAAGTCGCTTTAAAGATTACATCGCCATTCCTAAAACCAATGGTTATCAATCTTTGCATACTTCCCTCATTGGTCCACACGGTATTCCTGTAGAAATTCAAATTCGTACCGAAGATATGGATCAAATGGCAGATAAAGGTGTTGCTGCTCACTGGCTCTACAAACAAGACGGTGACCAAAGTGGCACAACGGCTCAAATGAAAGCCCGCCGTTGGATGCAAAGTTTATTGGAATTGCAACAAAGTGCAGGTAGCTCTTTTGAATTTATTGAAAATGTAAAATCAGACTTATTTCCTGAAGAAATTTACGTTTTTACGCCAGATGGACGTATTATTGAACTGCCTATGGGTGCAACCGCTGTTGATTTTGCTTATGCTGTTCACACAGATGTGGGCAACTCATGTGTTGGTGTAAAAGTTGACCGCAAACCTTATCCACTCAGTAGAGCCATTGATTCAGGCCAAACGATTGAAGTGGTAACCTCTTCTGCTGCACGTCCTAATGCAACCTGGCTTAATTTTGTGGTGACCTCTAAAGCACGTTTACAAATACGCACTTACTTGCGTTCACAAGAGCAAACTGAATCTTATAGTTTAGGGCGACGTTTATTAAGTCATGCGTTAGGTAAGTTAGATATTGAAGATATTAGCCAAGAAAAAATTGATCAAGTTGTCAAAGAAACGGGTAACACTAGCTTAGAACAACTTATGGTTAATATTGGTTTAGGTAATGCATTAAGCATTGGGATCGCTCGACGATTAACCGATGAATTTACCGACGATAACATTGAAAATAGTTTCACCAACAACAAAACTAAAATGCCAATAAAAGGTACTGAAGGTATGTTAGTGAGTTATGGTAAATGTTGTCGCCCTATTCCAGGAGACAGTATTCTTGCTTACTTAAGTCCGGGTAAAGGCTTAATGGTGCACCAGCAAGGCTGTAGAAATATAAAAGGCCATGAGCATGGTGGTTTATTCCCCGTAAAATGGGATAGCGATATCGACCGAGACTTTATTGCAAAGTTACGTGTTGAAATACTTAATCATCAAGGCGCATTAGCCCTACTCACCAATGTTGTCGCGAGATGTGAATCAAATGTTCATACGCTAAATTCTGGAGAAAAAGACTCTGGTTTATATGTCATCGACATGGAAATAACCTGTCGTGATCGAGTGCACTTAGCTAATATTATTCGAAAAATAAAAGTGATGATTGATGTGCAGCGTGTTGTGCGTAATAAGTAGTCAATTATATTTAACAAAATTATGTTGTAGGAAATTATTATGAAAACCATTATTAGTACAGACAATGCTCCGAGTGCCATTGGTACATACAGCCAAGCAGTAAAAGTTAATAATACCGTTTATCTTTCAGGTCAAATCCCACTTGTTCCAGCAACAATGGTCGTTGTTTCTGATGATTTTACCGAGCAAACTCACCAAGTATTCAAAAATTTAGTTGCTGTCTGTGAAGCTGCAGGTGGCAATATTAACGATATGGTGAAAGTAAATATTTTCATGATGGATTTAGCTAATTTCGCAACGGTAAATGAAGTGATGAGCCAGTATTTTTCAAAGCCTTATCCTGCTCGCGCAGCCGTTCAGGTTTCTCGTTTACCAAAAGATGTGCTCATCGAAATTGATGGCGTGATGGAATTACCTAACGTCGGATAATATCGGGCTGTAAGCCCTAAATTATATTCCCCCTTTAAATATAAGTGTTACACATAATAGTTATATTTTAGGGGAAGCCGTCAAATAAATTTAAACAATCAGCTTATGTTTTATAAGTGATTTTTTTACATTTATTTAGACAATGAACCATAACGTTTAAATGTGAAGTGTAATGACTCCTGAAAGATTAGAAAGAATAAATATGATGCTCGATCACCGCCAACCAGATTTAACGGTTTGTATGGAAGGTGTACATAAGTCGCATAACCTTGCGGCGGTTGTGCGCACCGCTGATGCCATTGGCGTAAGTGATGTGCATGCCATATGGAAAAGCGATGAAATGGAAGTGCGTGGTGGTAGTGCCGCTGGCAGTCAAAACTGGATTGATGTTCATAACTACAGCAAAACGAAAGATGCTATTGATGAATTAAAAAAACAAGGTATGCAAATTTTAGTCACCAACCTTTCTGATACTGCAGTCGATTTTCGTGAAATTGATTACACAAAACCAACAGCGATTATTTTAGGCCAAGAAAAGTTTGGGGCTTCAGATGTCGCCCTTGCAATGGCCGATCAAGATATAATGATCCCCATGGTTGGCATGGTGCAATCACTAAATGTTTCTGTTGCCTGTTCCGTCATATTATATGAAGCACAACGCCAGCGTCAATTAGCTGGAATGTATGATACACCAGGTATTGATGAAAACCGTCGTCAGCGTTTCTTATTCGAAGGTGGGCATCCCATTTTTGCTGAAGCCTGTAATCGTAAAGGTTTACCTTATCCGACGATTGATAAAGATGGACAAATTATTGCCTCTGAACCGTGGTGGGAGCAAATGCAAATGACTCAAGCTGCATGGAAAGCATTAGATAACTAAGCCATAGCTTACTGAACTTTGATACTCATATTCTGTGGGTAAATGATAAAAAGGATTAAAGCTCAGTGTCAAAAGGGCTAGCAAAACTTGCACAAATAGCCATCACCAGCTTAAAGGGGGTTGGACCAAGCATGGCTGAAAAGCTATCAAAAATTGGCTTGATTTCACTACAAGATTTACTTTTTCACTTACCTAATCGTTATGAAGACCGGACACGTGTAACTTCAATACGTGACTGTTTTCCTGGTGTTTTTACCAATATAATTGGCGAAATTACTGAAAGCCAAATTATTAGTGGCAAACGACGCATGCTACTGGTTACTGTCCAGGACGGATCTGGCACAGTCAACCTTAGATTTTTTCGCTTTACCGCTTCACAAAAAAACAATTTAGCGCTCGGGGTAAACATTCGCTGTTATGGTGAAATTAAACGTGGTGCTCGTGGTTTTGAAATAATCCACCCTGAATATAAACCACTTGATGAAGATCAGCCGTTAACCGCTGTAGACGAAACACTAACACCCGTTTACCCAACCACGGATGGCTTACGACAAATAACCTTACGTAATTTAACAGAACAAGCCTTAATTAGATTACAGCGGGGGCAAGTTGAAGAATTATTGCCTGACGAATTTAATTTACAGAACTATTCTCTAGAAGAAGCCTTGGCGCTTATTCATCGTCCACCTCCTGACACATCGGTAATTCAATTAGAAGAAGGCAAGCACCCTGCACAACTACGTTTGATAAAAGAAGAATTACTGGCGCATAATTTAAGTATGCTGAAATTACGTCAGTCTAGCGATGTACACAAATCTGTATCTTTAAAGAAAAAAGAAGCACTGAGTGGGAAATTTTTAGCATCATTACCTTTTTCGCCCACTAATGCGCAAACAAGAGTAGTGAAAGAAATTCGTAAAGACTTAACACAAGCTCAACCCATGATGCGATTAGTACAAGGTGATGTCGGTTCAGGAAAAACCTTAGTAGCAGCACTCGCTGCAATTACCGCGATCAGTGAAGGTTTTCAGGTTGCCTTAATGGCACCAACAGAAATTTTGGCAGAGCAACACGCCATTAATTTTCAACATTGGTTTGAGCCACTTGAGATTAGTGTTGGTTGGCTCGCAGGAAAAACAAAAGCGAAAGCAAGGCGCCACGCTTTAGAACATATCGAAAATGGCAACATGCAAATGATCGTTGGTACCCATGCCTTGTTTCAAGACCAAGTTAAGTTTCACAAATTAGCGCTTATCATCATAGATGAACAGCATCGTTTTGGCGTTCATCAACGTTTGTCGTTAAGAGAAAAAGGTGCTTTCGACGGTAATTTTCCGCATCAACTGATCATGACAGCCACGCCTATTCCCCGTACTTTGGCGATGACTGCCTATGCTGATTTAGATACGTCGATTATTGATGAACTTCCCCCTGGGAGAACACCAATAAATACCGTTGCATTACCCGACACACGACGTGATGACGTAATAGAACGTATTAGAAAGGGTTGTGTACAAGACAACCGACAAGCTTATTGGGTATGTACGCTAATTGAAGAATCAGAAGTATTGCAATGCCAAGCTGCTGAAGATACAGCCGTTTATTTACAAGAACAGTTGTCAGAATTGAAAGTTGGTTTAGTTCACGGACGAATGAAAGCCGCTGAAAAACAATCTGTGATGAAATTATTCAAAGACGGTGATTTAGATTTACTCGTTGCCACTACCGTTATTGAAGTGGGTGTTGATGTACCCAATTCAAGTTTAATGGTCATTGAAAACCCTGAGCGATTAGGTTTAGCACAATTGCATCAATTACGTGGTCGAGTCGGTCGAGGCACCGTCGCTTCACATTGTGTATTAATGTATAAAAGCCCACTATCTAAAACTGCCATAAAACGCTTAGCGGTATTACGGGAAAGTAATGATGGTTTTGTTATTGCACAAAAGGATTTAGAAATACGAGGTCCCGGAGAGTTATTAGGTACTAAGCAGACCGGTCTGGCTGATTTAAAAATAGCCGACTTACTGAGAGATGCGCATTTAATTCCAGAAGTACAACAACACGCTTACCTGATTTGGAAGAAGTACCCGCAAAATGCACAAGCAATTATTCAGCGTTGGATGGGTGAACGTGAACATTTCTCGAATGCTTAACTTCGTTCCTACAAAAAGATAAGCATCCGATAATATCTAAGTATTACTTTCTAACTCTCTTCAACAGACACAATCCTAATAAAAAGCCAAAACCTATTGTTCCTCCACCACTTGAACGTTGGACTTTCGTAGGCGTTGGAGTCGTTGTCGGTACAACAACGACAGGTGTTAAGCTTACGGTAACGTTACGACTGGTTTTAATGCTAGCGCCTGTGCTGTCAGTAACGGTTAACTCAACGTTATAGCTGCCAGCTTGAGCATAAGTATGGCTTGGGTTTTGCAAATTACTATTATTGCTATCACCAAAAGCCCAAGCATAAACATACTGTGAATCACCACCTGCTAACGTTGAAGTGAAGTTTACCACCAATTCGTTAGCTGAATAAGAAAATGATGCGGTTAAATCAGACGGTTCTGAAGAACTTGAAATCGTCACTGTCGCAGACGTGCTATCAGAACTTTGTAAATCTACCTTCATGCTAAAATCAAGTTTTGGTAAAATCATTCCAGATTCAGGTTGCTCTGGTGAAGAATAATCATCAGCATCGCTGAAGAAGCTAGACGCCAAACTGTGTTCGTCTCCGCTAAATGCATTTTGATCATACAAACTAAAAGCGGCATCGTGTATTTGATAGTATGAGTTGCGTATACTTCCATCTGAAGATTTAATCAGGTTTTGATCAGCATCGACCACGCCTATAAATAACTCACCCGCATGCTCATCTACTTTGTTATCAGCTATATTATCGTTTCGATACCAAAGTAAAACACCTGTGTCATAACCTGAATTTCTCAATCGACTATCAACACCTGTGTGGCTGCGTAGTTGTATATAATAGTTATGGGATAACCCATCAATTTTATCCGATAAACGGCTAAAGCCATTTAATATTACTTGGCTTTCTGTTTCACCATCAATCGTAATTATATCATTTGAGCCATTAATTACTTTAATTTCATCTGTTACAAAGCCATATCCACCTACCGCCTGATCAGTAATATAATTTATTTTAATCGTGATTCTTTGGTTAGCAAAACTAGAGAGATCAAAGGTTAAGTCAACCCACTTTAAGTCACCTTCTGCACTTAGGATATCAGCTGAGTTACTGCTAAGATATTCTCCTATTGTAGGGTAGTAAGGATTATTACTGTCGGTATGATTTCCTTTTATCGATGTATCGTTTACAAGCACTTGCACGTAGTCGTAATCTTCCTCTATTTCCCAACGCGCTTTCATTGATAGTGTCGAAGTACCTGCAGGTACTTCGACTGAAAATGACAGGCTGTTGCTTAACATATCGCCTTTATTTGAATAAAACTGATATTCACCGGAATACGCTGCAGGAAAGTCTAATTGTAAAGGAGGTAAATTCACTTTGATCTGATTGACCTCTGTATGGTCAACCGTACTCACCAAAGATATACTTTCATTACTTAACGTATCGAAATCAACTTCATGTTGGTTTATCCAGTTGCCTTGATAGCGTTCTTGTAAATAATCTCTTGCTAACGGGCTAAAAGCTGAGGGACGAGTTCCTGCAGGAACACCTAACCAAGTACCCGAAGCCATTACTGACCATTCTGATACCGGTGCACCGATATCACTACTATCAATATCATATTCATCAAGTAACCCTAAATCATGGCCAAATTCATGTACAACAACCCCAGGAGCTGCATCAATAGGATTAATAGTATAGCCAAAAGCTTTAATGTCCGAACCGGGAATAGATGCGGCCTGAGTACCGGCTTCATTTAAAACAAAACTACGATGTGACCAAATAGCATCCTCAGCTAAATTTCCACCGCCGGCTTCTTCACCAATGCTAGAATGAAAAAGCATAATATGGTCAATGACTCCATCTGGTTCATTAACATTTCCGTCGCCATCGAAATCAAACAAATCGGTTTTATCGTAATCGGTTAAATTTATGCCACTTGCAACAAGCAGTGTTACCGCCTCAATAACAAGCTCTTTAACATTTTTATCGCTCTCTGTTTCTTCATCATTGGCACCGTAATAGCTCGCATCATTAGCCGCCGTTACCCAATCATTTACTTGCCCTGAGAAAAAAAACTGTTGCCCTGATTCATGTTGATAATATTGAAAAGCAGATTCGATATTCTGTCCTGCTGGACCATCAAATCCAGTAGAAGAAAATAAAAGATCATTATAATGAGCAACAGGATAATTTGGGTAATACATTCCAGTATCACCTGATGACAAACCATTATCGTCATGCTTTAGGTCAGTAAAGTCGATCAATATAGCGAGAACATTGACCGTCGTTTCAACTTGAGCAGCAGGCGATTTTTGCAATAAAGCATGTGCGACTTGCGTTTTTTTCAATTCGCTATTAAAACCCAAGCTTTCGCGAAACTCACGACTACTGAAACGCTCAGCCGCAGAAACTTTCTTCGATAATTCAATCGGCAACACGCTAGGCTCAAACGTTTTTTTTGCTAGAAAGCGAGTAAGTGCTCGTTTTTTTTGTTCGTTCGTTGCGTTTATCGGCAACTCACCTCTTTTTTCTAACCAATAGAGGATTTGCTCTTTGTTGATAACACCAGCATCTGTTGGTGAGCTTTTAGAAAGCTTTTGGATATCGTTAATACTTTCTGCTTGTAAAGGCAAGGTACAGCTCAGCACTAACAGACCTAATAAATGTGAAATTTTCATATATTTCCCCACGGATGAATGCTTATTTTTTACACGGCTGAAAGGCTGAATTTTTCTTCTGAATATATGCCTTTACTGCTTTATCTATCTCTTCATCGGATAATGCGGCATCAATTTTACCGCGAGCAATTAACATCTCTTTTAATTGTTGAGTACGCTTAAGTGGAGGTGTCGTTGATTGCTGACAAATTATTTTATTTTTAACAACCTTTTCATTCACATTTTTAGTGATTAATTGCTGAGAAGTTTGCTGACATCCTTGTAATAAAAAAATGACAAAAAATAAATAAAATTTCATAACATTGCCGCCTGTAAAGATAATGTTAACCATAATACAACATATTAATTAACGGATAAAGTTTAGCCACAACATAAACCCTATCCATATTAAAAGCATTGAGCACCGCACGTTCGATAAAAATCACCTTCACTTGATTTCAAGTGTTAAACATTCACAAAAAATACGGTAAACTGTTAGTAATTTTAGTGATAAGTGAATGTTAGATGCCAACTCAACAAGATAATCATCAAGAAAATGAGTCAAACTCTTCAAGTGAAACCACTACGCATTTTGGCTACCAAACCGTAGAAAAAAACGAAAAAGAGTCAAAAGTTGCCAGTGTCTTTCACTCTGTCGCCGCACAATATGATGTAATGAATGATTTAATGTCTTTTGGGATTCATCGTTTATGGAAGCGATTCACAATTGACGCAAGTGGCGTGCGCCCTGGTAACAAAGTACTAGATTTGGCGGGTGGAACTGGTGACTTAACGGCAAAATTTTCTCAACTTGTCGGCCGTGAAGGTAAAGTCATTCTTGCTGATATCAACAGTTCAATGCTTAATGTTGGCCGAGATAAATTACGTGACAAAGGTTTAGTACAAAATATTGAATACGTACAAGCCAACGCTCAATATTTACCTTTTGAAGATAACACCTTTGATATTGTCACTATCGCTTTTGGTTTACGTAACGTGACTGATAAAGACATGGCGCTTCGCTCTATTTACCGTGTGTTAAAACCAGGTGGTCGTTTATTAGTATTAGAATTTTCAAAACCAGAACACGAGATTGTCAGCAAGGCTTACGACTTTTATTCATTTAACATTCTTCCTAAAATGGGTGAATTAGTCGCTAAAGATGGTGATAGCTATCAATATTTAGCCGAATCAATTCGCATGCACCCTGATCAAGAAACCTTAAAAGATATGATGGACACTGCTGGTTTTGAACAAACAAGTTTCAAAAACTTAACGGGTGGTGTCGTTGCTTTACATAAAGGCTATAAGTTTTAATTGTGACAAAAATCAGCATACAGTTAATGTTTCAACAAACATTCTGCGCAACAGTAGAGTTTGTGGTTAATCAAGCGTTGGCACTTAATCTTAAGGGTAATAATGTGTTAGCTCCTTTAGAGCAAAAAACATTAACCATTGTATTAACTGAGCTAGGTTTTCCATTAAGTTTCTCAATTAATGAGCGTAAAATTTTAGTGACTAGTTTACTCGAACGCAGTGACTGCACCATTAAAACGAGCGGAAAAACGTTACTTGAACTAAAAAAAGAAAAACAAATTACCACGCTAATTAAACAAGAAAAGCTTGATGTTCAAGGAGATATAAAAGTGGCTCAATTGTTTGCAAATATTGCAGAGTCATTAGATATTGATTGGCAAAGCGAAATAGCTAAGCACATTGGCGATATTCCAATGTATAAACTTTCGCAATTAGGTAAAAGTTTAACGGAAAAGTTTACTTTTGCAGCCCAACAAATACAAGCCGACGCCAGCGAATGGTTAGTGCACGAAAAACGCTTAGTCTTGACGGCAAGTCAACTACATAGTTTTAGTCAACAAGTTTCAGAGGTATCCAGGCAGACAGATACACTATCTGAACATATTCAGCGACTTGTTGAAAAAACCAGTACACCTACTTCAACCTAATTTCCAAGGAACATTGTGAGCAGTTTTCGACTTTATCGCATCATTAAAACATTTCTTCAATTTGGTCTTGATGAACTGATCCCTAGCCACTTGTTACCTTGGTACGCAAAGGTTATTCGTTTTAGTTTATTCTGGTTACGTAATAAACATAAGAACAAGTCCTCTGCTTTGCGCCTTCGATTAGCGATAGAGTCTTTAGGTCCGGTATTTGTTAAGTTTGGGCAAATGCTTTCCACCCGACGAGATATTCTTCCAGATGATTTCGCTAGCGAACTTGCACTTTTACAAGATCAGGTGCCTGCTTTTGACGGAGAATTAGCCAAGAAAATTATTTTAG
>Ga0307492_10000343_pt1 | contig 20093 bp, 17 predicted proteins | sample SI3LmetaG_FD_202365 | JGI IMG/M metagenome (GOLD analysis project Ga0307492, IMG submission 202365) | Sea-ice brine microbial communities from Beaufort Sea near Barrow, Alaska, United States - SI3L | ecosystem: Environmental > Aquatic > Marine > Coastal | place: USA: Alaska | collected 2017-05-06 | reverse complement strand
GCCGCTTTTTCAGCCGTGCCGCCAATGCCTATCCCTAACATCCCTGGTGGACACCAACCCGCGCCCATAGTGGGCAATGTTTTAACTACCCAGTCGGCAATATCATCACTGGGGTTAAGCATGACCATTTTAGATTTATTTTCAGAGCCACCACCTTTGGCTGCAATCATAATTTCAATTTCACCGCCGGGTACAGTATCGATATGCACAACTGCTGGTGTATTGTCTTTTGTATTGACTCGTTTACCTGCGGGATCGGCGACAATCGATGCACGCAATGGATTATCCGGATTTAAATAAGCACGGCGAGTACCTTCATCAACCATTTGTTGCACGGTTAAATCTGTTTTATCCCATTGCACACCCATACCGATTTTCACAAAACAGGTCACTATGCCGGTGTCTTGACACAACGGGCGTTTACCCTCAGCTGACATGCGCGAGTTGATGAGTATCTGCGCCATGGCATCTTTTGCCGCCTGACTTTTTTCTTTGTTGTAAGCCTTTTCAACCGCCTTGATGTAATCAAGGGGATGATAATAAGAAATATACTGTAAAGACTCTTCAATACTGTCGATAAAATCTTGCTGACGGATAACAGCCATAGATGCCTCTTAAATTTTCTGGTTAAATTTTCACTTATTGATATGATAACCTGATCACGCAATTTGCTCCACTGTCAGTAACACTTCAACAGTATTTTTAGGTACACAAAGTAGTCATCATGAACAACCACACTTATTCATTAACAGTCAGCCCCCTTAATATATCTAGCGACTGTTCAATGGCAGACGTATTTGCTCACTTTGCTGATAAAACTTGGGCAATGCTTTTAGACTCTGCTGATAGCAAACGTCAAGATGGCCGCTTCGATATTATGGTTGCCAATCCGATTGCCACCATCACTACCATTGGCAATACCAGCGATGTGTGGCAACAAGATACTGATCTAAATCAAGAAAGCTCACTCAACCCTTTGTCTCTAGTGCAAAACATGCTTGAAAAACACATGCCTATCAATCAAGTTAAATCAGTTAATAAGTTTAATCTGCCATTTATGGCTGGTGCGCTAGGTTTGTTTGGTTATGACTTGGGTAAATGTTTTGAAAATTTGCCGAATAAAAATGAAAATGAGTATTCAACCCCAGATATGGCGATAGGCATTTACGCGTGGAGCATCATTAAGGACAATATTAATCAGCAATTTTATTTATGTTATTTGGACCAATACTCCCATCCAACTAGCAACGAAATTCAACAATTAGTTGAGTGTGGTAACACCTCACAATCCTTTATTTTAACCAGTGATTGGCAATCTAATATGAGCCAAGAACAATATACACAGAAGCTGTCGTGTATTTCGGCCTACTTGCAAGCCGGAGATTGTTATCAAATTAACTTAGCCCAGCGTTTTTCAGCCCATTATATGGGTGACGAATGGCAAGCTTATCAGCAGTTACGTGTAGCAAATCATGCACCCTTTTCTGCATTTATACGCTTGGCAGACAGTGCAGTGATGAGTATTTCTCCTGAACGATTTATATCTGTTAATGAGGGCATGGTTCAAACCAAACCCATTAAAGGAACCAGACTACGCAGCACAGACCCTAAACAAGATAAACTACAAATCGACTCCTTATTAAGTGCAGAAAAAGATCGCGCTGAAAATTTGATGATTGTTGATTTACTGCGTAACGACTTAAGCAAACACTGCCAGCCGGGCACTGTCAATGTGCCTGATTTGTTTAAATTAGAAAGCTTTGCCGCAGTTCATCATCTAGTGAGTACCGTCACAGGCAAGCTAAAAACAACCAGCACCCCTATAGATTTACTGCAAGGTGCGTTTCCCGGAGGCTCAATTACCGGAGCCCCAAAAATACGTGCTATGCAGATTATTGACGAACTAGAGCCGAACAACCGTAACATTTACTGCGGCAGTATTGGCTATCTAGGCGTGTTTGGCGACATGGATACCAATATATGTATTCGTACTTTACTATGCGAAAAATCACGCGAAAAATCACGCGAAAAATCACGCGAACGATCAAACAATCAAAAAATAATGCATTGCTGGGCAGGCGGAGGCATCGTACTCGACTCTAACGCAAAAGATGAATACCAAGAAAGCTTAGATAAAGTGTCAAAAATATTACCTGTCTTGAGTCAATATTCCACAATGTCGAAACTTGGGAAGGCCCATGGATAAAGCACAATTTCTCACTCGATTTCATCATGCCAAACAAATTAATAGTGAGGCCGATTTTCCACTTAGAGAGCCTGGCAGGCCTGCCGCAGTATTATTACCTATAATGGAATACAACAATGAGCTAACTGTGTTGTTTACAGTCAGAGCGAATCACTTAAGGCATCATGCTGGTCAAATAAGTTTCCCCGGTGGTAAACAGGAGCTAACTGATAATTCTTTGGTCGAAACGGCTTTGCGTGAAACCCATGAGGAAGTTGGTTTACCCCCCTATAAAGTAGAAGTTGTCGGTAACTTACCGGTATATCGCACGGTGAGTCGATTTGAAGTGATACCTTATGTGGGCTTCGTTTCTGCTCCCACCCGCTTAATATTGGATAAAAATGAAGTGGAGAGCACTTTCGAAGTACCACTGAGTTTTTTAATGGATCAAAATAACCATTTAATACATTGGGTTAAACGCAAAGATGGGCAGTTTCCGGTGTACTTTATCCCTTGGAAGGAACATAACATTTGGGGCGCAACTGCTGCTTTTGTGCGTAATCTATCGAATCATTTCTAACGTTTTCATCATCAAAGCGTAAACATTTAAAGCAATCTTTACAGCGCTATTTAAGTTGTTATATCTACAGCTATTGTTCTAAACACATTTAACTAGGACAATCAGTTTTTATCTATTCTAGTGAAGTAAACAAAATGATCAGTGTTTTTGATATGTTCAGCATCGGTATTGGCCCTTCCAGCTCCCACACCGTTGGCCCAATGCGGGCTGCTAAAGCTTTTTGTGGGGAATTATCGGAACAAGGTTTATTCGATACCACTGATCAGATTAAGGTCGAGCTGTTTGGCTCATTAGGACAAACAGGTAAAGGCCACGGAACAGGCAAAGCTGTGATTTTAGGATTACTTGGTCATGCCCCTGAAACTATAGATAGCTCTATGGTTGAATCCTTTTTAGAAAAAGTCAGAAGCTGTCAAAAACTTGACCTAGACGGTAAAAAAACAATTAAATTCCCGGCACTCAACGCGATTGTTTTCCATCGTCGTAAGTCCCTCATCCAACATCCAAACGGTATGACGTTTCATGCTATGAACAACAAGACTGTGATCACCTCACAAACTTATTTTTCTATCGGAGGGGGCTTTATCATTCGAGAGCAAGACTTTGCTGAGCAAAAAGTCGCGGCCCTTATTCACGAAGAACAACCTGTGCCTTATGACTTTTCCAGTGCTAAACAGTTACTCGAACACAGTAAAGAGCATGGTCTGCGTATCAGTTCATTAATGATGAAAAACGAAGAAGTGTTTCAACCCAAAGAAGAAATAGTCAAAAAGCTGTGGCACATATGGCAGGTCATGTACAAAAGTGTGCAAACAGGCATTCAAACGGAAGGAATTTTACCCGGCGGCTTAAAAGTCACCCGCCGAGCGCCTGGCTTATATCACCGCTTACAAAACGAAAAAAATGCCGATCCTATGGTCGCAATGGATTGGGTTAATCTGTTTGCATTAGCGGTTAACGAAGAAAATGCCGCTGGCGGCACGGTAGTAACCGCTCCAACTAACGGCGCAGCTGGTATTATTCCAGCGGTGTTATGTTATTACGATAAATTTGTTAAACCCGTAGATGAAGACACAGTAAGCCGATATTTTTTAACCGCAGCAGCTATCGGTATTTTATATAAGAAGAATGCTTCCATATCTGGCGCCGAAGTAGGCTGTCAGGGAGAAGTAGGCGTGGCATGTTCAATGGCAGCAGGAGCATTAACCGAAATAGTCGGCGGATCAGTAGACGCAGTTGAAAACGCCGCCGAAATAGGCATGGAGCATAACCTAGGTTTAACGTGCGACCCAGTCGGCGGCTTAGTGCAAGTACCCTGTATCGAACGTAATGCTATGGGTGCAATTAAAGCAATTAACGCCTCTAGACTTGCTTTAAGAGGCTCAGGACAACACAAAGTGTCACTCGACAAGGTCATCAAAACCATGTGGGAAACAGGCAACGATATGAAGTCCAAATACAAAGAAACCTCAAGAGGCGGGTTAGCAGTCAATATTATTGAGTGTTGATAACATATAAAGGCTTTAATCGACAATAAAAGACAAAAGCTTTTACCCCATAGAGCATAGAAGATTCAGACTTAAAGAAAGCTGTTCGAATGGTAAAAGCTTTAGATGTTTAACTTCATTGTTGCAATCATCCCCCCTAACTTTTTGACTCAATAAACCGAGTGTTCGATAACGAACACTCCCTCTGAATACCTGTTCATTTTCGAACGATGTTTTTTAAAAGGTCATATCACCTCATCTCTAACCAACTGAATTATATACACTTTATTAAATTCATTAGTTGGCACACTTACTGCCTATAGACTATCAAAAGCAAATTATATCAGAGATGAAATATCAATGGATCGACCACTGTCAGTAAAAAATATCAACCAACAGAAACGTGCGGTTTGGTTAAAAGCATTAGCAGTGGTTGTGATATTTGCGCTATTTATTTATAGCGTCAACTGGTTGTTTACGCCATCAGTAAACCGAGCAAATCTTCGTACCGCAAAAGTATTTAAGCAAACCATCACTGCCACTATTAATGCAGGGGGTTTAGTCGTACCGATGGTTGAAGAAACTATTTCAAGTGAAATTGCCAGCCATGTCAGTCGAGTATTTGTTAGGCCAGGACAAAACATTTCAAAAGGTGATCTGATCATTCAACTCGACACTCAAAAGTTAATGTTAGCAATTGACAAAATAAAGGAACAGGTCGCTCTAAAAGACAGTCAAATCAAAACTAAGAAACTGATTGTAAATCGTTCGATTAATGACATAGGAAGTCGAATTGAATTACTAGAGGTTGATTTAGAAAGCAGGAAGACCAAACAAAATAAACTTAACAAGTTGAGTTTTTTAGGTACGTTTTCCAGTCAAGATTTACTCGAAGCCAAACTTAACGTAAAGCGAACTAAGATAGAAATACGTCAGTTGAATCAATCGATCGCCGGTCTAAAATCGGCTACTCAAGCGGAGATAGAAACACTTAATCTCGAGAAATTAATTTTTGAAAAGGCACTTGCAGAACAACTAAGACTTGAACAATTTGCATCGGTAAAAGCGACCCGAAGTGGAATGCTAAGTTGGCTTAAACAGGATACAGGCAGCAGTGTTTCCGCAGGCCAACCGTTAGCCAAAATTGTCGACGATTCACATTTTAGAATCGAAGCTACCTTATCTGATTTTTATGCGTCGCAGTTGGTACCTAACATGTCCGCAGAAATAACCTATCAAAATCAGAAACTAAATGGAAAACTTGCCCAACAAACACCCACCATTGAAAATGGAGTAATGAAGTTATCCATAAACCTCGATCAGCCCGATAACACTCTATTAAAAAATAACCTTAGGGTCGACGTTGGACTGATTATCAAGACTATCGAGAATACATTAGCACTGAGTAAAGGCCCCTATAGTTCTGGCCGAGGCATTCAAAATGTTTTTGTCATTCGCAATAACACGGCCTATCGAACAGAAGTTGAAATAGGGATAGGAAGTGCAAAAACCCTTCAAATTAGCAAAGGGCTTAGCGAGAATGACGAAGTCATTATTTCCGATGTTTCCGAATACCTTCATTTAACAGAATTTGCCATTAACTAAGGGAGTAACGTTATGTTAACACTCAAAAATATCAGTAAATCATTTCAAACCGAACGGATTGAAACAATTGCACTTTCGAATATTAATTTACACATCAAAAAAGGTGAATTTGTATCGGTTATGGGGCCATCAGGATGTGGAAAAAGTACTTTGCTGAATATCATGGGGCTGCTAGACCATCCAAGTGAAGGCATTGTGGCGGTTGATGATAAAGCCATTGATTCTTATAAAGACAAACATATCGCGCGATTAAGAAATGAAAAAATTGGATTCATTTTCCAAAGTTTTCATCTGATCCATGACCTACGAGTTATTGACAACGTTGAGTTACCCTTGCTTTATCGTAAAATGTCCGCCAAGGAAAGAAAAGAACTCGCCACTGCGGCACTTGAAAAAGTGGGTCTTAAAGCAAGAATACATCACTACCCTACTCAACTTTCAGGCGGCCAACAACAACGTGTAGCCATTGCAAGAGCCATAGTTGGAAAGCCTGAAATATTATTAGCAGATGAGCCAACTGGCAACCTAGATAGCCATATGAGTGATGAAATAATGAAACTCCTTGAAACCCTTAATCAGAAAGACAACGCGACTATTGTGATGGTGACTCATGATGAAGAAATGGCTAAGCGAACCGAGCGTACCATTCGAGTTTTTGATGGTCAGTTAGTATGCTAGAACTCAAAGGGAATTCACTATGTTATTAAACTATATTATCACTGCCTGGAAAGTATTTCTAAGACGTAAATTTTTCACCTTTATTAATCTTTTTGGGATCAGCTTAACCCTAATGGTGTTGATGGTTATTAGTACCATTGGTGAGAGTTATTTCTATCCAAAAGGTCCAGAGAAAAATACCGACAACATCAGAGTGATCAACCGTCTTGTCTTGACCAATGAGGCACACAACCAAACAAATTCAGGTCGACTCGGTTATAAATTTATTAAAGAAAACCTGTTTCGATTGCAAACGCCAGAATTAATATCAATTAATTCTGGCTCATATGGAACATCGATATTCCACCAAGGAAAAAAGACAAAATTACTTGTAAAAAAAACGGACAGCAATTTTTGGAAAGTGTTGGATTTCGACTTTATGACTGGCAGAGCTTACTCAGACGGAGAGTTTAATGAGGGCAAATTTGTTGCGGTTGTTAATCAACATACAGAACAAGAGCTATTTGGTGACGCATCCGCAGTCGGCCAAAAACTCTCATTGGGAAACCAAAGTTTTACCATTATTGGCGTAGTGGAAAATGTTCCGATAGTCGAAGAAGTGGCGTTATCGGACATTTGGGTCCCTTACACCACTAACGCGACCACAGACTACCAGCAGGAAACTAGAGGCAGTTGGGATGCCATTCTTTATCACTCTAATCCCGCCATTTTGGAAGACGCAAATAAAGAATATATTAATCTTTTAAAAAATGAGGTTATCCTTGACGTGTCAGACAATATGACTGAAGCCTACAGTGGCGCTTATACCAAGCTAGAATCACTGTCTCGCGAGATGTTCTATGATAACTACAGCTACGACACGCATGAAGAGCTTTTCATTTCAGTCATGGCCGGCCTAGTCCTTCTTTTTATGTTGCTGCCTAGTATCAATATGATTAACTTAAACGTCAGTCGCATGATGGAGCGTTCCTCTGAAATTGGAGTTAGAAAGGCCTTTGGCGCCTCGACTAAACAACTACTGATGCAGTTTATTATTGAAAGCATTTTATTGACCTTGGCCGGTGGGATCCTAGGTATTATTTTAAGCTTATTAATTCTACATAGCATTGAAGCAAGTGGGCTCATTCCCTACGCTCATTTCCCGTTTAATATACGAGTATTTTTGATTGGACTCTTCCTAATATTAGTATTTGGATTAATTTCAGGTGTCTATCCAGCCTACAAAATGTCGAGGCTCAGTCCAGTGACAGCCCTAAAAGGAGGGTTTTAAAATGTTTTTACACTTATTTAAAATGATATGGAACAGGAAACGTTCTAACAGCTTAATTATCGCAGAGATTGCCATTGCTTTTATTGTGATTTTTGCAGTGGCGGTGCTCGCAATACGTAACTATAACCTCTATCAAATTCCACTCGGGTACAATTATGAAAACATGTGGCGTATTCAAATTATGCCCACCAGAGGATGGAATGAATCAAAGGATGAAATAACCTTACTGCAAATCATCAACAGCGTTAAGCAACAACCAGAAGTTGAGACATTACATCTACTAGAAAACCCCACCTTTCGAAATTGGCGCAGCTCGAGTAGTGTCGATATCGACGGACAGGAAATTTCTTACTTTAGAAATACCTTTGATGATAATGCAGCGCAAACATTTGGAATGACCCTTAATGATGGACGTTGGTTTGAACCTCAAGATTCGAATCAAAACTACGACCCCGTTTTAGTGAATCAAGAATTCGTCAAACGCTACTTCCCCAACGGGAAAGTAATTGGAAAGAATATTGCGGACCTCGAATCAGAAGATAGTCGGGAAAAACGAATTGTTGGAGTATTTCAGTCATTTCGTCAATTTGGTGAGCTTTCCGACGTCGTTCCCTATGTTTTTTCAAGAAGCGATATGCAAGCGCCAGGAAAAACATTAGGCATAGAATTAAAATTGAGCGCGGATTTAAATCCAGCATTCGAACAAAGAGTGTTAGAAATGCTTAAAGCATTGGCACCTGAAAATAATTATTCTCTCACTTCATGGGAGAGCCAACGACAGAGCCAAATCAGACAAACAACCGTCCCTCTAACCATTTTAGCTATTATTGCAGGGTTCTTGATCATCATGGTTGCCATGGGGTTATTTGGGGTTTTATGGCAAAATGTGACCAGTAGAACCCATGAGATTGGTTTGCGAAGAGCGCTAGGCGCTACTGCGGTAGGCATTCATAAGCAAATCATAGGCGAATTGATGATTGTCACTTTTATCGGCATAACCATTGCCTTTATTGGCTTAGTTCAGTTGCCAATGCTCGGTGTATTCCAAGAACTTGATTGGCCGCTATTCTGGGTAAGTCTGTTGTCTGCTATGGCTTTTATGCTAACGTTAGCGGCATTGTGTGGTTACTACCCGGGTAAAATTGCTACCATGAATTCTCCATCAGAAGCACTATATTATGAGTAATGTCTAATCGAGTTCAAGCTGTATTGCTAACGTGATCGCTAGGACAACAGTTCAAAGAAAACCCAAGGATGTTGGGTTATCTCTGGGCTTGATATTTAACGCTAATCAATGCAAACCATAAACTAGAATAGAAGCATTTCAACCGAAGTTGAAAGTGTTGGACTTGAATTAATGACAAAAATAATTTCAAAGGATCATCAAGTTCTATTGGTAGATGATGATCCATCGGTGACAGCCTCAATCGCTATGTTACTAAAACAAAATGGATTTCGAGTGCTGTTGGCCAGTTGCCAAGATGAAGCCATTAAACACCTAAAACATCACTCTATTAGTCTCGTCATACAAGATATGAATTTCTCACGTAATACCAGTGGTAAAGAAGGCATGATTTTACTCAATCAAATCAAGAATGGTTTCCCTGCGATCCCAGTTATTTTGATGACAGCCTGGGGCTCTATTGAACTGGCGGTTGATGGTATTAAGCAAGGTGCTACTGACTTTATAACCAAACCTTGGGACAATCAGCAGTTGCTTAGAATAGTGAATACCTGTCTGGAATTAAACCAGAGCAAGGTTTGGGAACTTAATACCCGTCAAATGCTGGATGAAAAATATGATTTTTCCGGCATAGTGGCAGAAGACCCTGCAATGTTAAAAGTACTGACCACTATTGGCCGCGTTGCTGCCACTGATGCAGCGGTTTTAATTCTGGGTGAAAGTGGAACAGGTAAGGAACTGATTGCCGATGCGATCCACATAAATTCACGTCGATTGAAGCAAGAGTTTGTTAAAGTTAATTTAGGCGGCATGAATGCCACCCTTTTTGAAAGTGAAATGTTTGGTCATGTTCGCGGCGCGTTTACTGATGCAAAGCAAGATCGCAAAGGACGCTTTGAACTCGCTAATAATGGCAGTATTTTTCTTGATGAAATCGGCGATCTAGATCCTAGCTCTCAAGTTAAGCTACTGCGTATATTGCAAGAGCAAACGTATCAAGCTGTCGGTTCTTCTCAAACAAAAAAATCCAATGTGAGGGTGATTTCTGCCACCAACTGTGACCTTTATGAAATGGTCAAAGACGGCAGCTTTCGAGAAGACTTACTTTATCGAATCAATTTAATTACAGTCGTTGTTCCTCCCCTACGCAATCGCCGAGGAGATATAGCCCAACTAGCTAGATTGCATTTACACAAAGTAAGTCAGTTATATAACATTGATAGTATTAGTTTGGACGATAGCGCCATCAGTTGGTTAGAGCAGCAAACATGGCCGGGCAACGTTAGGCAATTAACTCAAACTGTTGAGCGGGCGGCATTAATGTCCAACGACCCAATCCTGAGCATTCACGATTTTCATACCCAAAACAGTTCTGCGAATGAAGAATTTGATGAGTCAAGTTTACCTATTGGCTCTTTAACACTGGATGAAATGGAAAAGCTTATGGTGAAGAAGGCGATAAAAGCTTATAACAATAATTTGTCGAAAGTTGCCGAGGCTCTAGGGATTAGCCGCTCCGCACTTTATCGCCGAATAGAAAAGCATGATTTGACTTCATGACCTTAAAACAAAAGCTACTACTAGCAACAACCTTTCTGCACCTTTCTCTTTTTTCAGTCGCATTTATTTTTAGAGAGCAACTGGAGTCCTTTTTGGTATTAGTTGAGGTCATTCTGGTATTGAGTTTTACTCTTTTCTATACATTAATCATTAAAGCGCTGCAGCCGCTCGAATATATTGAGACCTTTTCTACTCTTCTCAAAGAACAGGAGTTTACAGCTCGCTTTAGTGCGCTAAATCAGCCAGATCTAGACCGCTTGATTGACCAATTCAATATTATGCTGGAAAAACTTCATCATGAACGATTAGAAATGGGTGAGCAGAAAGGTGTTTATCAAAAATTGATGGCCGAATCTCCAATTGGAGTCGTGTTGCTCGACTATGACGGACGCCTGTCTGACATTAATCCAGCGTCCGAGCAATTACTTTCACTCAAAAAGAATAACCTGATCGGTAAAAACTTGGCGCAGCTCTCAAAAACGCAACTTAGATATCTATCTGATATAGCTGTTGATTCCCATCAATTAATTGAGGTGGGACAAGGGCGACAATTAAAAATAGCTCATTACGAAATTAGAGACCGTGGGTTTAATCGCTCTTTTTATATGCTCTATGAATTGACCAGTGATATTGTCGCATTGCAAAAATCAGCTTACGAAAAACTGATCCGATTGATGTCCCATGAGGTCAATAACACTATTGCGATCACTCACTCTCTGCTGGAAAGCTGTTTAACCTTTAGAAGACAACTTGATCCAGAATCTGCAGATGATTTTGAGAATGCGATAAATATTGTAATCAACCGAAATGCCAGCCTAAACCAATTTATGCAGGGTTATTCAAACGTCGTTAAACTTGAAAAACCGATCAAAACATCATTTGACCTATCGAAAATGCTGCGTGACTTAAGTACGCTTTTTTACGCTGAATGTAACAATAGAAACATCACCATCAATCTGCAAAGTGAGCAAAAAATATTCATAATTGCCGATGCCAATTTATTTGAACAAGTATTAGTTAACTTGTTCAAAAATGGATTAGAAGCCATCGTTAAAGATGGTGAGATAAACATCACTTTGCAACAAGATAAAAACATGACTCACTTGTCGATTGAAGATACGGGCTGTGGAATTTCAGCAGAAATTGAAAGACAATTATTCACACCGTTTTTTACCTCAAAAGAGTTTGGTCAAGGTGTTGGATTAATGTTGGTAAGGGAGATCCTCAACCTGCACGAAATACCGTACCAATTGGTGAACAGAAAAGATTGTCAAGGCGTAATCTTTTCCCTAAGCATTGCGCACTAGAAATACTAGTTCCTCGGTGATATAACAAGAACATATTGTATGCTTAGTTAAGTTCAAAATAGAGCTATTGAAAAATTAAGGATTAAAGATATTTTTCACCACAAAGAAAAGCAAATTGATTGTTGCTACTAAAAATTCAAATAAAGATTTCTAGTACGTTGGTTTTTGCCTTTTTCTCTGTGTTGAAATTTATTGGTTTTTTACCTAACCGGCAATGTTAGGCCTTTGAACATTTTTTCTACTTCGTCGTTGTTTTTCAACATCATGGCTTTTTCTACCACTGATTTAGTTAGATGAGGAGCAAAACGTTCAATAAATTCGTACATGTAACTGCGCAAGAATGAACCTTTTCTGAAGCCAATTTTAGTAGTGCTGTATTCAAACAAGTGGCTGGCATCAATTTTGACTAAATCTGAGTCTAACTTGTCATCAATTGCCATAGAAGCAATCACACCAACTCCGACGCCAAGCCTCACATAAGTTTTAATCACATCAGCGTCAGTGGCAGTAAACACGATTTTTGGCTCTATGCCAGCGCTACTAAAAGCTTGGTCTAACGAAGAGCGGCCAGTAAATCCAAATACATAAGTGACTAAGTTGTACTCAGCAATATCTTCAATTGTAATGGTGGTCTTTTTGGCTAAAGGATGATCACGGTTTACAATAATACTGCGATTCCAGTGATAACACGGCAACATCACTAAATCATTATATAAATGTAATGACTCAGTAGCTATGGCAAAATCTGCTTCGCCCTTAGCAGCCAAATCGCTTATTTGCGACGGTGTACCTTGGTGCATATGTAATGAGACTTTTGAATATTTGTTCATAAAGCCTTTGATCACATCAGGCAAAGCATATCTTGCTTGGGTATGCGTGGTAGCAATATTTAACTTACCTTGGTCTGGTAAGGTGTGCTCACGAGATACCGCTTTAATACTTTCTACTTTGGCTAAAATTTCACGAGAAATATTGATCACATCTTGGCCAGCCTCAGTCACATGGGTGAGATGCTTACCACTACGACCAAAGATTTGTATGCCTAACTCGTCTTCCAGCATGCGAACTTGTTTACTGATCCCAGGTTGTGATGTGTACAAGCTTTCAGCTGTAGCCGAGACGTTTAAATTATTGTTGAGTACTTCAACAATATAACGGAGTTGCTGTAATTTCATGTCTTAGCCTTGCTTGTTAATCCTGGGAACTTCTATATATTAAATTGTTATATAACTTTAACAAGGCGAAATCTATTAGAATTTAAAAAAAGGTTCTAGTTATAATAAACTAAAACTTTTAAAAGACTGAAAAATCAAATATCAAATACAGAAAAAGGTCTGATAAGATACTTTCAAATAACTATAATTTTGTGCAACCAACTCTATGTTTCCTGTATTAACTTTCGCTGTCGGAACAATCTATGCTTAGAGAAGATACATCAATCGACTTCTCCACGATATTAGGCTCTGCCGTGCATGATATGAAGAACTCCTTATGCTTATTAATGCAATCTATCGAAAGCTTAGGACAGAGTTTGGTAGTGACAGATCCTGTATCTCGAGAGCATTTGGCATCGGCTCATTACGAAGCTGCGAGGTTGAATACTGGTTTGGTACAATTATTATCTTTATACCGAGCAGGATCAGATAACCTACCCCTTACTATTGACGAATACCACATAGACGATGTCATAGAAGATTTGCTGGCTACCAATGAAAGTTACTTAAATCATAAAAATATGATTTTAGAAGTTAGCCAATCTGCCGATTTAGTATGGTATCTAGATGCTGATTTAATTGGCATTTTGTTAAATGATGTATTAATTAATGCCATGCGTTATAGCAAAAAAAATATACATTTGAGCGTATACACAGAGCATAAACAATTAGTGTTTAAAGTCGAAGATGACGGCCCTGGCTATCCAAAAAGCATGCTCGAAGCCCAGAGTATTCAAATGCAACAATGCGATATAGGAGAAGGCAGAACGGGACTAGGTCTATATTTTGCGCGATTAATTGCCAAAGCGCATACCAAGGGCGAGACTGAAGGTAAAATATACCTAGAAAACGGTGGAAGTTTAAGTGGTAGCGTTTTTATCTTAACGTTGCCCTAATTAATGAGTAATCTTAGCTATTGTTATACTAAGTGCTTTAAATCCTAAGAGTGGGAAAGTTATAGAATTATGGTATTTACAATAATAATAGTATTGATTGTCGCGTTAGTGCTAATAGGCGTTATTGTGAACGCGATTCAACAACACAAAAACAAAGTCGAAGGCGAACGCAGAGCCGAGTTATCCAAACAAAAAGGCATCATCGACAACACTGAAGCCGCATTAGCAACTGCTGAACAAATACCTATTTCTCAAAGACTGGTGTTTATTATGCAACGCAGAATTTTGTCGGCGATAAAAGCAGCTAACCAAATGGGTGATAATACAACTGGTTCAAACGATAGAATAAAATCAGCAGAAGAAGATTTAAAAGCGATTGATGTAAGTAAAGTCACTCCGTCAGAAGACAATTTTCAATTGCCACAAGGCGATAAACAAGTGATCCAGTTTATTCGCGGTATCAAAACGTTGAGGACATTTTTACGTTCTGAGTTTAAGAAAAATCGTATAGAGAGCAGAGTATTTTTAGCCGAAGACAAACTTCTCGAACGTTTGCAGCTCCAAGCTAACGTTGACACGTTGATAAGACGAGGCGACAAAGCCATAAAAAACAATCAATTGGGCTCTGCCAGACAATGTTTAGAAAAAGCCATCGGTGCACTTTCTGCTCAGCCTAATCAAGATGAATTTATCACGGTCAAAAAGGCTCAATTAGAAGAGCAGTTACTCAATATTGAAAGCAACCTAAAAAATGTCAATAGCCGAGATGTGGCGAAAAAAGAAAAATCAGAGAGAAACGACCTAGACGAATTATTTGCAGAAAAGAAAAAATGGTAACTGTGTCTCCTTGTCAGCTTACATATCCACCTCAATTTTAACCAGAATATGAAATGTTTTTCACAGTCCATTGCCAGAATGTTGAAGCCACTGACGATAAATTTCCATTTTTTTGCCGAATAACACCGACTCGTTTACTCAAACCACTTTGATGAATATTCAGGCAAACTAAGTCTTTACTGAGCATTTGCTCCTGACATAAGGCCGGTACCACAGACACACCTAAGTCATGCTTGACAAACTGCCCTAATGTGGCAAGTTGACTTGCCTCCACCACTATATTTAAAGACAAATGATTTAATTCCATAAATGAATCAATCCATTGGCGAATAGCTGAACCTTTATTCATAGCTACAAAAGGGTACAAAGCAATGTGTGACCAAGACAAAACTTGATGTTCGCTCAAGGGGTGATTAGCGGGTAATACCGCAATAAAATTATCCGTAAGAATGGGATGAAACTCCAACCCGTCCATCTTTTTGTGTTCGAAGGAAAAGCCAATTTCAGCCCTACCTGCTTGCACATCTTTTATCACGGACTCCATCACCACATCAGCCACTGATAATTTTATGTTAGGAAACTCGTTTTTGAACTGTTGCAAAATACCCGGCAACAGCCCAGCAGCAAAAGAGGGCATCGCGGCTATGGATAACTTGCCTTGGCCTAATGAAAATAAGTTATGTAAGTCTGAAAACGCGTCTTGCCAATCACCCATAAGTCTAACGGCCACGGGTAAAAACTGCCTTCCTTCTGGGCTTAATTCCACTTTACGAGTGGTGCGTGAAAACAATACCCCCCCCAACTGTGATTCCATTTTTTTTATTGCCGAAGATAAGGCGGGTTGAGACAGACACATTTTCTCAGCAGCCTGAGCAAAGGTATGGGATTGCGCAATACAGACAAAAATCTGTACCTGCCGAAACGATACGTTATACATAGTGAACTACTCTCGTATAAATCAATTATAAAACAATAAAGATTAATAAATAAAATCTATTAATACACACATTAATTTAATTTTACTATTTATATGTATCTTTTACACTGTAGTACGTTAGTTAACTTGAGAACAAATCATGGCAGGTTTTAACAAGGTAGTAGACAGTTACGAAGCCGCAATGGCCGGCTTACAAGACAATATGACAGTGATAGCTGGCGGCTTTGGCCTTTGCGGTATTCCTGAAGGTTTAATTGCTCAAATAAAAAAGATGAATACCAAAGGCCTAACGGTGGTCTCTAACAATTGTGGTGTTGATGGCTTTGGCTTAGGCCTGTTGTTAGAAGAAAAGCAAATCAAAAAAATGGTGTCGTCCTATGTAGGTGAAAACGCCTTGTTTGAACAGCAACTGTTAAATGGCGAATTAGAAGTAGAACTCACCCCCCAAGGTACATTAGCCGAAAAAATGCGTGCTGGCGGCGCAGGTATCCCAGCATTTTATACCGCGACAGGTTTTGGCACACCGGTAGGTGAAGGCAAAGAGACCAGAAAATTTAATGGTCGCGATTACATTCTCGAAGAATCGATCACCGGTGATTTTGCTATTGTAAAAGCCTACAAAGCCGACCGTTACGGCAACTGTATTTATCGTCATACAGCACAAAATTTTAATCCTATGGCTGCAACGGCTGGTAAAATCACAGTGCTAGAAGTAGAAGAAATAGTAGAGCCTGGGGAACTTTCTCCTAGCGAAATACATACCCCTGGCATATACGTTGACCGAATAATCGTAGGCAAATTTGAAAAACGTATCGAGCGTAAAATCCTCTCATCAGCTACCAGCAATCAATAGGTCATTATTATGTCATTAAGCAGAGAACAAATTGCTATGCGAGTAGCACAAGAATTTGGTGATGGACACTATATTAATTTAGGTATTGGCATCCCTACCCTAGCAGCCAACTATGTAGCTGATGATATCGAAGTGATGCTGCAATCAGAAAACGGTTTACTTGGCATGGGTCCCTATCCCACTGAAGAACAAGTGGATGCAGATATGATCAATGCAGGAAAAGAAACCGTCACGGCAGCAACAGGTGCATCTATTTTTAATTCAGCCGAAAGTTTTGCAATGATCCGTGGTGGCCATGTTGACCTAACGGTACTGGGTGCATTTGAAGTAGATTGTAATGGCAATATTGCCTCATGGATGATCCCTGGCAAACTCATTAAAGGTATGGGCGGCGCGATGGACTTAGTCGCTGGTGCACAAAATATTATTGTGACCATGACTCATGCTGATAAACATGGAAATTCAAAGTTGTTAGAGCAATGTACCCTGCCTTTAACTGGGGTAAATTGTATTAACAAAATCATTACTGACTTAGCGGTGCTTGAAGTAAAAGACGGTGCTTTTCACTTAATTGAAAGGGCTCCAGGAGTGTCAGTAGACGAAATTCAATCTAAAACAGCAGGTAAATTAGTGGTGACTGGAAACGTTCCTGAAATGATGTTGTGAAATAAACCGACACAATTTTCAACAGCCTTGTATAATTGACCGCATATTAGCTATTAGAGCGTGTCTTTTGCAATTTACCGACCTACCTTTACATCATAATTTATTGAAAGCCCTTGAAGTTAAAGGGCTTGATACTCCTACAGAAATCCAAAGTAAGGCGATCCCTTACGGCTTGATGGGTAAGGACTTAATTGCCTCGTCCAAAACAGGCTCTGGAAAAACACTCGCGTTTCTATTACCAGCGGTACATAGAGTATTAACTAAACAGCCATTAAGCCGTCGAGACCCCAGAGTGCTTATTTTAGCGCCCACCAGAGAGCTCGCGAAACAAGTATTTTTACAGCTCAAAGGATTAATTGCGAAGCAGCAGCTAAAAGCCGCTTTAATATTAGGCGGTGAAAACTTTAACGACCAAGTGAAAGCCCTTAAACATCACCCACAGTTTATTGTGGGCACAGCAGGCCGCGTAGCGGATCATCTTAAAGGAAAATCGTTATTCTTAAACGGCCTTGAAATGTTGATATTGGATGAAGCAGACAGAATGTTAGACTTAGGTTTTGCCTCAGAACTTAGACTGATCAATCAAGCAGCGGATCATCGCAAACGCCAATCCATGATGTTCTCTGCGACTTTAGACAGTGCAGCTATGCATGAACTGACTCAGACACTATTAAAAAGCCCGCAGCGTATCAGTGTGGGCTCTGCTGGTGAGGAACATAAAGATATTCAACAACAGTTCTTCTTAGCCGATCACGTGACACATAAAGAGTTGTTGTTAAGTCATATGATCAATCAAAAAGAATATCGTCAAATCATTGTATTCACCGCTACGCGTGCAGATACAGAAAGACTTACTGTTATACTTAAAGAACAACAATTACACGCTGTTGCCTTAAGTGGTGACCTAACACAAGGTCAACGTAATAACATCATGAGTGAGTTTGGCCGAGGTCAGCACCATATTTTGGTCACTACTGATATCGCCTCTCGCGGCTTAGACTTGCTAAATGTGGCCTTAGTAGTGAATTTTGATTTACCTAAATTGGCCGATGAATACGTGCACAGAGTGGGTAGAACCGGACGAGCAGGTAACAAAGGCCAAGCCGTATCCTTTGTAGGACCAAAAGACTGGTTCAGTTTTTTGGCAATCAAAAGTTTTATGCAACAGAACATCGAATTTAGCGAGATTGAAGGCCTAAAAGCTAAATTTAAAGGCTTAAAGCCACCTAAAGCTAAAGTCGCCCCAGGCAAAAAGTCGACCAATAAAAAGGTCAATCAAAAAAACAAGCCTCAACAAGCACCTAATCGCGTTAAAACAATGCAAGGTAAAGAGGCTGGTGATATGCCTATGAAGCGTAAACCAAGGGCGATTTTGAAACCAGATGACGACGTGGAAGAATAGATAAAGAAGCCACAAGTTACGAGCTTCTAGCTACAAAAATATAACAGCGGTTAAGCCACATAGGACATGGAGTATCTGGTGCCAACCGCTTTTCTTCAATTAAAAGCCATTATGTTTAGGACAATCTAGGTATGCGCTTGTTTCCATTTAGCGCATCAACCGATCATCTCTATATTGAGCTTACTCTATTACCTAACTAATCATTATTTATCGTCTTCTATTTCATATAATAGTAATATTTATCTTTTATATTTTATATTTTATATTTTATATTTTTTCAAAGTAACATAAGAGTAATTAATCTACCTATTAACCAAAAGTCGTATAGCTTTTTATCTGAGAATTAAATACTTTATCGTAAACATGAGAATTTTTTATCGTATTTTGTACAAGGAATAAAAATGAAGTTTTCTGAGAATTCAGCACAAGCAGCAGGGTATTTACGCCAAGCAATACCCATGATGGTAAAATACAATATAGTGCCAAATCCTCTTAATTACACATTGTGGTATAGCTACTATTCAAAAGCCTTTCCTTCATTAAATAAAGAATTAGACAAAACTCTAGAACGTTACGGTACTTGCCCCCCTGATATCTCAGAGTCCTTGTTTTTTCAGCATATCAATGAATTAGATAATGATAATAAACAACAACTGATTCAATTCCAAAACGCTTTCTCACATTTGGTTGATGATTTATCAGATTCAATAGGTCTCACCGCCCAACAAACCAATAGTTACTCCGAAGCGTTGTTGGAAAATTTAACCGAGCTTGGCAGTCATGGTATCGATGATGCCATTGCACCGGTTTTAAATAAGTTAAGTGCCAACGCAAGTGCAATATGTACTGCCAATGAAGAATTTCAAGGACAACTTTCTGCCGCTCAATCTGAAATTAAGACATTGAAAGCTGAGCTTGAGAATAGCAAAAAAGAAGCGAACACCGATCCACTTACAGGGCTCTACAATAGGCGTGTATTCGAAACGATTTATAATCAATTTGTCGCTGATAAAAGTAACAATGACGACATTACTCTGATCATGATGGATGTGGATAAATTCAAAATCTTTAATGATACCCATGGCCACTTAGTAGGTGATCAAATTCTAAAAGTTATTGGTCAATTGCTAAAAAAAGAATGCAAAGACCCCATCTTGCCAGTGCGATTAGGGGGTGAAGAATTTGGTCTTCTTTGTCCGCGCTTAAAATTAGAACAAGCAAAAATTGTTGCCGAAGATATTAGAGTGAAACTAGCTTCAGTGCCCTTCAATAGTAAACGCACTGGGGAGAGGATCCAACCTGTTACCGCTTCTTTTGGTGTAGCACAAAAAAGGCCCAATGATGGTTTAACCAACATCATTGAAAGAGCAGACCAAGCCCTTTATGCAGCCAAAAATGCGGGTAGAAACCAAGTAAAACTAGCTGCAAATTAA
>Ga0307492_10000342_pt1 | contig 20100 bp, 22 predicted proteins | sample SI3LmetaG_FD_202365 | JGI IMG/M metagenome (GOLD analysis project Ga0307492, IMG submission 202365) | Sea-ice brine microbial communities from Beaufort Sea near Barrow, Alaska, United States - SI3L | ecosystem: Environmental > Aquatic > Marine > Coastal | place: USA: Alaska | collected 2017-05-06 | reverse complement strand
TTATATACTAGGGCAATATCTGAATTTAACCAATGTATCCAGGAATAGGTCGATGGGTTATAAGTGATCATCACCAGAAATAAAGCGATAACAAATCTGATTAAGAAGCTGACGAGGGTGAAATTGTTCATATTTCTCATAGATATTGACCATCAATATTAGCCTTGTGAATTGGGCCCGAAGAGGCGATGTATAAATATAACAGGGAATACCTAGTCCGGAAAGTTGGTATTAGATCATACAGTTTTAAGCCCGTCGCATTAGGTTTGGCACTTTGGACAGAAATAACTCGAGCGTTGGTTTTGCGTCATTTTTTTTATATTGGTATTGCATGCCATACAAGTACCTTTAATACCATATACCGAGAGTGATTGTGCAAAATAACCGGGCTTACCATCGACCTGGGTAAAGTCCTGAAGCGTTGTACCACCTTGTAAGATGGCAGCGCTTAAAGTGACCTTGATCTCCTTAACTAGTTTGTCGAGTCGCTTTTTACTGATGCTACCCGCTTTTCGGAATGGGTTGATGCCTGCTGAGAAGAGCGATTCGCAGGCGTAAATATTACCGACACCGGTGACATTGTGGCTATCCATAATGACTGACTTAATCGAACTGGTTTTGTTCAGGCATTTGGCTTTCAGGTGTTCGACATCGAAGCCATCGGATAAAGGCTCTGGCCCTAGGTTCTGAAGAAGGCGATGATGAAGTGGGTTGTCTTTGCAATAGAGTAAGGCGCCAAATCGCCTGGGATCTCGATACTTAAGTGACTGACCAGAGACTAATTGAATTTCGATATGTTCATGGCTTTGAGGTGGCGTATTAATTGGTTTAATTGCCATGCTGCCTGACATGCCAAGATGCCAAATCAAACTGCCCTGATCGAGTTGCATCAAAATGTATTTACCGCGTCTCGATACAGTTTGAATCAGACGACCTGCCATGTCGTTAACTTCCGGAGGTATAGGCCATCTAAGTTGATGATGTCTGACAATAAAGCGCTCGATCGTTTGGCCGCAAACGTGAGGTTCGATACCGCGCATGGTAGTTTCTACTTCGGGTAGTTCAGGCATTGTCTATTAATCCGCTTTAAGGGCGTCTCTAAAAATAGTGATTTTTTCGTGAGTGCAAGGAAGCACCGCGCACAGAACCGGAGTGTACGTTAGTACATGAGGATTTGAGCACGGTGCTGACGCTGCAATCGCGGAAAAGTGCATTTTTAGAGGTGCTCTTAATAGTCTTCTCTAAAAACCCAGGACAACACAACACCCGCTAACCAGGTTGATGTTTCCGTGACTAAAGGACTGTCTGTGACCACTGAGCTTTTTAAACTATCGTAGCGAATAAAACCACCTAGCCAAAAAGCGCCGATGCGTTTGCCATAAATGAAGTCACTACGAATGCCGCTGAATCCCCCCCTGGCATTGTAGATTGCTCGGTTGGTAGTGGCAGCGGCTGGGCTTACGGTATAGAAGTAGTCATGCTTTTTGTTGCTGGCATAAAGCGGACCAGATGCAAAGCGAAGTTTCCAATCATACTTCTTTTTGGCTGGATGGAGCCAGACTAATCGTGGTTCGAATGCTGCCCCGAGATTCTGTGGACTGTTTTCCAGTGTAAAAGCAAACCTAACCGGAAGTTCAAGCCAGACTTGATTTCTCTCACCCTGGAAAATATTGTAGTCTAGTGAAGGGCCAATTTCCAATGTAGCCTTGAGTCTCTCCATACCCTGACGCTCGGGATTGTCGTCATCAACTGGCAATGTGGCACCACCACTGATGGTCAATAGCCATCCATCAGAGTCGAGAAAAATACCCTGTATGCCATTGTCGATCTTTAGCTTATCGCTGCGATAACGGACATATGGCGCAGGCAAAAAAAATGAACTAGAACGAGAAGAGCCGCGGTAGTCTGGTACGTGTAATGAGACCAATGAAATGCCCAGTTCAAACTTTGGTAGTTTGTGCTCATCAGCATTTGCGCCGAATGTTGCCAGACCAAGTGTTAGACAGGCAACGACAACGCTAGTTTGTGGAAACATCATTTTGTTTGACCGCTAGTAAGTTGTAATAATGATCTTTGTTGAAATGATATTGCAATCCAAGGTCGGGGCGCGCGAAGATAATTTCGGGTTTAATCGACATCAGAAAAAATTCAACTTCATTACCATTATCAAGACCGGCTATTATTTTTTGAAGCGGTGCTGCTTTTTTCTTAAAACTACGAATTCGTGATGCGGGTAGTGTTTGCCAGTTTCTAATTAAGGAATTGAGTTGATCAGGGCCGGATGTGTTTTTGCTATCTTGCCATCCGCCAGTATTAGTTTGTGTGATTTCTAATGGACCTAGTTGTAGGCTGGTCAAGGCGAGAGACCGAGGTAGTAGTCTCTGATCGATTAAGTTATTTATACCGCTGGTAATAAAAGGTAAATGTAAATCTGGCAGTAAAAACACGGTTGAATGGACGAGTAAATATCGTCGCTCACCAATTTGGTTTGTGGCGCCAAAGTGGATGCGAGTATCGTTTAAACTGAGGATCGCTTTAGGGAACTGAAGCCCTATGGTTGATAGGTCGATTTCACTCGATGGCAATTTAGAGTCGGTTTCGCTACTAGCAATGCCGAGTATTCTCTCGATCGTAATATTATTTGCCAACCAATGAATCGGTGACACGATTGCCCATTGCCCATTAGCACGGGTCAGGTTGATATTGTCATCGGCGGTCTGGATTGATAATCGGTTGATATCTTGGAGTTTTAGCGACGTGATGCGGCTCTGTGGGTTGTATCCGGTTTCGACATCGAATCGATTGCCGATATAAGTGAACAGAATAACTAATATGATCAGAGCATAATTGATTAGCCAGCGTTTCGACATTAATTTCATTCTATTGAAGCCTCTATCAGCCTAACGGCTGCGACGTTTTAGCCAGATGCGTAGTCCTAACCCAACCAAAAGTAACGGCAGTATGATCAGAAAAACAACGGCAATAATGAGCTGTTGAGTTTGGGATAATTCGAGGCGAGTATCAGGTGCTGAACGAGGGTTAATCGATATAAGATTATCATCATGGCTCAACCAGTTAAGTAAGTTAAGGCCTAGTTCAAGGTTTGCACCGTTACCAAGGTAATTGTTTGACAGAAAATCAGCATCGCCCACCACCGCAATGCGTTGCTCCGATGAACCTGAGCCATTTTCAATAGGCGTCGCCATTGTTGATCGAGAAAGTGTTATTCCAATATTAAGTGGCCCATTTAACTCGTCAGCATTATCACCATTGTGTATTTCACCTTTTAGCTCACCGGTTTCATTCCAACTAGATTCGTCGCTGAGCAGGAAATTAAGCGGTTGCCATTGTGTTTCATCACCGTGATATTCAATCGCCTGTGCCTGTGGATAGAGCGACAGGCTCTCTACATTTTGGGTGATCGGGTGCCGAGGATATTGTGCTACCAGGGCGAAATCAACGCGGTCAAGTCCGAGCAACTGGCTATTTGGGTCGACAATAATGCCAGGCAAGAATTCAATAGCAAGCGCATCGGCTAAAAGATCGAGTGGGCTTATGACCGTGCCAGGATCTGCAAGCCAAAGCAGGTTGCCACCTTTCTCGATGTGGTCTTTTATTAAATCAAGTTCTCCAGGCAATAGCGCAATTTGAGGGCTGGCAATAACTAAAACATCGGTATTCTGCGGAATGCTGCTAACCTCAGTTAGGTTTAAATTTTCGATGGTATAACCTTTACTCGCCAGACGTGCCGCGAATTCACTGAAATCGTGGTTGGCTTCGCTGTATGGGTTACGCTCACCATGACCCTGTAAAAAAACAACCCAACGCTCACCCTGTCGCAACAGGCGTTGAATACTATTAGTGACACGGGACTCAGTCGCTAATGAAATCTTCTCGCTGCGGTCCTGATATTCGATAATGATCTCTGCATCTTGTCGGATATCATATTGGCGTAACAATTCGGGGTAAAGGTCAGGATTTAAGGTTTCAACCTGAATTAACCCTTGCTGATCTTGATAACGTCGAAACAACTGGTTGAGCATGCTGCCCGTTTCATTGCCCGGTGTGGCAAAAATAGTTACTTTCAATGGTTGTTGCAATGACTGAACGAGGCGAATACTTTCTGGGGATAGACTGTTACGTGCATTTTGGGTGAGGTCGATAGAGACCGAATACAATTGGCTTAACCACGCCAAAATCCCCATCACTAATAAAAACAAAACCAGAAAAACAGTCGATTGTAGGCGAATTTTATTGCGCGTTGTCTTGTCCATAATCATAGCAGGCGCTCTCGATCTAACTGGCGAATCGTGAGCACTAAAAAGAAGCTAATAAATATTAAGTAGTAAGCAACATCGGCAGTATTAAATACACCTTCAAGCATGGCTTGATGATGCTGCAATAGCGAAAGGTAGGATATAACGCCCTGGCTGTCAGGCAGAGCTTCACCGATCCAGTCCATGATCCAGAGCATGAGCAGAGCGCCAAATGTGCCGACCGCGGCAATGGTCTGGTTTTCAGTCAGGCTTGATAAATAAAGCCCGATCGCCGCGAATGAGCTAAGCAGCAACAGCATTGAAATATAAATAGACAAGAGCTTACCAACATCGATTGCAGTGCCAATGAATAATGACAATGGCATCAGCATCAGTAAACTGACCAGGATGAGCACAAAGAAAAATATTCCGAGAAATTTTCCTAGTACAATTTCGGTCATGCTAACCGGCGATGACACGAGTAAGGTGAGTGTTTTGTTGCGTTTCTCTTCGGCAAAAGAGCGCATGGTGATGAGCGGCATAATCATCAGCAATATAATCGCAGCCAGCGAGAATAAGGGTGCAATCACAATGTCAGTGACGCCTGGCACATTGTCTAATTGCGATAACTGAGGTTGCAGCAAAAAGAAATTATCGAGTTGTGCGAGAAACATATAACCCAGCAATACTTGAATCACCGCGAGAATAATCCACGCCAAAGGTGACAGGAACAGAGTGCTGATTTCGCGTTTGGCAATAGTTAAAATCATACTTCAGCGTGCTCTGCGTCGACTGGCGTTTCATTTACCTTTTGGTCTTGGGTAAGCTCTATAAATAGATCTTCTAATGACTGCTGGTCGGGGATTAGCTCGTATAACTCCCATTGCTGCTGCACCGATTGTTGAACAATAGCCTGTGCTGGCGACTGACCATCAAAGAATAGTTTAAAGCGATTACTGTCGATGGCCTCGACATGGGTGACCTGATTTAACTGTTTGAGATGTTCGATAGGCGGCGGCTGATTTAACCCAATGCTAATACTCTGAGTCTGGCTCAAATTTAAGGCTTCAATAGATGAATGATAAATCAGTTCACCTTGTTGAATGATTTGAACCCGATCACAGGTGGCTTGCACTTCGGACAATATATGGGTGGATAATATAACGCTATGTTCTTGCCCCAGTGTCTTTATCAAGCTGCGAATATCGCGCATTTGAATCGGGTCAAGGCCCACCGTAGGTTCATCCAATATTACAACCGGAGGGTTGTGGATAATGGCCTGAGCGATACCAACCCGTTGTTGGTACCCCTTCGATAAATTGCCAATCAAACGTTGCCCAACGTCACTCAGCCCACATTGCATTTTTGAGTCATCGATTGCTTTGTTAATGGACTGTTTGTTAATGCAGCGCAATTGAGCGCAATAGCGAAGATACTCATCGACACTGGCCTCACGATAAACTGGCGGATGCTCCGGCAAATAGCCCATTTGCTGCTTTGCATCACGGGGCGAATCGATAATGTCGAACCCATTGATGGTAACCTGGCCTTCTGAAGGCGCCAAATTACCAGTCAGAATTTGCATGGTCGTCGACTTGCCCGCGCCATTAGGCCCGAGAAAGCCTAATACTTCGCCTGCGTTCAGGTTGAAGCTGAGATTCTTTATCGCCGGGTGGTTTTGGTAATAACGGGACAGGTTTTCAACCTGCACTACAGCTGGTGATGACATATTTTAGTTGCTTAAATTTAGCTGCCTAATGATACGTATTTATTAGTTTTATTACAGGTATCATAATTATGATGCAGCCAATATTTTAAACATTTAATCGGTTTCTTTGCTTCCAGCTTCGAACTTTTATAATTTCTTGTATTTCGGATGATCACAATATCACAGGTCAATGCCGCCAAACTACTTTGCAGCACATCTTGCACGGTAGCTGGATTCATGAACCTGTTAAGAGAGGCTCATTTTGAGATGCTACTTCACCGAGCTAGTGTTCAACCAGTTGTGATGCAGATGTTTTCTTCACTTTGGCATAAACTTTTGCTTTTGCCATTATCTGGTTATCTAATAAGGTTGTCAGATTTGTATTGATTTGCAATATACCAGAGTCATTTATACGAAAGTTATCAACTAATAGTTATCAATATTTGCAGGAGAAAAGCCATACCTTAGTCAGCTAGCCATCTAATCACTATTTTTCTTTTCTTTTCAAGCTAGAGGTCGAATTAGGCACAAAAAAACCGGCATGAGCCGGTTTCTTTGAAATTAGAAAAAGAAAAATCAAATTTACTTAATTTTAGCTTCCTTATATTCAACATGCTTTCGTACAACTGGGTCATACTTTTTCATGACAAGTTTGTCAGGAGTGTTCTTCTTGTTTTTGTCGGTTGTGTAGAAATGGCCAGTGCCAGCGCTAGAAACCAGTTTGATTAAATCTCTCATTATCTATCTCCTAGCACTTCTCGCCGCGCTTTCGCATATCGGCAATAACAGAATCAATACCATTTTTATCAATGATACGCATACCCCTTGTACAAAGGCGAAGTTTGACCCAACGGTTCTCTGATTCCACCCAAAACTTATGGCTTTGCAGGTTCGGTAAAAAGCGACGACGTGTTCTGTTGTTCGCGTGTGATACGTTGTTACCGGAAACAGGTTTTTTACCTGTGACTTGACATACCCGGGACATGACTTACTCCGTCTTAAAATAGCGACATTGCTTTCGAGGGCGCGAACTTTACCAGAACAGACTTGTCGCTTCAACCCTTAAAGGATTTAAAAAGCTCTGTTTTTCGGTCGGTTGTGGATTCCTTTTCGCGAGGGGCCAATATAAGATGTGACTCACAATTTTACAAGCTGGATTAAGTGGATGGACATCGTTTTTATACGAGAGTTACAGGTAGAGACAGTGATTGGTATTTACGACTGGGAACGCAAAGTCAGGCAGATGATTAGCCTTGATATAGATATGGCGACGGATATCCATAAAGCGGCGACAACCGATAATATTGACGATACATTGAGTTATAAAACCGTAGCGAAGCGTTTAATCGAGTTTGTCGAGCAAAGTGACTTCGAACTGGTTGAGGCGCTGGCTGAGAAAATTTGCGCGATTATTATTGAAGAGTTCAAGGTGCCCTGGGTCAAGTTAACCTTGAGTAAACCGGGAGCTGTGCAGGGTTCTCGTGCTGTTGGTGTGATTATAGAGCGAGGTAAAAAGCCAGCATGATCAGCGATGTTTATATTGGTGTCGGCAGTAATGTAGATCCCAGACAGAATATTAGGCGGGCTTTAGAAGCAATGAGCTCTGCCTTTGGGGGGCTTGAAAAGTCTCCGGTTTATCAGTCGGCTGCGGTTGGTTTTAATGGCGATGACTTTCTTAATCTAGTGGTTAAGTTTGAGACTAGCCTTGATGTCGTCGCAGTGGTGGGCCAGCTTCGGGTGATTGAAGATGCGCAGGGCAGGGATCGTAGTCAGCCACGATTTTCGAAACGGCCTATCGATCTGGATATTCTGTTGTATGGTGATTTAAAAATAAATGAATCGGGTATTCAGATACCACGCGATGAAATTATTGAGTCGGCTTTTGTCCTGAAGCCACTGAGTGATCTATCTCCATATTTACTCCATCCATTGCAGAAACAGAGTTATCAGGAGCTTTGGCAAGCGATGGCGCCGGATGCGCCACAGCTTGACCTTATACAGATAGATTAGAGATGGCCTAGAGTATTGATTTAAGTGCGGTAATTAGCGCTCGGCATTCTTTGTCTGTTCCGATCGATATTCGCAGATAATTATCAATCCGTTTAGTTTTGAAATGGCGTACCAGAATTCCAAGTTTCCTTAATTCGGTATAAAGCGTTTGTGCCAGTGCACTTTGGTGCTCTGCAAGCAGGAAGTTGCTACTTGATGGCAATACCTTAAAGGCAAGTTCGACGAGTGCTTGGTTGAGCCAGTCTCTGCTCGCAATCACTTGTTCTCGGCATTGTTGAAAATAGGCTTCGTCCTCAATAGATGCAATAGCGACGGCGCTCGCAATGCTATCGATCGGGTAGGAGTTGAAAGAGTTCTTGACTCTATTTAGACCCTCGATTAAATCAGCATTACCGAGGGCGTATCCCAAACGTAATCCAGCCAGGCTGCGTGATTTGGAAAAAGTTTGGATCACTAGCAAGTTAGGGTATTGATTAATTAAACGAATGGCAGATTCCGCGTCATAGTCGACATAAGCTTCGTCGATTATTACCACAGAATTGGTGTTTTTGAGTATGGTTTCTATTGCATCAAGGCCCAGCGCTATGCCAGTGGGGGCATTTGGATTTGGGATGATGACACCGCCATTGGGCTGAGCGTATTGTTCCAGGGTGACGCAAAAATCATCATCTAAAGGGATCGTCTTGTAATCGATTTGATATAAACCGCAATAGACGGGATAGAAGCTGTAGCTGATATCTGGAAATAGCAAGGGTTTGGACTGTTTGAAAAAAGCCTGAAAACTATGAGCTAGGACTTCGTCTGAACCGTTGCCGATAAAAACTTGATTGGTCTTAAGCCCATGATAGGACGCGAGGGAATTTGCCAGATCAGTCGACTCTGGGTCAGGGTAACGGCGTAGCGTGTCAATAGGAAATGATTCGACCACCTTTAATATAGATGGCGATGGTGGATACGGATTTTCATTCGTATTGAGTTTGATATATTGCATGTCCTGCGGTTGCTCGCCCGGCACATACGGGTTGAGCTGGTGCACGATGTCAGTCCAGTATTGGCTCATAATATTTAGATATGCCTAGTTTTAGTTGCTTAACAGACGGCCGCCATCAACAGTGATGACTTCGCCCGTAATATAATCATTGTTGATTAAAAATAATACTGTTTGAGTAATATTGTCTGGATTGCCTATTTTTTGTAATGGAATCTTATCCAGGATTGAATGTTGTTTGTCTTTACTCTGATTGGCTTCTGGCCAAAGTATAGCGCCAGGTGCGATACCGTTAATTCGTACTTCTGGCGCCATATCTGATGCGAGCGATTTTACTAGCATTTGATTGGCAGCCTTGGCGCTGCAATACAAACTATGATTTTTTAGTGGTATTGTCGCGTAAATATCGAGCAAATTAATAATACATCCATGGCTTTCTTTAAGGGCAGGGTGGCAAGCCTGTGATAAAAACAATGGTGCTTTCAAATTGCTGCCGAGCAAGTCGATCCAATGTTGTTCGGTTATTGACCCTAAAGGTGTCGCATAAAAGCTGGATGCGTTGTTAATCAAAATATCCAGCTGGCCAAAAGCTTGGGACGATTTTTGAGCCAGCAATTCAATCTCGGTGATGTCCGACAGATCAGCTTGATAGCGTATCGCTGAACCGGGTCGATAGCCATTCAGTTCTGCTTCGAGGGCTTGCGCATTGCGGCTTGATGAGTGTCTCGTATTGCCATCCGGTTTACCTTGGGAATGGCGATGATGGATGATGAGATTTGCGCCATTTTGATGTAGAGTTCGCGCAATCTGCGCACCAATGCGGTTGGCTGAGCCAGTCACCAGGGCAGCCTTTCCAGTAAGCAGTTGTTTTTCAGGTGATATTTTTTCAGACAATATTTTTCCAAACCACAGAATTTTAAGAGAGAACACAAAAGGAATGTCATCATATCATTCTCAAGAACAGACGCTAGCGCAATTGCCAGAACCCAGTGCGCTAGAGATCAAGCACAGCAGTGAGTTGATCGAGCTGATTGTTAGAGAAATCGAGCAACACGGTGTTATGTCGTTTCATGAATATATGAATCGAGTTTTGTATGAGCCCGGGCTGGGCTACTACAGCGCAGGCACGACAAAATTTGGTGCCGCGGGTGACTTCATAACCGCACCTGAAGTGTCGCCTTTGTTCGGGTCTTGCCTGGCTCAACAATGCGAGTCGATATTCTCACAAGGCTGTTCTCGTCAACTGCTCGAATTTGGTGCGGGTAGTGGACGACTATGCGAACAAATTTTATCGAGTTTAAACGCTCCAGTGCGTTACAGCATCGTCGAAGTGAGTGCTGATCTAAAAGCTCGTCAGCAGCAATATTTGAGGGATGAATTATCTCCAGCTGTATTCGAAAGTATCGAATGGCTAGATGCGTTGCCGGAGCAGTTTGATGGCATTATGTTTGGAAATGAAGTGCTGGACGCGATGCCAGTGAATGTGGTTTTAAAAGACGGTCAGTGGCAAGAGTTGGGCGTCGGGTTTGACGATGGCCGTTTTGTCTGGCGGCCCTATCTGGGCCCAAACGACATGGGCCGAAATGACATTGAGCCAAGTAGCGCGGAGCATAATAATGAACAGCAAAGCGAGGCAATCAAAACCATTCAAAAGATTGAGGCGGATCTTATTGCGGCAGGTTTTGGCACTTTGCCAGAGGGTTATTGCACCGAAATTAACCTTAACTATAAGCCCTGGCTCGAAGCGTTGCAGGCGAGCTGTCATCAGGCAGTTATATTGATGATCGATTATGGTTATGAGCAGTCGCAGTATTATCACCCAGAGCGAAGTAGTGGCACACTGACTTGTTACTACCGGCATCGAACCCACCCCGACCCTTTTGTTTACCCTGGCTTGCAGGATATCACTGCCTTCGTCGACTTCGATGCCTTTGCAGATGCGGCAATTGATGTGGGGTTTACTGTTTGCGGGCTCGCTAGTCAACGTCAGTTTTTACTTCATAATAAATTGCTCGAAGCCGCCCAGGAAATTAGCCAGAAAGCAAGTGAGGCAGGTGATACTCAAGCACAGATTGAAGTGGCTCAGCAAGTCAAAACATTAACCTTGCCGAGTGCAATGGGTGAGAGATTTCAAGTCATTGGCCTGCAGAAAAATATAGACATTAAGATTGAAGCCCTGACAGCACAGGCTGGTGCAAGATAATGGATACGATTCAAATCATTATACTGGCGATTGTTCAAGGCCTTACCGAGTTTTTACCCGTATCGAGTTCGGCGCATTTAATTTTGGTGCCGATGCTGCTGCAGTGGCCCGATCAAGGGCTGGTGTTTGATGTCGCGGTGCATGTTGGTTCGCTAATGGCAGTGCTGATTTATTTTCGGATTGAAGTGATTGATATGCTGGTGGCCTGGACTCGAAGCCTGTTTGGTGGTGGCTCGACTTCAAATAGTCGGCTAGGTTGGTGGGTGATCCTGGGTACCGTGCCTGCGGTCATTATTGGGTTTTTGTTCAAAGGTTTTATCGAGTCTGATTTGCGCTCACCCTGGGTGATTGCTATCACCACAATTGTGTTTGCATTGTTGCTTTGGTTTGCCGATACGCGCAAGTCAAAACAGCGTAGTGAATATGAATTGAAGCTGCCAGATGTTGTGACGATTGGTCTATTTCAAGCCATCGCTTTGATCCCGGGTACTTCACGCTCTGGCATTACGATGACTGCCGGACTGCTGCTGGGTATGACTCGACAGGCGGCAGCGAGATTTTCATTTTTATTGTCGATACCACTTATCCTCGCGAGTGGCTTGTTACAAACAGCAGAGTTGGCGCAGTCCGTGCAATCGATTGACTGGTTTGCCTTGAGTTTGGCGATTGTGTTATCGGCGGTCAGTGCGGGTCTGTGTATCCATTTGTTCTTACGACTGATCGAAAAAGTCGGCATGATGCCTTTTGTGATTTATCGACTATTGCTGGGTATAGTTTTAATCGCCTTATTGGTTTAGTTTTTATGATTATTTTTTATGACTAACTATTATGATTAAGGATGCCCCTTTCGAATTACATCTTCGGTCACTCTGGTTTGGGCTGGCTTATTCTATGTTGTTAGTGGTGGCTGCTCTGTCGTTAACACCAGCAGTTCCCAATATTGGTGGCAGTGATAAGTTGGGGCATTTTCTCGCTTATGCGGCGCTATCCATTGCCTTTAGCGTCATCATTCGGCAGCGACTATCGTTATGGCGAGTTTTATTTGGGTTGATTGCTTTCGGAATTTTAATGGAATATTTGCAGGGCTTAACTGGATATCGATATGCCGACCCTGAGGATGCGCTGGCCAATAGTATTGGTGTCGTGTTTGGCTTGTTGTTCCATTTCTCACCTTTGCGTCGTGTTTTGCTAAAGGTCGATGCCTACCTACATCGTGTGCGTTAACTTTTGCATAAGCGTCTGTTTCTCAGATTTAATTAGGTCAAGTCGAAGCTTATTGATTGCTTCACCGAGTGCTTTGCCTTGTAATTCGCTTTGGGTGACTATACTGATGTCAGCATGACATAGTTTATCGGCGAGCTCATTAACGAAAGCTGCCTGGGGGTAGGGATTGTTTTCAAAATTGGTTCGGCCGCGGGCATCAGATAAGCAGGCCTGCACCATTTTTTTGAAGCGCTCGGGCTTTCGAAATACATCTGTTTTAGCAAATAGCTTGAGCAAAGTGGCGGGTTTTAGCTCTAATGCTCGATGCACATGGGTGTGGTATTCGGTCGTGATCAATGCCAACTCAGTATGGGCTTTGGGTACTTTCCAGCGTTTGCAAAAAGACTTCACTAGTTTTACGCCACGTTGTTCATGGCCGTGGTGACTCGGCAGAATATCTGCGGGCGTGATGGCTTTGCCTAAATCGTGCATAAGCACGGCGAACCGGGTTTCTATATCAAAATTGAGTTGTGCACTTTTTTCTAGCGCCATCATGACGTGAATGCCAGTATCGATTTCAGGATGATATTTGGCTGTTTGTGGCACACCAAAAAGGTCGTCTAGTTCTGGAAACAGAGTGGCGAGAACATCGCACTCACGTAATGTCTCAAAAAATACAGATGGATTGCCTTCACCGAGTGCACGTGACATTTCTGTCCAAACGCGTTCGGCGACCAGTGTACTCAGCTCACCACTCTGACCCATCTTCCGAATCAGTTGAATGGTTTCCGGCGCCAGTTTAAACCCAAGGTGGTGGAATCTGGCAGCAAATCGGGCAGCTCTCAAGACCCTTACAGGGTCTTCGACAAAGGCGTATGAGACATGGCGAAGGATGCGTTTTTCAAGATCGGCCTGACCTCCATAGGGGTCGATCAAGTGACCGTTTTTATCTTCTGCAATAGCATTGATGGTTAGATCACGACGCGATAAATCCTGCTCGATAGTAATCAACGGGTCAGTATCAAATTCGAAGCCATGATAACCCGGGCCAGTTTTTCTTTCGCTACGCGCGAGTGCATACTCCTGTTTTGTTTTAGGGTGCAAAAAAACAGGGAAGTCTTTACCAACCGATTGATATCCGGCATTTTGCATTTGATCGACAGTTGCGCCAGTTATAACCCAGTCGATGTCGGTGATAGGCAGGTCGAGTAAACGGTCGCGTACACAGCCGCCTACCCGGTAGATTTTCATTACTTTGGTTTGATGTCTGCGTTGTGCTTAAACGAATGGTCTTCTCGGAATTCGTCATAATGCTTTATGCGGCTGAATAAGGCGCCGATGCCTTGAATATATTGCGTTAAACTGGTTGTGCCATGGTCACTGTTATCGCAAACACTCGGTGTTTGCAGCGAGCGATAATTATCCATGGTGAACAGCTTGCCCGGCAGGTTTTGTAATACCAGGGCTTGTAGTTTTGATAGCCTATTGCCCAGTGGGATGATACGGCAGGAAATTCCCATCGACTTCGCAATTAACTCTAAAATTTGTTTGAGTGTAAATACTTCTGGGCCGCACATAGGGTAGCGTTTGCCGTAGGTTGCTTTATCGTCAATGGCGTCGACTACTTTGGTGACTAAATCGCCAACGTAAATGGGTGCAAATTTACTATTGGGACAAGCCAATGGAAAGAAGCCAACGCAGTATTTTAAAATGCCAGCAAATTGGTTGATAAACTGATCATTTAGGCCAAACACAACGGATGGTTGGAAGCTGGTGACGTGTAGGTCTTTTTGGCCAAAAGTATGCAGTAGATTTTCACCTTCACCTTTGCTTCGCAAATAAAGACTGGTACCACGGGCTTGATCAGCACCCAGCGCACTGAGGTGTAATAGACGCTTGATCTTATTGTCTGTGCAGGCTGAGACTAATGTCTTCATAAAGTCGACATGTACTTTTCTAAAGTCGCCTTTTTTGCGTTCGTGCAAGATACCAATTAAATTAACAACGGTATTTTGATTGTGACATAACCCCTCAAGCTGGGCGGTATCAAACACATTTGATCCTACTACTTGAATGTTTGCATGAACCGATAGTGCTCTGTGTCGATGGGGTCGCCGACAAGGGATGGTCACCAGGTAACCTTTATTCGCGAGTGCAAACGCTAACTGTTGGCCAATAAAGCCACTGCCACCTAAAAGTAAAACTCTGTTGAAATGCATGTCGAATTAGTCTCAGCTTTGCTGTGGTTGTGGTTTTTTTTTATTGGTGTTGTTACTTCGTCGGCGCTGTGGCGGACGATTATTGGGATTCTTTTTGCCATCCTTAGCGCGCGGTGACGGTTTCGACTTCTTCATTCTAATCGGCGGTAAAGGTGTGGCGACCAGCTCATTGCTGATGGGCATAGTTGGCAATGAGGTTTTAATATAGAGCTCAATATCCATTAAGTTCATCGCGTAGTCTTCGCAGGCAAAACTTATAGCAGTGCCCGAATTACCGACACGCGCGGTGCGGCCTATGCGATGAACATAATCTTCACCCTGATCTGGTAGGTCGTAATTGAAAACATGGGTAACATCGGGAATGTGCAGTCCGCGTGATGCCACATCGGTTGCAATCAGGATTGAATACTCTCCATCATGAAACTTCTTAAGCAGGCTCTCGCGTTTACTTTGTTGTATGTCGCCCGAAATGATAGCGGCTTCCAGACCGTTCCCCTGTAGATATTCCCAGATGCGCACTGTCGCGTGTTTAGTGTTGGCAAAAATGATGCTGCGAGCTGGTTTTAGCTGTTTAATTAATCCGATTAATAATGGAATTTTCTCTTGATTGGCAGGGTGGTAAACAGTTTGAGCGATTCGCTCAACGGCAGGTGTGTCGGATTGAATTTGTACCAGTTTAGGTTCATTCATGTGCTCGTAAGCCAGTTCCAGAACCTTATGTGCCATGGTGGCCGAAAATAGCATGTTCAATCGTTTCTCGGGTTCAGACAGGCGGCGCAGCATGAAGCGAACATCCTGGATAAAACCCATGTCGAACATGCGGTCCGCTTCATCTAATACTAATGCTTCGATTGATTTTAGATTGAAGAGCTTTTGCTTGAAAAAGTCGATTAGACGACCGGGGGTTCCAATTAATATATCGATGCCGTCATTAAATTGTTGTTTTTGCTGTTCATATGCCTTGCCGCCATAGCAGATCGCAAGCTTTAGGGGTAAGTCAGCTAGTAACTCATCCGCATCTTTATGAATCTGTATTGCTAGTTCACGAGTGGGGGCCAAAATTAATACGCGAGGCTTTCCTGGTGTGGCGACCTGGTCGGACGAGAGAACTTTTTGTATGCTGGCGAGTAAGAAGGCCATTGTTTTACCGGTTCCGGTCTGGGCCTGTCCTGACACATCGTGTCCGTCAAGTAGCAAGGGTAGCGACTCAGCCTGAATGGGCGTGCAGTATTTAAAGTTTAGCTTGTCTAGCGCGGTCAACAGGCGTGCATCCAGTGCTAATGAACTGAACTCTATGTCAGTTAAATGTTGGTCACTCATGGTTTTGGGGTTTAACCTGAAGAATTACAAACGTCTATAGTAGCAAATTGTAAAATAATCTGCGCTGTGATTTGAAAAATGACTCAATTACCCATATATATCCTGCTGAGAGCCATTGACTTGTAAAATTCTTATGTATTTTGGAATTAGCAGATGTTGACAGTTAAAACTGATAATACTAAATTGGCTGCTGAATTACCCTTAATAGATTTGCCCATAGTTTGGAGAAACACGTGAGTGATAAAATTGTTTACCTTTCAGATGAAAGTTTTGAAGCCGATGTTCTACAAGCAGACGGTCCTGTGCTGGTTGATTACTGGGCTGAATGGTGTGGTCCTTGCAAAATGATTGCGCCAATTCTGGAAGAAATTGCTACAGAATATGACGGTCGTGTCACGGTTGCCAAACTTAATATTGATGAAAACGCCGATACGCCACCTAAGTATGGCATTCGAGGTATTCCAACATTGATGCTGTTTAAAGGTGGTGCTGTTGAAGCCACTAAGGTTGGTGCGTTATCAAAGTCTCAGTTAACTGCATTCATCGATAGTAATATCTAAAGTAAAGAACAGAGTATAATAATTACTCCAAATAGGGTCGTCATTGTGGACGACCTTATTTTACTGTGCTAGTCTTTGCCCAGCATTCGCCACCCTTCTAATCGGCGATTTCCAAAAAAAACTCATAATCCGTTATCTTTTCCTGACTTTTTAGTCCAATAACTACGTCTGAATTCCCCTAAAACTTTCCTTGTGCATTCTTTATTATGAATCTTAGCGACCTTAAGCAAAAAACCGTTCCCGAATTGATCGATATACTCAAAGGCATGGGTGGTGATCATTCTTCACGCATGCGTCGGCAGGATATTATCTTTAGTATCTTGAAGGCTCAAGCTAAAAAGGGCGAAGATATTTTCAGTGAAGGTGTATTGGAAATATTACAGGATGGTTTTGGTTTCTTACGATCTGCCGATAGCTCCTACCTGGCCGGCCCAGATGATATCTATGTTTCGCCGAGTCAGATAAGACGTTTTAACTTACGTACTGGCGACACTATTAGTGGGAAAATCAGACCACCGAAAGATAATGAACGTTATTTCGCGCTGCTTAAAGTTGATCAAATCAACTTCGATCTGCCTGAAAATGTCAAACACAAAGTCTTGTTCGAAAACTTAACACCATTGCATGCCAATAGTCGCCTCACGCTTGAACGAGGCAATGGCAGCACTGAAGATATTACCGCTCGAATTATAGATCTGGTTTCTCCAATCGGTAAAGGCCAGCGTGGTTTGGTGGTTTCGCCACCGAAGGCTGGTAAAACATTAATGCTGCAAAATATTGCGCAAAGCATCGCTAGTAATCATCCTGAGTGTTACCTGATTGTTCTATTGATAGATGAACGCCCTGAGGAGGTCACCGAAATGGAGCGTATGGTTAAAGGCGAAGTGGTTGCTTCTACTTTTGATGAACCTGCCAGTCGCCATGTTCAAGTAGCCGAGATGGTGATCGAAAAGGCTAAGCGCCTGGTTGAGCATAAGATTGATGTAGTAATTTTGCTCGATTCTATCACTCGTTTGGCACGTGCTTACAATACGACTATTCCATCATCAGGTAAGGTCTTGACCGGTGGTGTTGATGCTCATGCATTACATCGTCCAAAACGTTTTTTTGGTGCGGCTCGTAATATCGAAGAAGGTGGTAGTTTGACCATTATCGCCACCGCTTTGGTTGAAACTGGCTCGAAGATGGATGAGGTTATCTACGAAGAATTTAAAGGTACTGGTAATATGGAGATCCACATGGATCGAAAAATTGCTGAAAAACGAGTATTTCCTGCACTTAATATCAATCGTTCAGGCACGCGCCGTGAAGAATTATTGCTAGGTCAGGAAGAGCTGCAAAAAGTATGGATATTGCGTAAGTTCTTGCATTCAATGGATGAAATCGATGCGATGGAATTTGTACTGGGCCGCATGCAAAATAGTAAGACCAATGTAGAGTTTTTTGATCAAATGAAGAAGTAGATTATGCCTAAGGTTGATTCGACTATAGTTGACTCAATCAGGATTGATTCGACCCGGGTTCATTCGATTGAACCGATTATAGGTCACAATCCGCGCATTATGATACTCGGCAGCATGCCGGGTATCATTTCGATTAATGCCTCGCAATATTATGCAAACCCTCGCAATTTGTTCTGGACCGTTCTAGCTGATTTATTTGGTATCGATATCGATTGCAGCTACGAATATAGAGTGCAGCAGATGCTAGAGCTACCTATCATTCTTTGGGATACGTTAAAATCTTGTCATCGCGAAGGTAGTCTCGATTCTAAAATCCTCAATACCAATATCGAAGCCAATGATATTGCCGCTTTATTGAAGCAATTCCCAACCCTTCAGGCGATTGCATTTAATGGTGGCGCATCGGAGAAATATTTTGATCGGTTGGTAAAACCTCAGTTAGCGAATGATCTGGATATTGAATTACTTAAAATGCCTTCGACAAGTCCAGCCAATGCGGGCATGAAGCGAGAGCAAAAACTGGAAAGCTGGCGAAGGCTGTGCCGATTTATTTAGGCTTAGCGGCCGGTTTTGGGAAACCTTCGAATTTGGGTGATTGTGATACCGCGTCATACCAGTCAGCCCTGTTACCCCAAAATATATTATCTTCAGGCCGAATGCCTGGATCTTCGCTCAAGCTTCCAGCTGGTATAATTAATTTTCCACTTTTAGCGCTGGTATAAGGCACCAGAGAGCCGCAATGACTGCAGAAACTCTTTGATATAACATTAGGTTCATCTGGGATGAATGAAGTGATTTGATCTTCACCTGATAGCCATTCCAGGCGATCTGGAGTGGTGAATATATTGGAAGCATGTGCGCTACCCGTCGAGCGCTGACATTGGCTGCAATGGCATATATGAAAGGCGCTAAAAGGACCAGTTGCGGTGTATCGTACTTTACCGCAAAGACAACTGCCTTTTACTTTATTTTCCATTGTTTCAATTACCTCAAGGTTAATTTATTTTGACTCTCGATGAGTCGCCGAATGACTTCATCGAAATAGCTTTGATCAATATTGGCAAAGGCAAACCGAATAAAGTCATCTTGTTGTTCTCCAAAATAACTGCCGGGCAGGGTGATGATCTCAAAATCCTCAATGAGACGTTTGACGACTTCTCGAGATGGCTGTTTAAAAGGGTGTTCGACGTAGGCAAAATAGGCGCCAGCAGAGACGAGTCGATATTTAAGCTCGGGGTGTTGGAAAGCGGTTTTAATAGCGACGGCTCTTTGTTGTAGTTGTTGTGCTTTTTCGGCTTTCCAATCGTCCAGATTTTGCAGCCCATAGAGAGCGGCTAACTGGCCGACATGAGGCGCACTAATAGCCGTACAATCCTGTACTTTTTTCATTTGATCAAAGAATGCGGAACCGCCTGCAACAGCACCTGTGCGATATCCGGTGAGGCTGAATACCTTTGAAAAACTGTATAAATGGATAAAGTTATCACCCCAGTCCGAGTGTTGGAATAACTTATGAGGCGGCTCTGAGCTATCTAGAAAATCGCGGTAAGTCTCGTCGACTATTAATGCAATATTATGTTGTTTGGCAATTTGATAAAAAGCTTCGATGCATTCCGGCGGATAGATGGCACCGGTTGGATTGTTAGGTGTTACCAATACAATCGCTCTGGTTTTTGAATTAATTAGTGGTGCTGCGAGGTTATGATCGGGTATCGCTGTTTTTGTGTTAAACGGCAAAAACTGAGTTTTAACACCTCGGGCAGATAACCACATTTCGTGATTGAAATAACACGGAAGCGCTATGATCACTTCATCCCCTGTGGTGCAAAGTGTGTCGATGGCTGAGCAAAAGGCCTGATTGCATCCAGCCGTTATCATCAAGTCTTCAGCATTGATATTGGCTTGATAGCGACGATTAATGTTATCGGAAAGTGCCTCGCGTAACGGTAAAACTCCACTGATATCAGTGTAAGTTGTACCTTCGCCTTGCTTGATTAACTCGGCGAGATGATCGAGCAATGATTGCGCCGGAAGATGTCCAGGCACAGCCTGGCACATATCGATGAGGCGGTCTGATGTCGGATTAGTGACCCATGACCAGGCTTCGGCAATTGGTGCGGATGCGCATTCGATAACATTTGGATTGAAGTTCATTGTAATTCCACGTGAT
>Ga0307492_10000341_pt1 | contig 20105 bp, 20 predicted proteins | sample SI3LmetaG_FD_202365 | JGI IMG/M metagenome (GOLD analysis project Ga0307492, IMG submission 202365) | Sea-ice brine microbial communities from Beaufort Sea near Barrow, Alaska, United States - SI3L | ecosystem: Environmental > Aquatic > Marine > Coastal | place: USA: Alaska | collected 2017-05-06 | reverse complement strand
ATGTTCGCTGCACTAAATATGCGCAAAGTTATGTCAATTTAGCTTCCTTTGCCGAGTCAAGTAATGATATCAAATTCTTAATTAAAGGAAGCGAGAATTTCGACCTAAAGTCTTTCAAAGGAAAAAATTGGCGTTATTCGTAAATCGGCTAGTGAGTACTATTTGAGTTTAATGTTGGGGTTGTATCACCTTAATGTTGATGACGTAGAATTAGTTTATTTGGCACCAAATGAGATGGCAAATGCTCTTGATAACGACAATATCTCAGCAGCTGCAATCTGGGAACCCTATGCTTTTGAGATCAAAAAGAAGTTAGGCGCCGAGGTTATAATACTCGATACCGATAGCTTATATACTCTTTATTTTAATCTTGTTGCAAGACAGAGTTTTGCTAATTCAAATCATGAAACGAATAAAAAACTTTTACAATCATTAAACCAAGCGATTGGATATGGCCAGATTATTTTTATCATTTGTCGTTAAATAGACCACTCATGTTAACAATTAAAGATGAAGCTCGTTGGGCGATTGGTGCTAATTTGTCCGATGTGAAAAAGCTCCCAAACTTCAGTCATTATATAGATACAAAGTCTCTGTCAGAGGTTGATGCAAACGCGGTTGAAATAGAATGAATGTAAGTCTTACGTTATTAATAAAATGAACATCAAGTCAAAATTTAATTCAATTTCTAGAGGCTTGTGGGCGACGCTAATAATCGCAAGCATTTTTTTACGTGGAAGTTCATAAGTATCGATAAAGCTCTCACGCAAGACCGATACGTTGCTAAGACACTAATATATGTATCTGGTCTGTCTAGCTATTTACGTGAGTTTATATTGCAACAAGATAGCCAAACGAGTCTAAACTGGGATATCGAACACCAAAAGTTGGCCATTCATTTAAAAAACAAACCCTTAATGTCGTGGTCAACGATGCGTTATATGAATGTAATTGAAAAGCTTCAAGCCGGAGTCATTTCACTTTTTGACCACCTTCAAAGACTCAATTTTAATAAGTCGAGTACAGATATAAAAACCTCGATTAACATGCATATAGTATATAAAATATTTATTCAAATGGAATCGATTCTAGAAGATTCGATTCGACTAACATTAATAGCAAAAGAAGAAACCAAGCGAGTTTTTTTTATACCGTGGTGCCTTTTTTGCGCTAGTTGTGCTGGTGGCTATATTTTCTATGATGTGGCTTTCAAAAAATATATTTAGAGAGCTTCACTATGGATTAAAAGTTTTAACAGACGGAACCATACTTGCGAGGAATGGAGAGTTTAATCAACCAATAAAAGAAATACCAGCTGGAGAGTTTGGTGTAGTAACCAAACATTTTAATAGCATGTTGGCTCACTTAAAAGAAACTACCGTTTCACGGGACTTGCTTCAATCAATCGTTGAGAAAAGAACTAAACAGCTAATCATGCTGAGTGAAACAGACCAGTTAACCAAAATACCAAATAAGCGGTTTTATGACCTAAGAATAGCTAATGATATTATTACCTCCAAACATTGTAAAACGTCCTTGTCTTTATTGATGGTCGATATTGACTATTTTAAAAATTATAACGATAATTTCGGTCACGAACTCGGTGATATTGTGCTAACAAGAGTTGCCCAAACGATTGCCAACAAGTTACCAAGAGCCACTGATTCTGTTTCTCGATTTGGAGGTGAAGAGTTTTTAGTTATTCTCCCATCAACCGACCAAAATGGCGCGATGGTAATCGCAGAGCGAATTAGAATGTATATTATGGCAATGCGTATTCCTATATCTGCACTTTCTCAAAATAACGATCAAAAAGTTGTGACCGTTAGCATTGGAGTTACCACTGTCGCCGGAGATAATATGAACGAAGTCGACTTGCTGATACAAGCTGATGCCGCCCTTTATGAAGCTAAATATAAAGGTAGGAACATCTCAATATTATATAATAAATAGAGGATGAAATATCAATATCAGCAGCGCACCTCGAATTGAGACTAATACCGACAAACTAGTCGAATTTTGATTTATTCTGAGTAAATTTAGTAGGTTAAAATTTTAACTAAGCGAAACCTCAGGTAAACTATCGCGACTTGTTATCAAGTGCTGTAGAAAGCATTTTAGCTGTAACATCAACGATTGGTATAACCTTCGCATATTGCATTCGCGTTGGACCAACGACGGCCAGAACACCAATTGATTTGCCATTTTGTTTGTATGGAGCGGTAACTAAGCTGCAACCACTCAATCCTTGACTGCCTGACTCTTCACCTATAAAAATTTTAACTCCATCTGCGGCAAGTGAGCGATCTAAAAGGGTCATTATCTGTTGTTTTTGCTTAAATGCTGAAAATATTTGTTCAATATTATCTAATTGCCCATGTGAGGCCATTGAAACCAAATGAGTTTGCCCCGATACGTGAAAGCTTTCATCCGTTTGTGCGGTTAACTCTTGGGAGGTTTGAAAACCTTTTTCTGCAAATTCTATTGCACTCTGTAAAATCGTGTCGAGTTGTTGCTTTTCTTTTAACATTTCACCAAACAACCCTTGCCGTGCCGAGTTAATATCTCGTCCAGACAACTGCTCATTTAAATAATTTGCCATTTGAGCAACCTCACTTCTTTTATACTCTCTATCTACTTGGATCACTCGATTTTCAATCTCATCGTTTTCTAATACCATGACCACTAGTAAGCGGTTATCCGATAATGGTATAAAATCAATATGCTGAAGTTTTTTAACTGGAGCCGCCGGGATCTGCACTAGGCTCGCCATTCGTGTCATATCTGAAAGTAAATTTGACGCGGTTCCCACTAATGTTCGAGTATCTTGATTTGGATTAAGATTGCTTCTTACGTGATCAATTAACGCTGATTTAGGCGAACGAAGTTGTATAATTTTATCAACAAAAATACGCAGACCTTGAGTGGTTGGAATTCTTCCCGCAGAAGTATGCGGAGACAGAAGTAGCCCTTGCCTTTCTAGATCAGCCATTACATTTCTTACAGTCGCTGGACTAACAGTAAGGTGTGAGGACTGCAATAAAGCCTTTGAACCGATTGGAGTCCCCTGTTTTACATAGGACTCAATTAGGGACTTCATCAAAATTAAATCGCGTTCTTTCATTGACTTCTCTTAAAAGATAATTTGCTAATTAAATGGTTATCAACGAAAATAATTACACTTAAGAATAAATTACTATATAGGGACTAACTGCTCCTATTTCAACGGTCAAACTAATGCCCCATTCAACATCATTTAATAAAATTGGACTAGTCGGTAAACCAAGCAGCAAGGCAGCACAAGAGTCTGTGGATGGTTTGATTAAAGTCATCAATCAACTTGAACTAGAGATATTCCTACCTCAGTCGGATGACTTTTCATTTCCAGTTGCTAGCGCAACAGATGTTAATAAAAGGCTTAAATATTTACCTTTTGAAAAAATGGGTGAGCAGTGCGATCTAGTTATTGTTGTTGGTGGTGATGGTAGTATGCTTAAAACAGCACGTGAGCTGGTTGACTCTCAAGTTCCTTTGTTAGGCATTAATCGAGGGCATTTAGGTTTTTTAACGGATATCCGCCCAACTGAAATAGAGACACGAGTACCGCCTATATTAAATGGTCAATATAGCCTAGAAAATCGATTCTTATTACACGCAGAAGTATTCAGAAATGATCAAGCCATTGGAAACTCAACGGCAGTCAATGATTTTGTTTTATATCCTGGCGAAATAGCAAGAATGATTCAGTTCGAATTATATATGGACAGACAATTTGTTTATAGCCAACGCTCCGATGGTTTGATTGTTTCGACTCCAACTGGATCCACTGCATATTCCTTGTCTGGAGGCGGTCCTATTCTTGATCCGCAAACGGACACCATAGTTTTAGTGCCTATGTGCCCGCACACACTAACCAGCAGACCCATTGCCGTCAATAAACATAAAGTAATTGATCTGGTGATTTCTGAAACTAACCCACATAGCCCGAAGTTGAGCTGTGATGGACAAGTGATTATTGATTTAGCACCAGGCGATAAAATAAGAATTAAACAATACCCGATCCAAATGCGCTTAGTACACCCGTTAGATTATGATTATTTTGAAGTGCTGAGAACTAAATTGGGATGGGGACAAAAACTTTAATGATCTAAAACCAATATCATTTATATTTAGAGCCTGTTTGTTATTAGCTCCATTTGGCTATCAACTATTAAAATTCGATTTCCTCTTCATCCTCTTCTGCAGAAGGGTCAACGTAATCAAAAGGATCTTCATCATGCTTCTCTGAATATTCAGTTGGCATATTCTCTACTCGAAATATTTCGAAACCTGAAGATTTAGTGGATGCGCTGGCAAGTTTTCCATTTTCAAGGTCAATTCTAACATCTATCAGCCCATCAGGTCTTGGAGGGTGATTTTCAGCCATTCCGTCCAACGCTTTTTCCATAAATTTAGCCCACACTGGTAATGCCGCTCGCCCGCCAAACTCACTTTTACCCAATTTTTTGGAGTGATCAACAAACCCCACCCAAGCGGATGCAACATAACGAGAATTATATCCTGTAAACCAAGCATCTTTATTTTCGTTAGTCGTTCCCGTTTTTCCGGCCAAATCATAACGCTTAAGTAATGGGCTTTTTATTCGATTAAGCGCAGTCCAACCAGTACCTTTGTGAATAACGTCTTTTAACATGCTATTTAAAATATATAAATTTCTTTCATCAATCACTCTTTCTGCAAATCTATGTTCTGCGACTAATAACTCTGAATTCTCAGATAAAGAGTCTTCAATTGATGTGCCCTCAGTTGGCTCAGTATGCAATTGTGCAACTTCTAAAGTTGTTTGCAATTCATCGGATATTTCAGATTGTATTTCTGCTAATAAACTATCTTTTTGAGCATCTTCTTCGAGCAATTTTAAGCAATACTCACAGACAGTTATAGGCTCCGCTTGAAACAGCACCTCTCCTTGACTGTCTTCTATGCGCTGAATAAACCAAGGTGTCACTTTAAATCCGCCATTCGCTAATGCCGCATAACCCGTCACAACTTCTAATGGTGTGAATGAAGCTGAACCGAGTGCTAATGAAGGATAGGCTTTCATATTAGCTCCAGGGAAACCAATCGACTCAATATATTTTTTTGCATAATGAGGACCAATTTTATTAATCAACCTAATCGCCACCGTATTGACAGAGCGACGCAGTGCGCTTCTTAAAGTAGTTGGACCTTTATATTTACCATTATCATTTTCTGGTCGCCAAAAATTACCAGCAGAGATATCAGATTCAATAATGGGTGAGTCATTAATTAAAGATGCTGCAGAAAAATTTTTAGCCAAAGCGGCAGAATAAAGAAAGGGTTTTATATTGGACCCCACTTGACGCCTTGCTTGAGTCACCATATTGAACTGATCTTTACTGAAATCAAAACCACCCGCTAGCGCTTCTATTGCACCATTTTTAGGATTTAAAACAACGAACCCGCCACTCACATCGGGAATTTGTGAAAGCTGATATATTTTTGTGGGTAGCGTCTCTGTTTCTTGTGTTGAAGAGCTTGCCTCATCTGCTGAAGACTCAGGTTTATCTATTGAAGGATCAACCTCCGTCAATAAAACAGCATCATCTAGCGAGTAGATTTCAACGCCAGCTTTATCAGTTAACTCATTAACTGATAAGTCAGTTCCTAATTTTTCTAATACTTTCTCCGTTTCAAGCACTCTTATTACATCACCAAGCTTGACGATATCTTGCATGCTTTTAATTTTTCCATATTCTCGATGGTTCTCATCAACATATTTCCTGGCCCATTTTGAATCGATATAATTCAAATGTCCGATCGAGCCATCGGCTAACATGACCTTTGCAAACTCATCTTCAATTTCAATGACAATCGCAGGAATTAGGCTTCCTAATCGAGCGAAAACCGCAATCCAAGTTTGAACTTCAAGAGGCGTTATATCTGAGGTAATCTCATAATGTTGCTCAATCGGTCGGTAACCATGTCGTCTGTCATATTCTATTAAACTATTCTTTAACGCTTTTTGAGCGTAGTTTTGTAATTTAGGATCTAAGCTTGTATAAATTTTCAAACCATCACTATGAGCAGACTCAAGCCCATATTGTTTAATTATTTCTAAATGGACCATTTCTGCAACGTAAGGGGCGCTTACGGTTGTTCTCGCACCATGACGATTGGTTTTGATTGGGGAATTGTTCGCTTTGGTATATTGCTCGTTGTTTATGTGTCCTTGACTAAGCATTCGGCCTAAAACGTGTGTACGCCTTGTTCGCGCTTTTTCTGGATAGCTTATTGGGTTAAAAACAGACTGCCCTTTGGGTATACCTGCCAAAGTCGCTAATTGCGCCAAACTAAGCTCTTTTAATTGTTTACCATAATAAACTTCTGCGGCTGCACCTAAACCTGCAGAGCGATGACCAAAAGGAATCTTATTTAGAAATATCTCTAAAATTTCATCTTTTGTTAATTCTGATTCAAGTTTCCAAGCAACAAACATTTCAGTAAATTTTCGAGAGAAACGTTTCTCACGGCTCAAAAAGTAATTTCTAGCAACTAACATGGTTATCGTACTAGCACCTTGGCTTTTTGTACCTGTGGCCGCCAGTTTAAATATTGCTCTTAAAACACCTTTTAAATCAACGCCAGAATGATGATAAAACCTTACATCTTCCGTTGACAGTAATGCATTAATGAAGTCTTGTGGAACTTCCTCCATTGTAATTGGAATACGTCTTATATCGCCGAACTCATTAATAAGTTGACCATCTTTGGAATAGATGCTCATTGGTGTTTGTAGTTTGATCTGCCGAATACTTTCAACCTCCGGCAAATCAGGTCCAACGGCTAAATACAGCCCAGTGAAGCCCATACCAAACAGGATTGTGAACAATGTCACGATATAAGCAAATTTAGGTGCCAGCTTTGTGATTCGTTTCATACCTAGAATTCAAATTAGTTGCCATAGTAGTTATTCGGACAGAGTATAGCGGTATTTGTTCATGGCTTTCACTTATAATTTATTTTAAGTCTCTAATTTGTGCGCGGTTTCTCTAAGAAATTAAATGTGAATATAACTGCAGATTGAAGAATTTGGTCTAAAATTTAGTCACATATATAACTAATTGATCTAAATTGGTTATCATGGAAATTGCGAGATTGGTCATAGAATGTGTAAATAAGTGTACAAAAGATCAGCAAAAAATCGATTTAAAAACAAAAAAAGGGTGATATTTCTTATAGTTAGAGCTATTATTTAAAGTGAAACTAGAGTTGTCAGCTGTAACTGGATAAAAAGATAGGACAAACTGTAATTATGCTAGGAAATTTATTCAGCTCCAAAAAGACAGCTTTAGTCGGTATTGATATCAGTTCTACCGCATGTAAGCTGATTGAACTAGGAAAAGTAGGTTCGAGATATCGCGTAGAAAGCTATGCTGTGGAACCGCTTCCTCAAGATGCGATGGCTGATCGTGATATTCGTGATCCTGAAGTCGTGGCTGAAGCATTAAAAAGAGTAATAAAACGCTCTGGTACAAATATTAAACATGCTGCCGTTTCTGTAGCAGGGTCTTCTGTTATTACCAAAACCATTCAAATGGATAAAGACCTTAGCGAAGATGAGATGGAAAGCCAAATTGAAGTAGAAGCCGACCAATATATTCCCTATCCTCTTGAAGAAGTCGCGTTAGACTTTCAAATAATAGGCGAATCAGAAAAAGTTCCTGATAAAGTAGATGTATTATTAGCCGCGTCCCGAAGTGAAAATGTTTACAGTAGAGTAGATGCTTTAGAGTTAGCTGGGCTAACCGCTAAAGTGGTTGATGTAGAAGCCTATACCATTGAAAGAGCTTTTCGATTACTAGCCAATCAATTACCTGATCAGGGTGAAGGACAGATTATAGCCGTCGCAGATGTTGGTGCTACTAATACAAGTTTAAGTGTTTTAGAAGATTTTAATACTATCTACACAAGAGAACAGACGTTTGGTGGCTCTCAATTAACGGAAGAAATTCAACGGCGCTACGGACTTTCTTTTGAAGAAGCTGGAATGGCAAAAAAACAAGGTGGTTTACCAGATGATTATGAATCCGAGGTCTTAGAGCCTTTTAAAGAAGCTATTATTCAGCAAATCAGCCGTTCATTGCAGTTTTTCTATGGTTCGAGCCAGTATGGTGAAGTTGACCACATTGTATTAGCTGGTGGTTGTTCTGTTATAGACGGTTTAGAAGAAATGATTGAAGAAAGATTAGGCACAACCGCATCAATAGCCAACCCATTCGCCGATATGTCGCTTTCGGCAAAGGTAAACGCACAAGCACTAAGCTCAGACGCACCGTCTCTTGTTAACTGTTGCGGATTAGCATTAAGGAGTTTTGACTAATGGCTAATATCAATCTCTTACCATGGCGCGAGGAAGAGCGAGCTGAAAGACAACGCCAGTTCGTTAGCTTATTGGGTCTTGTTGCTGTGCTAGGTGTTTTGATTATGTATTCCGTTTTTAGTTTCTTTGGAAACGAAATTGATAATCAACGTTCTCGAAATAGTTTTTTACAAACACAAATACGTCAACTAGATACCAAAATTAAAGAAATAACCACTTTGGAAGAAGAACGGAAAGAACTGGTAGACCGAATGAAATTAATTCAAGATCTACAAAAAAGTCGCCCACAAATTGTTCGTTTATTTGATGAAATTGTAACAAAAATGCCAGAAGGTATGAACCTACAACAAATAGAAAGGAAAGGTGACAACGTTATCTTTACTGGGATAGCCGAGTCGGCTCCACGAATTTCAAACTTTATGCGAGCATTAGCAACATCTCAGTGGATTCGAAAACCTGATATTGATGATATAGCAGAAGACAGAGACTCTGGCGCAGGTCGTAAAAACTTTACATTAAGTGCAAAAATTACGTCACCTAACGCAATCAGCGAAGGAAATAAGTAATGAATGCTGATGATTTAAAGAATTTTGATATTAATGAAGTTGATTTTAATAATATGGGATCATGGCCTCTCACAGGAAAAGCAATCATGCTTTCAATTGTGTTTGGCATTGTGGTTGGATTAGGTGTGTACTTATTCATTGGCGGCCAACGAAATGACTTAGTGACCATAGAGCGTAAAGAAATCGAGTTAAAAAAAGAGTTTGAAAAAAAACAATCCAAAGCTGTCAATCTAGATGCTTACAAACGCCAAATGAAAACCATTCAAGAAAGCTTCGAAACACTGTTGCAACAACTCCCTAAAGCTGATCAAATGGCTGAGTTACTCGATGAAGTTTCTTATGCCGCTACCGGAGCAGGCTGTGAAATAGTTTCCTTGGGTTTTGATGCTGAAAAAGATGCTGAATTTTACTCAGAAAAACCAATTCAAATACAAGTTTCAGGTGGATATCATCAAATTGCAGACTTTATCTCTCGCGTTTCTAGATTGCCAAGAATTGTTACCTTACACGACTTTAATATAAAAATTGGTGATGGTGAGGTTACCAGCTCTCCAGGTGAAAGTGCCTTGATAATGCAAATAACTGCAAAAACTTATCGTGCAGACTCGGGAGAAAACTAATGTTTATATTTAAAAGACAAGCCCGAATGAAAAATTTTTCCAGAATATCGTTAGTCCTTAGTACATTGGCATTATTAGCTTCTTGTGGTGGTAATACAGATGACCTGCAATCTTGGGTAGATACAATTAAGGCTAAACCACCGGGACGCATTGAGCCGATGCCAGATGTCAAAGTGTACCAACCTCACGACTATACTTCACAGACATTACGTAGCCCTTTCGCTGACATGGAACCAGAGTTAGAAGCTCAATTAAAACTATTGCATGATGGTTGCGATGAAGAAATTCGTCCCGATCCAGAAAGACGACGAGAAGATCTAGAACGTTACACTTTAGACTCTATGGAGATGGTCGGCATTCTAAAAAGACCTGGTAAAGAATGGGGATTAATTCGAATGACCGCCGGATCTATTAGTGGCAATGTTGTAAGAGTTAAACAAGGTGAGTACCTCGGAATACACCATGGACAAATTTTAGGTATTTCAGATCGACAAATAGAAATCACAACCTTAGTTCCAGATAGCAAAGGTTGCTGGGAAAGACGAAAAGTATTTTTAACGCTGGCTGAAGGATAGCGGGCAAGCATCTAGTCAGCGTAAGCTGGAGTTTATATGAAAATCGGTAGACAAGTTGAAAGGTCTGAGTTGGGAGTAAAAAACATGGTAAGTCAAAAATGGATCAAAGGAGCATCAATTGCTTTAGTGGTTCTAACAAGTAGCATTGTGAATCTAATTAATGCCACTGAAATTACGAATATAGACTTTGCGGTACTTCCAGGAGATAAGGTAGAAATTCGAGTTTCAATGGATACGCCGCCGCCAAATTTTAAAGAATTCACAACCCTTAATCCTGCCAGAATAGCTATGGATTTTACTGGGGTAACCTCTTCTCTTAAAAAGAAAACTCAAAGTGTTGGTGTAGGTGTGACACGAAGTATCACCGCAGTAGAAGCAGGTAACCGAACCAGACTAGTTGTCAATTTAGTTGAAATGACGTCTTACGCATCACGAGTAGATGGTAATGATTTAATCTTAACCATCGGCCATGGTACACAAGCAGTCAGCGCAAGCGGTGGCTCAACGGAAAACTCCGTGTATCAAACAAATGACAAACAGGGCGAGCCCCAAGCAATGTCGAGCGGCAAAGATATTTCAAATATTGATTTCAGACGCGGAGAGTCTGGCGAAGGGCGAATCGTTGTTCAACTTGAAAATTCGAATATTGGAATTGACCTCCGAAAGGAAGGTAGAACCGTTTTAGCAGAATTTGTTGATGCAACAATTGCAGAAGAGTTGATAAGAAAACTAGACGTTATTGATTTTGCTACACCTGCGAAATTTATTTCTACAAGTGTTATTGGAAGTAACGTAAGAATTGCAATTGATACGATTGGAGATGAATACGAATATTTAGCTTACCAAGCAGATAATGCTTTTATTATAGAATTAAAACCTTTAACCCCTGAAGAGATTGAACAGAAAAAGCTTCGAGAGCCTATATATACAGGAGAACGTCTATCACTTAATTTTCAAATAATACCAGTTAGATCTGCTCTGACTATATTGTCCGAGTTCACTAATATTAATATGATCACTAGTGATACCGTTTCTGGTTCGATAGCTTTAAGATTGAATCAAGTTCCTTGGGATCAGGCTTTAGATTTAATACTTAAAACAAAAGGTCTCGCCAAAAGACAAACTGGCAATGTCATGCTAATTGCTCCGGCTGAAGAAATAGCGGCTCGTGAAAAATTGGAACTTGAAACTGAAGACCAAATTGAAAAGTTAGCCCCGTTACAATCTGAGTTTATTCAGATAAATTATGCAAAAGCAGAAGAATTGTCAGCGTTGATATTGACTAAGGGCGCACAATATTTAAGTCCACGTGGCAGCGTTGCGGTTCATGAAAAAACGAACATTTTGATTGTTCAAGATACGGCAAAAAAATTAATTCAAATTCGAGCGATGATCAATCGTTTAGACATTCCTGTAAGACAAGTATTGATAGAGTCTAGAATTGTAGTAGCTGATAATGGGTTTTCTGATGATTTAGGTGTACGCTTTGGTGTTTCTGATCTTGGTGGAGATGGTGCTATAAGCGGAAATCAAGCAGCCAGTGATTCTTTGTTTTTTGGTGGAAACCTGCAAAACAGAAGTTTAGCTGTCAACTTACCTATAACTGATGCTGCTGGCACCATCGGCTTAACATTTGCTAGATTAGTTGAAGGTACCATCTTGGATGTTGAGCTTTCAGCATTAGAAAGTGAATCTAGAGGTGAAGTTATTGCCTCACCAAGAGTATTTACTACTAATAATAATGAAGCCTATATTCAGTCAGGCGAACAAATCCCCTATTTACAAGCAAGCTCAGCAGGTAATACAACGATTACTTTTAAAGATGCAGTGTTAGGCCTAAAAGTGACTCCACAAATTACGCCAGATGATCGTATAATCTTAGACTTGCAAATTAACCAAGATACACGTGGTGAAGACACACTCTTTGGTCCAGCAATTAATACTCGAGAAGTTGGAACTCGTGTATTAGTTGATAATGGAGAAACCATCGTTTTAGGTGGTGTTTACCAGCAACGTGTAAATAGAGATGTGACTAAAGTGCCTCTACTTGGCGATTTACCAGGCATTGGCGCACTATTTAGATCAACTAAAGAGTCATCATCTAAGCAAGAGCTATTAATGTTTGTTACGCCTAAGATAGTAAAAGATTCTCTAAAATAATCTAACAGGTTATAATACTGCAAAACCCGCCATCGCGGGTTCTCGTGTTTTAGCCTATCTGGTATGATATTTGATATAATAGGTTTATCCAGTACATGTTTATTCAGTGAAGGTTTATCTGATAGCTGTTTATCTAACACAGCTTTATCTGATATCATTCGCGATCAGCACTACTAAAAAAACAAGTTCGCCTTTACAGTTAAAAATAGAATCCCTTTAACAATGAAAATTAAAGAAAAGAAAGTACTATATGAAAGGTAAAAGAAATATATTTCTTGTAGGCCCTATGGGAGCCGGTAAAACAACGATCGGTAAACAAGTTGCACAACTACTTCATTTAGAGTTTTTAGATACCGACCAAGAAATTGAGTCTCGGACAGGGGCGCCTATTGACTGGATCTTTGATATTGAAGGTGAAGAAGGCTTTCGCGTTCGGGAAAAAGAAATCATTGAAGAATTATCTAGCCATCAAGGTATTGTATTAGCAACAGGTGGTGGTGCTGTGGTTACTCCCGAAAATCGCACTTTTCTGGCGAGTCGAGGCATTGTTGTTTATCTTGAAACTTCAATTGAACAACAGTTAGAACGAACACGAAAAGACAAAAAACGCCCTTTATTGCAAAACAATGATGATCCAGAATCAACTTTACGAAATTTGCACATCGAAAGAGATGCCCAATATAGAGAGATTGCTGATATTGTTGTTGCAACCAATGAAAACTCCATTAAATCCGTTGCTAATAAGATTGCTGCACAGGTTAATGAAAGTTAAAATTAGCCTACTACCCTTTTCAGGCAATAACATCAAAATAAAACAGCGGCTTCATGATTAATTTATCTGATTTGAGAGAGCTAAAGGTCAATTTAAAAGATGCAAACTATTTAATTCAAATAGGCTCATCTCTCATCTCTCAAAAAATTCCTTTTATGCAAGACTTTAGCGGTAGCAAAGTTCTTATCGTTAGCAACCCAATTGTCGCATCCTTTTACATTGAACAACTCAAATTAAGTATAAACAGCCAAGGTATAGAAAAAGAAAATATCCAATCATTTCTTATCGATGATGGTGAAATAAATAAAAGCAAAGAAAATTACTTTGCAATACTCGACTACCTAATTCAAAATAATTTCAAACGTAATGATTTAATCATTGCACTAGGTGGTGGTGTTATAGGCGATTTGACAGGCTTTGCGGCCGCAAGCTTCCAAAGAGGGATGAACTTAATCCAAGTGCCTACCACTTTGCTTTCACAAGTTGACTCCTCGGTAGGTGGTAAAACAGCCATTAATCATCCCCAAGGAAAAAACCTCATTGGAGCCTTTTATCAACCTAAACAAGTCATCATAGATACAAATACACTTTCTAGTTTGCCCGACAGAGAGTATATCTCTGGTCTTGGTGAAGTTGCAAAGTATGCCTTTTTAGGTGAAAAAAAGATCCATAACATCCTTGAAACAAACCCTTGCGCGGTTTTAGAAAGAGAACCCACGGTATTAGCTGAAATTATTTACCTTAGCTGTCAAATGAAAGCAAATATTGTGGCTGAAGATGAAAAGGAAATGGGACAACGAGCGATTCTTAACTTGGGTCATAGCTTTGCTCACGCTTTAGAAACCTTAACTGGCTACACTCATTATTTACATGGCGAAGCGGTATCAATTGGATTAGTTATGGCCCTCGCACTCAGTGTAAAGAAAGGCCTACTTGAAAAACGGAGCCTTACCTCCTCCATTCAAATCTTAAAAAACCTTAAACTTCCTGTAACTTGTGAACTACCTTTAGCTACAGCAGATTTTCTTGAAGTCATGGCAAAGGACAAAAAAAATCGATCGGATTCTTTAAGGCTGGTTCTAATCGATAAGAACCGAGCAATCATTGTTGAAGAAAGCGACAAATCCTTGATAGCAGGTATCATTGAGGAATATACTTCAAGTTAAAGTTTAAAAACACAACGCCTATCGAGATGGATTCCAGAGAATAATGGAAAACTACATAAGCCTTCAAAAAAGCCAACTATTAGACTCACTTGAAAATCAAGTGAGGTTTTCTCAGTTAGTGGCCGTTTTAGTGGGTGAAAAAGGAATTGGTAAATCTTACACTCTAGAGCAACTACACCAACGGCTAAGTGACGAAATATGTATAGCCCATATTGATGCTTCACTAGATATTCAAGAAGACCAATTGCAAAAAGTCATTTGTTTACAGCTGGGTTTGCCTAGCCAACAACTTGATAGTGTTGAGCATATAGAAAAGAGTATTCGCAACAACCTTAGAAAAAAAGCTCTCATTAGTATAGATAATGCTCACCTTCTTTCAAACGATAGTCTTAATAGTTTGTTGCAGTTAAATCAGAGTCAGATTAATCATCAAGAGTCTGTTTTGTTTTTATTATTGGCGGGGGATGAATCCTTACCAAAAAATATTAGCTTTACTAACACATTTAAACAACACCAAGAAATGTGTGTGGTTTTTCAATTGGAAGCAATTGAAAAAAGTGAAGTCAGTTCTTTAGTAGCTGCGATTAGCCAGCTAAATATCGATGAAATCGAAGGCACTTTTGGCTCTAAACAATTAGACTATTTTTGGCAACTATCAAAAGGCATTCCAGCTGAGCTTGAATATCAGGTATCACGTTGGCAATCTGGCTTACCCAAAGAACAAGCAAATGCTGAAGCAATTCCGCAGGAAAAAACAAGTTATTGGAAAGCTATTGTTTATCTAGCGCTTGGTGTAATTTTTGTTAGTATCTTGTTCTACCAAGACGAAATTAATAAGATCATTTCACCCGACTCCAATACCAGTGAAAGCTCAGCTATATTAACTCCAGCACAAGATAAACTAGGTAGTAAACGAAAAGTTAAGAAGGCAATTTACAAAGGGGTGATTAATCAACAGCAAATAAAACAAACTCCAACTCTTGAATCAGGTTCTTCTAGTGGTCAAAATGATAACAAAGAGACCCCTAAAACACTAAATTCTAACGACTCCGCCTCAAACTCATTAAATATAGATAAGAGCATTGAAGGCAAAAAATCAATGCCCCCTATCAAGAATATTCCGTCGTTGAAAAAAACGGAGTCTAAACTCCAAGTAATTAAACCCATCACTAGTAATATAAAAAATAAAACTCTAGAAGGTAAAACACAAGAAAGTAAAAAAAATGTAAACAAGCTAATTAGCAAACTATTGCGATCAAAAGATGAACTGTTTTTACTTGCACAGCCAAGTAGTTATTTATCATTACAATGGCTAGGTGTAAGTCAGTTAGATAATGCGAAAACCTTTCGCTCAAATCACCCTTTAAAATCTGCTATGTACATATATCGACGGAAACAGTCCAACAAAAGCTATCTCTATTTAGTTGTAAGTGATTTATTTAATAATCACTCAGACGCTAACATCGCAAGAGAAAAGTATAAAAAAGCGAACTATCCAGGAACGCCTTGGATTAAATCTTTATCAGCAATCCAAAATGAAATAAATCAATAAGCTGAAATTAACAGACTGAAATAAAAAAGGTCTATAAAAAGGCCTTAACTACAATTTGAATTGGTTTTCCCTAGAAGATAGTCGTTACCTAATGTAAAATCCCCAACATCAATTCTTGCGGTTGAAAGACCCTTTAAATAAAGACAAATAAATGCTTAAAAATGATAGCTATATAAAAGCAGCGTTAAGCCAACCAGTTGAGCGCACGCCAGTGTGGATGATGAGACAGGCAGGAAGGTATTTACCCGAATACAGAGAGTTACGCGCTAAAGCGGGTGACTTTATGGCGCTTTGCACTAACCCAGAATTGGCATGCGAAGTAACCCTTCAGCCTTTAAGACGGTTTGAACTTGACGCGGCTATATTATTTTCTGATATTCTAACAATCCCAGATGCAATGGGTTTAGGCCTTTATTTTAAGCCGGGTGAAGGACCAGCATTTGAAAGACCAATCACTTCAGAAGCTGAAATCAACAAACTAGCCGTGCCTGATGTTTCAGATAAGCTAGCTTATGTAACCGATGCCGTTAGTGTTATCCGTAAAAACTTAAAGAATGAAGTTCCACTAATCGGCTTTTCTGGTAGCCCTTGGACACTTGCGACCTATATGGTAGAAGGTGGAACCAGCAAAAATTTTGGAAAAGTTAAAGGATTAATGTTTGAAAACCCGTTAGCAATGCATAAACTGCTAAATACTTTAGCTAAATCAGTAACAGCCTATTTAAACGCTCAAATTGAAGCGGGGGCGCAAGCTGTGATGATTTTTGATACATGGGGTGGCGTACTCTCAACAAGAGACTATAAAGATTTTTCTTTAGATTATATGCAACAAATTATCGATGGCTTAATTAGAGAAAAAGACAGTCAAAAAGTGCCTGTAACAATATACAGTAAAGGTGGCGCTGGTTGGCTTGAATCAATGGCCGCAACTGGTGCAGATTGTGTTGGTTTAGATTGGAGTATTGATATTGATCAAGCGAAAAGTCGAATAGGTCATCAAGTGTCTTTACAAGGCAATATGGACCCATGTGTTTTATATTCAAACCCAGAAAAAATCAGAGCTGAAGTTGCTGATATTTTAGGAAAGTTTGGTAAAGGTAATGGTCATGTTTTTAATTTGGGCCATGGTATTCATCCGACCATTGATCCTGAGAATGTTAAAGCCTATGTTGATGCTGTGCATGAGTTTAGTGTTCAATACCACCAGTAAAGCAGTTAATATCATCTATTAAAAAAGGCGCAGAAAGCGCCTTTTTTAATACGTTTTATATGTAATTAAACTACAAAGTAATATCAATAGAAACAGGCGAAAATGTTGTTTTAAGCCCGCCTGGTGTTTCTACTTCAATGACTAAACTGCCAGACTTAGCAATCGTTGTGCCTTTTATCGACACACTATATGCTAGGCCACTATTAGTATCAGGTAATGATCCTTCTCCGATAGCTATAGCTATAGCTAAAATAGTGACACGCCCCCCGTACTTCTGTCCCATAAATGGTACAGTTTGAGGATCATTTATACCTAATTCTTCACGTTCAGGGCGAGGATTAGCACTAAGCCAGATAACCGTAAATGTTCCGTTAGTTGTTGTACATGATAAATCTATCGAGCCGCCCCACAATAAAGCTTAAACCAATAAAAGAACTAAGTAATGTGAATTTTTTAACCCTAAAGATGTTTTGGTTAACCAATTCATCATATTTTTTCCGAATACACCACAAAACAAACAATTTACGAATTTAATCTCTATTAATTATTTTTAGCCTCTCTAAACTTTGTATTATTTACAATCACAAAGAACAAAAAAAGCATTAAAAACAATAATTTATCACATAAACCTAGACTGGACTCTTACTATTATCTAGCTTAAATATTAATTTTAATCTTTATATTCAATTATTTTAGCCGTTTATAAGAAATTGGCTGAGTTTTTAGACTAAAGAGTGTACTTTTTTCGATTTATGGTTGATTTTCAGCTAATAAAAAGATTAAACGCTTAAAGCCAAATATTTGAACTCGAATAAAGGTTATAATTCGTGAATTAAATAATAGATATATTGGTCAATATCGCGCTTATGCCAACGTATAACCTAACAATAGAGATAGAGCCTGAGCTGTTTAATATTAATGAGCGTACTTGAATGAGTGAAGTAACTGGGTTTCAGGCGTCTTGGTGGAGTAAAAATCGTCATATCCAGACATTATGGAGTACTTTTTTTAAATCAAAACCTTCTAGCACTGATGTTAAACGCTTAAGGATTGAATTAAATGACGGCGATTTTATCGATGTCGATTTTTTTGAAAATAAACATCGGCCGACATTATTACTTTTACATGGTTTAGAAGGATCAATTAATTCTCCCTATATTGGCGGCTTAGTCAATGCGGCCAAAAAGAAAAATTGGCAAATTGCAGTCATGCATTTTAGAAGCTGTAGCGGTGAACCTAATCGATTGTTACGCAGTTATAATAGCGGGGTTAGTGAAGATTTAAATGAAGTGATCACTAAATTGGCAGATAAGGGAATTTCCATAGACTATCTTGTTGGATTTTCACTAGGTGGAAACGTTACTCTGAAATGGCTAGGAGAGCTTGCAGATAAAGCGCCAGTAAAAGCAGCTGTTGCTGTTTCAGTTCCTATGTTATTAGGTGTATCTGCTACAGAGATAAACAGTGGGTTTTCAAGGCTTTACGAATATATTTTATTGCGAACATTAAGAGCTAAAACACGAGAGAAGCTTAAACAGTTCGGTGATGATATTTTACCCAATAAAACAATGATAAGATCGCTTAATTGTTTTTGGCGATTTGACAACTATGTAACGGCACCAACACATGGTTACGAAAGTGCAGAAGATTACTATAATAAAGCTTCTTCTAAACAATTTATAAAGACGATTGGTAAACCAACGCTTATTATTCAGGCAAAAGATGATCCCTTTATGAACGAAACGGTACTTCCAACAAAAGATGAGCTTTCAAAGTGGGTGACTCTAGAAGTAAATGAGAATGGCGGTCACGTTGGCTTTGTTCACGGGAAATGGCCTTGGAAAGCAGAGTACTATTTAGATAAAAGAATTCCTGAGTTTCTAGAACAATATTAATTAAATATCACGTAAATTAAGTACCACGTAAAATAAGTACCACGTAGATAAAATGAAAACATAATGGCAATCATATGAATAGAAGACAATTTATACAATCTAGTGTTTCAACCACTTTACTAGCTTTAGGAGGCGTGTCTGCATTTCAATTTTATCAACAAAGTCAGCTAGTTTATAACAAAAAAATAGATTACGTTTTTTTGAATGCTGATGATGATATATTGTTAGATTTACTAATACCTATTTACCTATTTGGTTCAAAAAAGATTGAAATTGATATCTCACTTCAACATATCAAGAATAATATAGATGGCACTATTAGTTTACTTTCACACACAAGCCAAAAAGAATTACGTGAACTGTTAGATTTACTAGCCAGTGGATTTGGAAGGTTAGCGATAGCAGGCGTTTGGCTCAACTGGCAATCGGCAAGTGAGAAGTCGATTACTAATTTTATTTCTAGTTGGCGAGAAAGTTCAATAGAGTTATTACAAATAGGATATAAAGGGATCCATAAAATCATATTAGGCTCTGCCTACGCGGAAGAAAAATTATGGAGCGCCATTGGCTATCCGGGCCCCCCTGCAATATCACTTTCTCAGTCGTAAGCATAGGCAATTAAGATGAACCAATACAATAAAGAAAATTGCCAAAACTATGCCACGGATATTCCTCAAAAACAATTGGAATATGATGTTGTTATTGCCGGCAGTGGAGCTGGAGGCGGAATTAGTGCGGAAATTTTAACAAGCGCAGGCTTGAGTGTTTTAATCGTTGAGGAAGGGCCGCTTAGAACCAACGAAAGTTTTAAAATGAAAGAAAAAACGGCCTATGCCGATTTGTATCAAGAAGCGGCTGGTCGACAAACAAAAGATAAAGGCATTCAGATTCTACAAGGCCGAAGCGTAGGTGGTTCTACTACCGTTAACTGGACTTCCAGTTTTAGAACACCAAATCAAACCTTGGATTATTGGCAATCTGAATTTGATATAAAAGGTTTATTGAGCAACGATTTAAATCCTTATTTTTCTTGGGTCGAAAAAAGACTTAACATCTCCAAATGGCAAATACCACCCAACAGAAATAATCAGCTGTTGGCTGATGGTGCAAATAAATTAGGCTGGTCGTTAGCATCAATTCCAAGAAACGTAAATGGCTGTGCCAACTTAGGTTATTGTGGAATGG
>Ga0307492_10000340_pt1 | contig 20113 bp, 20 predicted proteins | sample SI3LmetaG_FD_202365 | JGI IMG/M metagenome (GOLD analysis project Ga0307492, IMG submission 202365) | Sea-ice brine microbial communities from Beaufort Sea near Barrow, Alaska, United States - SI3L | ecosystem: Environmental > Aquatic > Marine > Coastal | place: USA: Alaska | collected 2017-05-06 | reverse complement strand
TTGATGATGATAACTACCGGATATCCATCATTGGTAAAAACTTGACCGACGAAAGTTATGTCACTACTTACAGCGGAGACAACTTCCGTTATCAGATCCCACGTGATGCTGATCGTCACTTTGGTGTACAGTTACGGGCGAAGTTCTAACCTAGCTTATAATATGTTGGCGCTCTACTTTTCACGAAGTTAGAGCGTTTTTTTTTGCCGCTAAAACCTTATCTGACGTAATCAAACCTCCCATTTAACGTATGAATACAATTGAAAAACTATTCAGTAATTGCTGCTAATAGGCTTTTTCCAATGGTCATGAAGGGTATAGTCACAAACTGCCTATTATTAACCGTTTTGATTTCTACCTACTTCATTAAATTTTACAAAGCCGAGCAAAAAAATGAAATGAAAATCAACTAAACCGAGTTCAGGTTAAATGCTAAAGATACACATGTGGATTGGACTTAAATAGCAAAAAAGCTATCTAAGGAGCCATCAGCTATCTAAGGAGTCATCCAGTCGGTGGGGAAATTGTCTTTGACTAACTGGTTAATACTCACATTTAAAATGTTGTATTGCTCACCGACATTTTCAGCAAACCTTGATGGTAAATAACTGCGAGCGATTATCATTGAATCGGGGTATTTATTTTTTAGCCACAAGGAAGTTCTAAAGTTATCTTCTACTGAATCTGTACATAAAATAATAATGGGTTGAGTGTTAGTCAAATCCACTTTGGAACGCAATTGCTGCCACACTTCTGGATGGGAAATATTACCCTCGAATATTTCTCTGTTACAAAAATTGGCTAATTGGCGTTGTTCATCCACTACCTGAATACGGCGTTTGGCATCGATACCAATAATCGCAATAGTAGCAATTTCTTTTTGTGCATAGTGTTGCAGCTCTTCAAGTATCGTTTGACCAAACAAACCAAAACCGGCAATCACTACGACATCTTTGGGTACCGTTTGCACAAAATGCGAAATCAAATGTTGTTTCACTAAAGCCGATGCAGCTAATTGGTAGGCATTAAAATTAATACATTGTTTGGCTACCGCAGAGTCAGCCATGGAGCGCATAAAACGAATACTATTGCAGTGAATAATAATTTTGCCTTTTAATGAAGGCTGTAACTGCAAAATTTTATAGGCGGCTTCATAATTTTGAAAGTTATCTTTACCAAGTAAAACTACTTTTTTAGCTTTATGCAGAAATAATTTAGATAAGAAATAACTACGAGTGATATCGCCAGTGACCACCATAGCGTGATAGCGGCGCTTTAATTCTTCTTCGCGTATAGGTGAAATGTCATCACATATGATCAGCAATGGGATCTTAGGTTGTAACAACCTAAGTTGTTTTAAATAGGTAATAGTCAATTCGTCTGAGCCGGAAACCACTATATGATCACTGATCCGCCGAAAATGCCATTTGTAAGGAGAAATCGTTTTAATGACCGCTTCAATGATGGTGGATGCGGCCAACATAGGTGACGCAAAATAACTTAGCCACAACATCAAGCGGGCAAGTAAGGGGCCGTCAACAGGCGTGCCTAGATCCAGTCCACCCATCACAAATAAGCCTAAACTGTAATAGGCTTTAGTGAGCATATCCGCAGTCTGAACATCTGGCCGCTCTGATAACGACACCCCCATCATCAAACCCAAGAAAGCACACAGAAAAAGTATAACAGCAGCAGACCATCGCCAACTATAATTCATGGTTAGTAAAGACATTCTGCTCACCTTTGAGTGTGAAATTTCAATAGTAAATTCATTACACCATGTTCACAGCCAATAGAAAATTCATATAACAAACCACTGTGAACATCACTTGATTTTCTTCGTTCTTAGGGATAGCCATTCACTCTAATCATGCCTGACATCTTAAGTGTGAAGCTTAAGTGAATAGTATTAATATGATCGCCTTATCCTTTCTCAGTAACCTTGAGTTAAATTCAGATACAAAAGCCAGAGTTCAGGTTCAACGCTAAGTAAAAAGGCTATAGCCAGTGATTAGGCTACTTTAGCACAGGCATCAAATGGCAAGGAATAGGTGAACGACGACTGACGGCTATGGGGCTGTAATGGATTTCGAGGTAATCGAGAATTTTTTGCTCTTGGGCACCAAGGGGCCACAACCCTTGAGATTTTTGCATCCAGCGGATCGTTTCTAACCAATTATCTCGCGTCATACGATTTTGCGTCACCAGTTTTGCAGAATGACAAGCGGTGCAATGAGCGCGCACAATTTCATAATTTTCACCTATGACAAAACCAGTGATGGGGTCGTAGGTTGTTTTTTCTGCTGCCTGAATTGATAATGCTATGGTACACAGTCCAAACAGGATCAGAACAAACACTGGCATACGGCGAATGTTAATTGGGCACACCCTAAACGACCTGCACAGCGATACGATGGCAGGCATTATTTAAGTAACCCTTTGGATTCCATCCAGGTAACACCATAGGCTGACTCTTCCCGTCGCTGTCGGTAGCTTTGGCCCACACTTCGTAATAACCTTTTTGTGGGAACAACAAAGTGCTTTGCCAATGTTGCCAAGCATTGCGGTTTACTGCTTTAGTTAATTTAGCCGGTTGCCACGTTTGACCAAAATCTATCGACACCTCTACTTTAGCAACCTGTTTATCACCTGCCCAAGCGTGGCCATTAACATCTAGTTTGTTAGTCAATGGGTGTAATACACCTGATTTGGGATAAGTAACTAAGGACTTCACTGGCATAGCATGAATGATACACATATCCTCATCTGCTACTTTGGCGCCGGGAGCCACTGTTTTACAAGGCACACGATAGGCAGTTCCGAGCATTTTGGCACCATCATGAACTTGATTGCGAATAACAATTTTTTCTAACCATTTGCCTGAGGTAGACGCTGGCCAACCACCGAACACTAATCTTAACGGGTAACCATTCATCGCAGGTAAATCTTGGTCATTCATCGCCCATGCGATCAACGATTCATTTTCAAATGCTTTATTTATTGGTACGCCACGTGAAATAGCGTTTTTGTTTGGGTCCCCACTTAAATGCGTGTCTTTGCCATAATAACCAATGTAAACGGCATCCTCTTTTAAGCCTACATCTTTTAATACATCGGCTAAACGTATACCTGTCCATTTAGGGCAACCGACTGCGCCGTTAGTCCACTGATTACCTTTAGCAGGTGGACTGAATTCAGAACGCCCATTGCCACCACATTCTAACGTTAACTGATAAGTGTAATGGGTGAAATTCTGCTTAAGTTCTGCCAAGGTATAAGTTTTACTTTGCTCGGCTGACTCCCCTTCAATGGTAAGTGTCCAACCTTTGATATCGACTTTTTGTGGCGGTATACCATTATTACGTACAAACAATTTATCCGCGGGGGTCACTTCATCGTTAAGTAAATGAGCGGGGGTTTCGGCATTGATCGGTCGATCGTTTAACACCACCAGTCCTGAGTCTTTACCGGGGATCACAAAAGGTGTCAATGTCTGGGCAAAAGCAACGGGAATAAACCCTGCTGGCATAAAGCGAGCAAACACTATTTCGCTACCAATGACGGTGGTTAAGGTGGCTAGACTAGATAAAAAACCACGTCTGTTCATAGGTTCTTGGTGATTTAGCTGTTGTGTATCAGTGGATACTTTTGTTTGCTTGCCATTGATATCGCGCATATAAGACCTTGAGGGTTAAATGTAAGGTAAACTTAGTAGGATCAAAGAAGCGATCCACAATGTTTCTAATACTATGAGTAAAATGGGTTTTAGCCCAACTTGTAGCAACTGGCCCAGATTCGATTTCATACCAATGGCTGCAATTGAAATCACCAAGGCGAAACGTGAAATATCTGTGGCCCCTTGAGTCACTACTTCCGGTAAATCCACTGAACTGTTAAGTGTCATCAACAATACAAAAGCAATTAAAAATGCAGGGATACCTGGCGGTTTTGCATCTGATGTCTTATCTAGGTTCAACCTCAACACCAATAATATACACACCACTACCGGCATTAAAAATGCTACCCGGACTAACTTAGTTAATGTGGCTAAATCACCGGTTTCTTCGGACACCGAATATCCTGCTCCAACTACCTGAGCCACATCATGGATGGTGCCACCTAAAAAAATACTCGTATGAGTTGGAGTCAGATTAAGCAGATCAGCCAGTATTGGGTACATCACCATGGCTATTGTGGACAATGCTGTGACAACGACAATTGTCAGTAAGGTATCGCGGTCTTTATCTTTACTATCGGGTAACACTGCGGCAATGGCCATGGCAGCAGAAGCACCACATATACCTACAGAGCCTCCTGTTAATACCCCAAAACGTTTTTGTAAGCCAAGCGCTTTAGCTAAAACAATGCCAAGCCCAATAGTGCTGACAATAGCCACTATCAATAGCAACGCAGTTTGCCAACCCAGCGCGGCCAAATCACCAAACGCGATACGTAATCCTAACAACCCCACACCGATCCGCAAAATATGACAGGCAGTAAACTCAATGCCTTCTTTACATTTTGTACCTTCATACAAAAACGACATGGCGATGCCTAACAACAATGCAAACAACATTGCAGGCGCGCCATAGTGTTCACTTAAGAACAATGCGGCTAGACCCACAATGACAGAAATTAAAACACCAGGCAGCTTCGTTTTTATATGCAATTTATTGGCTCATTTGGTCTGTAAAGGTTTTAACAAATAACTGTTAATACTCGTTTAATCGATAGCTAAAGCAACCAACACCTGGCGCTTTCGTTCACCAGAAAAGGGGCGTCTACCATGCATAGCCATATAATTGTCGACCAAAGCCACATCACCGTCTTGCCAAGGTAAATCAAAAGTATACTTTTCAGACAATTTAACAGCCAACTGTAAACCTTCAACAGGGATATCAGCGCCATCACCAAAGGTAATAGCGCTAGAAGGGTTTTCGCGAACACCTTTCCAACCCATAAATGCAGCAATCAATTGGTTATAAAAAACTTGTTTATTGTTACCCATGTCGATCACAGCAGGTAATATAGGTGTGGTAGCGCGTAAACTGCCATCAGCAAGCCACTCCCAACTATAACCCAACTCGGCTAACTTTTGTTCAGCTTGGGCATCATTTTGTACGCTTAACGTACTCTTCCAGCTGCGCCCTTGTCCTGAGTTAGGATCATCTTCTGCAGGCATCTGAGTGGTGTATTTAAGCCCTTTTTTCACAAAATCTGCAGCCAGATCTGGCATTTGTATCGCTAAATCTTCAAACAACATATCGGAGCGACATATAGGTGTTTCCCCCCCTTCCTCGGCAGCACTTTGACAAAAGAAAAATAATTTGCTTGGTGAGATAGGCGTTTGCGCCATTTCATGATGTAGAAATATTTCTACATCCTTGGGCGCTTCATTGGCGGTAAATACTCGTTCGGTGTAATTTATCCTGACGGCATTCGACAATGATTCTTTGTAAGTGAAGTTCGGATAACCAAAAGAATGTGAGAATTCATCAAATGTTTCAGCCGAGTCGACAGGAAATCCTCTGAATAAGATCGCTCCCGATTCTCGTAACTTAGATTCTAGTTCAGACAAGTTTGATTTGATCCAATCAGCACATTCTTGTTGTGTTGTCAGTGAACCATCATTGACCACAACACTAGGGAAAACTGAACCACCGCAATCCAATTGATGTTGTACTTTCACATAATTAATAGTTTGCATAAAAGGCCCCTCTCTAATCGTATATAGGGTGAAAAGTATTGAAGGCAGCTTCACAGAAATTCCCTGGATCATTAAATCGCCTATTACTGTTAAGCGATGAAATGCCATCCATCTCATGTGAAGTCAGTTCGAAATCAAAAATATCTAAATTCTCTTTTAAACGCTCGGGGCGCGACGTTTTTGGAATAATAGCATTACCCCGTTGAACACCCCATCGCAGTACTACCTGTGCGGCAGTTTTGCCTAACCTTTGTGCGGCTTGTTTAACCACGGTCTGTTCTAATACAGATTCTGCCGCACCAGCCATGTCTAACTCTAAGTAAGATAACGCACCAAGTGGTGAGAAAGCAGTAACGTTAAGGTCGTACTGAGCCGCTAAACGCATCAAACGCTCTTGGGTTAAATAAGGATGCGATTCTACTTGTAATACCGAAGGCTTAATTTGGGCATAAGACATCAAATCATGTAACAACCCAGTATTGTAGTTACATATACCAATCTGCTTGACTAGGCCTTCTTCGTATAAGGATTCCATAGCTTGCCATGTTTCGTACAAGGGCACAGGCGCTAACTCCATTTTGCCAACAGCCGGGTCAGTTATCCACTCAGGTGGATAACGATCTTCAAAATCGACAAAAGGTTGAGCAATAGGAAAATGAATCAAATATAAATCTAGATAGTCCAACTGTAAATCAGCCAAGGTTTTTTCTAAAGCCGGCTTAACATGCTCTTTTGCATGATAGGTATTCCACAACTTAGATGTGACCCACAAATCTGAACGATTACAAAGCCCATCATCAATAGCACGTTTAATACCTTCACCTACTTGCACCTCGTTACCGTAATCGCAAGCGCTATCTAGATGACGATATCCTGCTTTAATCGCGTTGTAGACTGCATCGGCACAGATATCTTGTGGTATTTTCCAAAGACCAAAACCGACCTTTGGCATTTCTTTATGACTATTTGGCATTTATTTGTTCCAATTAAAAAGCGTAATTTAGATTTTATGTCTTATATAAGACATAAGTTAAGTGAATGCTTAAACATTGTCAAATTTGCTGTGGAGATAAAAGGACTTTTAGAGCTAAAACTGGAACCTTTTGAGCATACCCCCTCCCAATTGAATAACTCGCCCCAACCTGAATGGATGCAAAAAGCAAAATAACACAGAAGAAATTATCATTAACAAGCCACCCATAAAATGAATTTTGAATCTAAGCCAGTTTCAGTGATTTGTGAAAGTGAGAAGGTGATTGTATTGGCTGACAAACACATTCATAGAAAACTTGGATATTGGAAAATATGTGCAGAGGAAGTTGCTGCGCTCAATGTCAAGCTAGGAGGAGTAGTGTTAAATGATGTATGTGGTCATTTGAATAATGACCATTTTGGGCAGATATTTTTGATACATACTTCTTTCGATTCTTGGAAAGAAGTATGTAAGGCAAAATAAGGCATTCGCAGCTAAATACGTTTAAACGTCAATGTGACATTGGCGCTACCTAAGTATTTAACTAGAGGGAATTAAACAGCCTTATCTTCATCTTCACTTTCCGCTTCCCCGCGTACTTTAATTTGCAAACCCTTTAGGAAGTTACGCATAATCTGATCATTACAAGCACGATACTGGCGATTTTCTGGTTTTCTGAAGAAAGCACTTAATTCATGTTTGCTGATTTTAAAGCCACTTAAATCCATAGCTTCTAATACCGCTTCAGCTTGCATATTTAGCGCTATTTTCAACTTCATAAAAATGATGTTGTTGGTAAGTCTGCGCTCAACTGGGGCTTCGACGCCTTCACGCTTTCCACGATTCATGTTAATCAAACCGTTCAAGAACAGTGAAAATTGAAGGTCGGTTAGTTCAATGAAAGCAGGATCGTCCTCTTTGCGTAGCCAAGTGTGAAGCTGTGCAACTGTGGCGGGGTAATCTGCTTGGGCAAAAATTTCTATCATTTTTGCGTCGTTAAAATCGAAGATATAGCGTACACGGCGCATGACATCGTTGTTGATCATAATATTCCTAAAAACGAGGTTGGTTTATCCAACCGTAAAGATGTTATTAGTTTAAAGCTTTTTAAAACGATTGCGTCATTTTATTGGTAGATAAATATCAATGATCATATTTATTTAGGTACATCTGGCTAGAAGACCCAAGTTTAACAAGACACGACTCATAGCTTAAGCTTGCATAACGTTGTCAGACTTAAAAACAAAAGCTGATTTGTTGCCGCTGAGACTTCACGCGTTTAGCTTGCTGCTCTCTTGCAAAGGCTCTGAGTTTGTCCATTCGATTAAGAATATTGTCTGCACTGTCAGACATTTGAGCCTGACTGCACAAGTCCATTGTAGTGTAATGCTCAGCGTGCAGAGAATTGTTGTTGTAGACGCTGTTTACACTTCTCTTTGCAGCGCCATTTACAACGTTATATACACCAAAGTTTATATTTGAATAACTGCTCATGTTGCCTCCAAAAAACAACTGGTTATACATACAGTATAATATTGATTGTTAATTGTGCAACTAACTTTTTAAAGTTATGCTCTATCAGCTTTTATTATTGGACTATTTTTAAAGCTAACAGCAAGGTTTTCCTAGTATTAGCCGGTTCAATGACAGCATCTATTTCTAGCACACTTGCCACTTCTTGGGCTTGACCTTTTTGATATTGTGCTGCTAAGAGTTGCTCATAAAGTGCTTTTCTTGCTGTCAGGTCCTGCTCTGCTGCGAGTTCTTTTTTAAACCCGAGTTTGACCGCGCCTTCAAGCCCCATTGCACCAAATTCTCCTGTGGGCCAAGCAATAGTGTAACTCGGTTGACTGGTATTTCCGCCCAACAAAGCCTGCGCACCTAAGCCGTAACATTTTCTTAATACCACAGCTACTAATGGCACGGTAAGTTGACTGCCTGCAACAAACAATTGCGACAACCTGCGCACGGCCCCTCTGTCTTCATGTTCTGGCCCCACCATAAATCCGGGCGTATCACACAATACAACTACCGGAATAGAAAACTGCTGGCAAAGTTGCATAAATTGACTCGCTTTTTCGCCCGCATCAACATCAATTGCACCGCCTAATACTTTGCAATTACTGGCTAACACCCCCACTGGATGACCTTGTAAATGCATAAAACCAGTAATAATTGCCGCACCAAATAAGGCCTTAATTTCAGTAAAAGAATCGGTGTCTGCGAGAGTATGAATGATTTCTTTTACGTCATACACAAAACGCCTGTCTTCGGGTAAAATATGATTTAGGGCATGTTGGTCCGCAAATTTAATTTGTTGCTCGTCTACTAATGGTCCTTGGAAATACAACAAACATTTCTTTGCCATTTCGGCTGCTTGCTGCTCGTTTTCAACTAAGATATCGATCACACCATTCTTTACTTGCTTATCGCTAGGGCCAATATCAGTTGGCTTAACCACACCCAAACCACCGCCCTCTATCATCGCTGGGCCTGCCATACCAATCCATGAAGACTGGGTAGCAATGGTGATATCTGCAGCACCAAATAAAGCGGCGTTACCTGCAAAACAGTAACCATTTGCCACTGATATGCGCGGCACTTTTCCTTGCAAACTCGCCCATGTAGAAAAGGATTGACATTGCAGGCCTGAATTTACGGTTGTAATATCTGTATCCCCAGGTCGACCTCCGCCGCCTTCGGTGAACATAATCACGGGGAATTTTTTAGCTACCGCAATAGCTAAAATCCGATCTAATTTTAGATGATGGAAATAGCCTTGTGTACCCGCTAATACACTGTAATCATTAATCACTATGGCAGTTTGGGTATTCTGCTCAGCGACCAAACCTTGATTAATTTGCCCTACACCTGTGATGACACCATCAGCGGCAGTAGCGGTTTTTAATTCGTCGTAATCTCGGCGTAAACGCTGTGCCGCAACCGCCATTTGTCCGTATTCCATAAAACTGTCTGCAGGACATAGGTTTTGTAAGTTTTCTCTGGCGCTTAAATAACCTTTTTCGTGGCGTTTTTGTTGTTGCTCCATTCTTTGAGTATCGAGAGTCAGCTCTTCTCTAGTTCGCAGTTCGTCTAGTAATCTTTGATTTGTACTGTTAGGGGTTACCATTGTTTCGGATTTAGTCTTACTAGCACCGTCCGGGTGTATATCCACCACAGGCATCCCCACAAAACAATCATCCCCAATATTGACAAAAACTTGGCCTACCTTGCCCGAAACTTCCGCACACAAAGTGGTTTGCATCTTCATAGCTTCGATAATAACCAGAGGTTGTTCTATATGTACTTGCTCATTTTGATTGACCAGTACAGCAACAACAGAGCCTATACTGGGGGCGCACAATGTATAAATGGAGGGCATAAAAGTCATCAGCAAGTTATCAAGTTTTCTCATACTAACATCGACCAACATTTTTAGCCCCGTACAAAGTCAAGAATTATGAAAACTAAAAGTGACACTAGCAGGTCAATAAACGCTCGAGACACGTCATTAAAAATATTAATAGATAGAAGATAAAAACCTAGGTGAGCCCAATCACTATTGCGCAGGTATATGAACTTGAAATATTGCCTGAAGAAATAAAAAAACTACCTAGGTAGCAAACTTAATCCACTTCGACTGACATAAATTTCTAGGCGATAAGTGTGCCAAATCCATGGAGGAAATGTGACTCAATCACGAAGGTTAAAATATTTTGAATTACAACCACTGCACTGCTATCGGAACTTGCTAATAAAAAGGATAACTATATCAATCTCCTTCCAATAAAAACCGTTCTGCCCGCTCAACTTTACGCGGTTTCGCAGCGATAACTATCACATCGCCCGCTAATAGAGCCATATTTTCGTCTGGCTCCGATAGTTCATGATTATCCCTTCTCAGCCCTTTGACATTAACCCGCCATTGTTGCAAGTTGAGTTGCTGCAATGATTTACCTACAGCGTATGCATCTTTTGTAAGAATAACAGCATGCATAAACTCCAATTTGTTTTGTTTTGCGTAATCAAGATCAGTGGTTACTCCGGGGAAAAAACCGTGCATATTAGCATAATGCCCCTTGCGCTCTTTACGCACCCGTTTGAGTATCCGAGACATTGGCACACCAGACAACTGCAAAACTTGAGTCACTAACATCAAACTACCTTCGAGAATTTCCGGTACCACTTGAGATGCACCTGCCTCAAGCAATTCTTCCATGCGATTATCTTTTCTAGTTCTTACCACTACAGGTAAGTCTGGGTACAAGCTTTTAACTAAATTAATCACATTTATGGCTTTTTCATGTTGGTCAAAGGTAATCAGCACCAGCTTGGCTCTTTCAATTCCGACCGAATGTAATATATCTTTTTGTTTCACATCACCAAAATATACTGGCTCGCCTGCACTTTGACTTTCTTGAACGCGGAAAGGATCCGCATCAACCACCATGTAGGGAATAGCTTCAATTTTTAATAAACGGCTAACTGATTGACCCACTCGACCAAAACCAAAAATGAGTACATGATCAGTCAATTGTTGATCTTGGGCTGAAAGCTGTTCTAACCCTTTTACATCAGGCGTTGCTTCAGGACTGATGGCTTTAGCAATTTGCGGACTTTTATCGACTAACCAAGGTGTGATAGCCATACTCATCACACCAATGGTTAACAGTAACGAACCTTGCTCTGAGTTTAAAATAGCATGATCTACCGCCAGTGCTGCCAACACAAAACTAAACTCGCCCATTTGACACAGTTTCAGTCCGGCTGCCCAAGCATCTTGTTTGCCCAATTTAAAAATCTTTGCAGATAGCCGTATAAGCACTACTTTTAACAGCACAATAACCATCAAGCCTAATAGTGCCCAGTGGATCTGATGAGGTAAATTGTGTAGCTCTAGGCGCATACCAATAGTAATAAAAAACAACCCCATTAGAATGTCTCTAAAAGGTCGTATATCAGCTTCTAATTGATATTTATACTGGCTTTCACCTAGCATCATACCCGCCAAAAATGCACCCAATGCCATGGATAGCCCAAAAGAAAAAGCTAAACCTGCGGCCATTAAAGCCACCATAATTGTTGTCAACACAAAGAGTTCATCAGTGCGAGTGCGGGCCACTTCACTAAAGACCTTCGGTAATACCCATTTACCGACAGATAACAAAATGCCAACCACTAATAAGCCCTTAAAAAACGCCATTGAAATAGCAATACCTAAACTTTGTTCGGAGTCAGCGGCTAACAAAGGTACTAATATTAGCAAAGGCACCACAGCAATATCTTGTAGCAATAAAATGCTGACTGCAATTTGTGCTCGAGGGGTATTCAAGATACCTAAATCACTGGTTTGTTTAATCACAATGGCAGTTGAAGACAGGGCGATAATCCCACCTATTACGAAGGACGCTTTGGCATCAAAACCCAGTATCCAGGCGAGCCCCATAAACACTAACGTGGTGAGCACCATCTGAGCTAACCCTACGCCAAATACCAAGTGACGCATAGCTAACATTTTAGGAAGTGAAAACTCCAATCCCAATGAAAACAACAAAAAAACAATACCTAGTTCGGCAAAAGTTTCCATGTCTTCTGGGTGTTCAAATAATGCAAGTAAATCGGGACCAGCTAAAATCCCACAAAAAAGATAGGCCAGAATGGGAGGTAAATTAATACGTTTAAATAACCAAACAGTTATCACTGCTACGGCCATTAAAATAACAATACTGCCTAAATTTCCATGCATAACCTTATGTTTACCCTTCTAAGTTGTTTGCTAGGCACAATACTTGCTGAGTGTTAGCTAAGAATCATTTTTGTATAGCAATTCGCCATATTTTTGGCAGGAGAAACCGTTGGAACAACTTAATCAGTTTTACGACGCAAATGTCGGTGAACCTTATTTCAGCCATGAAGAGTCTAATCAAGGGCTTGCTCAAGACCTTGATCATGAACAGAAACAAGGTTTGACACAAGGACAGCTTAATAAATTCATCCTTAAATTGCTAACAACAATAGACTTGCCCAAGCTGAGTCAATTATATTTTCAGCAATTAGAAAGCACCCTACCTTTGTCTGAACTAAAAATCCAGTTTGAAGATAATAGCGTTAGATTTGGTCAAACGGTAAAAAATTCCCACTCAAAAACCCTTAACTGTCTGCAGATGGGAAGTGCAATTGCCGTTATGGATTATTCATTTACCCAACCTTTGTCTTTGAGGCATTGGCAAATATTGCAACAAATGCATGTTAATTTTTGTTATCCCTTCAAAAATGCCTTAGAGCATCACAAAATTAAGCAGTTTGCTATGAAGGACTTCTTAACGTCCTTAGGTAATAGAGCGAGCTACGACGAAACCATGGTAAGACTGTCCAGCCAATCACAAAGGCGTCACCAGCCCTTTGGTTTACTAGTGTTAGATATGGATAATTTTAAACAAGTGAACGATATTCATGGGCATCAAGTAGGCGATAAAGTATTGATGGCTTGTGCAGATACTATTTTGCATAGCCTTAGGGAGTCCGACTTCGCCTTTAGATTTGGCGGTGATGAGTTTTGTTGTTTGTTACCAGAAGCAGACAATCAGACTAACAATATCATTGCTGAGCGGATCCGCATCGCCATTGAATCGGAATCGTTACTGCAACAACATAAAATATCCTGCAGTATTGGCAGCGCAACTTATCAGCAAAAAGACTCACAAATCGGCATTTTCTCACGAGCTGACGAAGCCCTATATGCTGCCAAGCAAGCGGGTAAAAATTGTATTAGAGGTGCTTAGGAATTTAATTGCAGGCACAGATGACAAACGGCAATGGTTTGCCGAGTTATTGATAAACCAACGATATTCCCTAGAAACTAAAAAGCCATGCTCTAGGGCATGGCCTTTTTTACTTAATATTAATGGTATTAATTATCTAAACAATACTTTTTCTTGGTTAAACCAATACACACAGAAAGCAAACAACGCGCCTGCAATAATCACTGTTGAACCAAAGATGGCAAATAATTGATAGTAGTCCATAGTACCTTTAACTAACTCTTTCATAGCTAAGGATACATTAGTAAGTGGTACCCAAGCCCAGACACCTTTTAATTCTACGCCGGGTAAAAGGGCTAACATAATGGGGATTACGACCAATATACTCATAGGCCCCATATAACTTTGGGCTTCTTTAAAACTTTTGGCATAGATGGAAATACTCAACAATACTGCCGCAAAAATCGCCACCACAGGCACTAACATCAAAAAGATAAGTAAAAAATCAAGCATCGCAATCTGTGCCATAAAATCTGCTACAAACTTAATTGCCATGCCCTGACTTAACACCACCCCCCAAACCACCATACTGGCCACGGTAAGAAGTGCGGTCATAGTACCGGCAAAAGCAATGGTTAAGAATTTACCCATAACAATTTTATTTCGATCTATGGGTGAAATAAGCAACGTTTCTAGGGTGCCTCTTTCTTTTTCACCCGCGCCAATATCTGTTGCGGGCGCCATGGCCCCAGTGAGACAAAGAAGAAACAATACATAAGGCAACATCCCACCAATTTTTTCACCCCAATTTTCTCGATCATCGGCGGTATTCACTTTCTCCAATACTATCGGCTCAATCAGAGCGCTTTGTTTTTCTGCATCTAGCCCCAAATCAGAAAAAGCACTTTGTTGAAATAATTCAGACTGACTTTTAACTATCTCATTCACTCTTCTATATACCAGATTTAATCCGGCGTCATTGAAGTACAACTTTACATTCGCTTGGCCATTCTCAAGTACGTTACTTGAGTAGTTTTCTGGTATAACTAAAACAAAGTCGACTGTTTCGGCGCGAATAATAGCGGTGTAATCTGCACCCTCAGAAACCTCAACAAAGTTAAACTTATCTGGTTGCTGAAGTTCTTGAACAATATCCGGTGCATATTGCCCACCGACTAAAGCATAATTGAGAACCTCACTTTCGGCCTTGTCGATCGCTTGTTTACTCACAAAACCCACAATCCCAATAATCAAAGGGAATATTAATAACGGCAGTGCAATCATAAAAAATAATGTTTTACGGTCACGAAGTAATTCTTTTATCTCTTTTTTAAATACTAACCACATATTGTATATCTCTTTATTTATAAGCCGTTAAAGGCTCTCTATTCGCTAGTAGTGGATTGAATGGCGGCCATGAAGGACTGGTGCAATGATCCCTCAGCAAGGGCTTTAAAGCTGGCGATATCCCCATCGAACATAGTTCGGCCTTGATCGATAACAGTAACCTTGTCGCATAACTCTTCCACTTCATCCAAATGATGGGTCGAAAAGATGACGGGTGTACCCTGCTCTTTTAAGCCACGAATAAATTCGAGTACCGTTTGCGTGGCCATAATATCTAGGCCCGTTGTGGGTTCATCTAAAATAACCAGCTCTGGTGAATGCACTACGGCACGTGCAATAGCGGTTTTTTGTTTCATACCTGTAGAGAAATTCTCTGAACGTCGGTCTAAAAAGTTATGCATATCTAACAAGTCAGCCAACTCTATTATACGTAGAGCGATAGACGCTTCGGTCATCCCATGGAGTTGACCAAAATAATGGATATTTTCGCGACCTGTTAAACGACCATATAAACCCGTTGAACCCGATAAAAAGCCTATTTTCTTACGAGCAATAACGGGACTGGCTAACACATTATCACCGCTTATTTCTACACTGCCACTATCGGGTTTCAGTGCAGTAGACAACATACGTAAGGTCGTCGTTTTCCCCGCACCATTGGGGCCAAGTAGTCCTAACACTTCACCTTTTTGACATGTAAAAGACACATCTTGGACCGAATGAAAAAAGCGCCCTTTTAACCTTGGGTCTTTTTTCTCTTGCTCACTGAGCTTTTTAGGATTTTCCACGGCGAATTTCTTAGCCAGTTTTTTTATTTCTATCATTCCGTTTTCCTAGTTTGTGACCGATCATGACTATAGTCCTTCAATTTTGTGATTTATTACATGCGATTAAGAAAAAAAATATGTAACAATATTAAATTCGTTCAGACTAATGAAAAAACCTTGGGCGTATATCGCTGTAAAATAATTTAATAGGGAGAGTTGTATGCAACAGGTCAGTAACCCATTTCAGGCCATGAAAGATATTTTTGTAAAGCCTAATCAGGTATTTGCCACCATAAGTGAAACCCACAATTGGTCTTGGATACCTTTTATCTGTATCGCGGTTATCGGTGCATTACCCATTTACATGTATTTTAATTTTGTTGATTTTTCTTGGTATACCGAATTAATGGTGCAAGCCATGGCGGGGGATTTAAGCCCAGCTGAGCAAAATGTATTTCGTAACGTGATGGCAGATCAATCACAATCCTTATGGACAGGTGTGTTTGGCTCTGTATTGATGCTGCTAGTCAGTAATGGGATATTGGCGCTGTATCTCAATGTTGTTACCAAAGCAGATGAAGAGTGTGTACAAGGTTATACCGACTGGTATGGCTTTAGTTGGTGGGTAAGCATACCTGTCATTGTCTCTAGCCTATTGGGTATATTGGTGGTGTTAGTGGCGCAGGATACTCAATTATCACCAGTTAGCATGGCTCCCACTTCACTTGCCTTTATTTTTTCTGTGGAAATGCATTCGTCGTGGGCGTCTTTGATGCAGGCTATCCGCTTAGAATCGGTATGGGTGATGTACTTGACTGCAGTAGGATTAAGTCAATGGACCCAACTCCCTGTTAAGAAAACCTATATGATTGCCATTGCTCCCTACGTATTAATTTGGGCAAGTTGGGCTTTATTTATCGTTCTTTGATGCTGTTTTTGATGATGCTTTTGGCGAAGGCCTAGGTCTGAAATAATCAGTATTCTCATAAAATACAGGATCATTGTTGGCATCCCACACATCAGGGATGCCCAATAATGGCATTGGGCTAAGTGGCTTTTGAGTCGAAAATAAATCGGTTTGCTGAATATGGCTGACTAAGCGTGTATCAAGTTCAAACAGTTGTTTTTGATAGGACAAGGTTGCAAATCGACTGTCGACTTCTACTGCCAAACATTTTCCGGTCAAACCCATAAAGGGTTGTAGTAACATTTCCAGATTGGCATGACCAAAGATAAAACTATTTATCTCTTTACCCCAATGTTGTCTATTATCAACAAACACAGAATGCCATTGGTGCTGCTTTAAGTTTTCTATCAGTTGGGAAAAAGCCTCTGAACACTCGTAAGTGACAATCACACCACACTCATCAAAATGGGTTAAGTTATTTCTTCTAAGAGTTCGTGGAGATAACCCATATTGCTCAATATCCTCAACATGCTGCTTATTTAACAATTGTTTTGTTTGTGGAAACTGCAGCCAAATCAATCCGTTAAATAAGTCATGCCAACCGTTTGGCCGGGTCGGAATAATATTTTGTTGGTGGATAATTTGTTCGTAATAATGATCAGATTCAGGTAGCTGGCTTTGACAAACAAAATTAGGGATATCCACATTCCCCTTGAGATTTTTTAAATTATTGAGTCCATAAGCATTTGGCCAGTCAGAAAAACCGGACAAGTCAAAATGCGTTTCAAGTTGTTGCATTGGCAACATCGGTAATTGACTAATAAATTCGTGATTCCAAGCGCTCACAATTGCCCTTAATATTGATCTGATGTAAAAAGGACGAGTTTTATAATCTTTAACCTTTGTAACTACAAGAGCAACTATATGAAAACTTGCCACAAACTCCTAATTTTTTGCCTGCCAATTACATTAGCTTTATCAGCCTGCCAAGACAAACAAGTCAAATCTCCTGCGCCGGTAGTAAACAACTTTATCGATGTTTATCAGGGTATTAACACCGTTGATTTAAAAAAACATATCAAAATTTTAGCCTCGGATGAATTTGAAGGTCGCTTACCCACCACAATCGGAGAGCAAAAAACATTGGATTATTTGGTTAACGAATTCAAACAATTAGGCTACCAACCCGGTAATGGTGACAGCTATTTACAACCGGTTGAGCTAATTGAGATGACTGCTGATCCTGATATGACCATGACCATCGGCGAAAATAATTTCGCTTATAAAGAAGGCATGATGGCTTCTACAAGCCGAGAACAAGCTAAAGTAGAACTAAAAAATTCAGAGTTAGTATTTGTTGGCTATGGGATCAACGCACCTGAGTATGATTGGAATGACTATCAAGGCCTAGATGTAAAAGGTAAAACAGTCGTAATTTTGGTAAACGATCCAGGTTTTGAAAACCCACAAGGTGATAAGTTTCAAGGTAAAACCATGACCTACTATGGCCGCTGGACCTACAAATACGAAGAAGCCAGTCGTCAAGGTGCAGAGGCTGCGATTATCGTGCATGAAACCAAACCAGCCTCATACGGATGGACAGTGGTGGCTAACAGTTGGAGTGGTCCGCAGTATGGTCTTGTAAGCAAAAATGGTAATGCTGATAGGGTAGCTGTCGAAGGTTGGCTAACCACTGAGGCTGCGCAAAAGGTGTTTGCTGATGCAGGACTCAATTTCGCCGCAGAAAAAGCCAAAGCGGTTGCCGGTCCTTATAATAAAAACTTGGGATTAGACACCTCAGTCACTATTAATAATAGCTTTAAAAAATCTATCAGTAATAACGTTATCGCTTCGTTACCTGGTTCTGAAAAACCTGACGAGCACCTAATATTTACCGCACATTGGGATCACCTAGGTAGAGATGAAACCAAAGATGGCGACCAGATTTATAACGGTGCTCATGATAATGCGACAGGCACAGCAGCTGCCCTAGTGATGGCCCAAGCTTATTCAGAGTTAAATATTAAACCCAAGCGTTCGACCACATTTTTAATAGTGACCGCAGAAGAACAAGGCTTGTTAGGTTCGAAGTATTATTCAGAACATCCGATTATCCCTTTAGAGAAAACCGTCGCTAATATCAATATGGATGCCATGAGTGTATTGGGCAAAACCAAAGATGTCGCTGTTATTGGCATGGGTAAGTCTGAACTAGAAACCTACCTTGAAAAGGCAGCCAAACGTCAAGACCGTCATTTGGTTCAAGAAGGTCGTCCAGAAGCCGGTTATTACTATCGTTCTGATCATTTCAGTTTTGCTAAACAAGGTGTACCTGCCCTATACGCCAAAGGCGGTGATGAACCCATTGATGAAGCCACAGCACAGTACCGTAAGCGCACTAATGTGATTGTCACCGGCTGTTATCATCAGGTTTGCGACAAATTTCGTGAAAATTGGGACTTATCGGGTATCGAGCAAGATGCGCAATTGTTATTTGAAGTGGGTTATGACCTAGTATCATCAGATGATTGGCCAAAATGGAAAGCCTCGAGTGAGTTTCAGCGGAAGTAGGGTTCAGGCTTACGCTTTTACTAGCGTAAGCCTCTTTCAAGCTAAAACCATGCCCTAGCGGGCACCCGCATCCATGCGGGTTTTGACTCGAATCCCTTTGAGCCAGTGACTCTTTTAGAAAGTCATCCAGCGCGGCTGCCGCATGCACTTTACCTTTTAGGCCAGCTAAGGCTGTTCCATATTTATCCCGTAAATAGGGTCAACAGCAAAAAAGAGTCACCAAGAAAGGTCTCTCGCTACAAAAGTTCTTAACCGCACAAAAAGACTTATTTTAGGGTCGTTCCAAATGTGTCCCTCCAACTTTCACTCAAACGACTTCCCTGTCATTTGCCCCAAGAATAAGCCATTTTATGTTGAAACTTTACATGCGGAAAAGCAGCGGCTTTGCCACCAAAGCATGAGCTGCGCTCACAGGGATTATACGAGCAAAAAAAAACTGCTTTGCCTTTATCAGGTAAAAATAGTAGGCTCGATTGTAGAATGAAAATATTAAAAACATGTATTTACGTTCAACGGATATGAATATGTATGGTGAGTGATTTGGAGTTAATACACCTTGCGTTTAATAGGGTAAAGGCATTGTCGCTTAAATATGGCGATTCAATTCCTCATCAAGCGATTTCAGAAGGCTTCCTGTGTAATGGCGAAAAAATCCTACTAGATAATCGAGCTATAGTTTTTTTTAAGCCAACTATTGTGACGGTCCTATTAATTGGTGCCATATTATTTGTTAGTAGGGGGATTAAAAGTCTCATTAATCAAGCAACTTGACCCCCCAAGCTCCCAAGCTCCCAAGCTTTTATATGATTGGCCAAAAGAACGTCAACATACAATGCTGAAAAACTATTTACATGCTTTGAAACTATTAACTTAAAATATCATGCCTATGGAGATTGTTCAGGGCCTGACCTGCGGGGTCAGAACATACCCATCACTTTATGCTTGTTGATTTGGCTGTGATTGGGTACTGTATTATTATCTTGGGTGTCTCAGTAAATTTAAAAGTTTTCGTGAAATGGAGAATTAAATATGGATGATAAACACGAGAATAGTGACTCTACAGATGTTCCGAAAATACTT
>Ga0307492_10000339_pt1 | contig 20147 bp, 19 predicted proteins | sample SI3LmetaG_FD_202365 | JGI IMG/M metagenome (GOLD analysis project Ga0307492, IMG submission 202365) | Sea-ice brine microbial communities from Beaufort Sea near Barrow, Alaska, United States - SI3L | ecosystem: Environmental > Aquatic > Marine > Coastal | place: USA: Alaska | collected 2017-05-06 | reverse complement strand
GTATAAAACAGTGAATAATAAGAACATAAAGCGATTGTTAGTATTAATACAAGTTTGTTAGTCAATTAAACAGTGGTAATTCATAATATAATAAAAGCTTTATAAACAAGTTAAATTATTGTTTATAAAGTAAATATGTGACTTACACACAGAATTCATTGTTCTTTAATAATAACTATAATAAGATCTTTCTTAATAATAATATTATTAGGCATGTGAATAGATTTTATAACAAATTTCTAAAATTAAGGTGAATTTATAAACAATTGTGGCAAGATACCCGAGTAAAGATAATTAAATCAATAAAACTGTAATTATATTAATAAAAAACTTATCCACAGATGTGAAATATATGTTCTGGAACCACTTGATGTTGATAAAAATTTTCATCAAAACACAATATATAGATAAATGATTAGATTGTGGAGTAATTGTGTCGTTAAATATTAAGTTTAATCAATAAAATAAGCAGGAAAGACGTTGACAGTAGAATATCTATACAATAGAATTTGCGCCCCTTGAGTACTTGCTTAGATTTGGGTTTGTTGAAATATTTAGTACATCTCAAATAAAGCAAAAAATAGTTAAATAAACGGAAAATCCGATGAAACGAACATTTCAACCTAGCACCATTAAACGCAAGCGACGCCATGGTTTCAGAGCACGCATGTCAACAAAAAGTGGTCGCATTATTATTAACCGACGCAGAGCAAAAGGTCGCGTAAAGTTAAGTGCATAATCAATTTTGACTGACTTGGCTTAAAATAAAAAAGCCAAGTATAGTTAAAAGGGATTTATCTCGTTGCAACCGAAAAAGCAAATTTCATACCAAAGTTTCCCCAGAGATAATCGTCTATTAAACGCTAAACAATACAGTCGCGTTTTTGAAAAGGCAAACAAAATCCACAATAAAGCATTTACTCTACTGGCAAGAAAAAATGACCTTGGTCACGCTAGATTAGGTTTAGTTATCGCTAAAAAAAATGTAAAACTAGCCTGTCAACGTAATTATATCAAAAGACAACTTAGAGAATATTTTAGGCAACATTTTGAAACTTTTGGTAGTTATGACCTTGTTCTATTAACCAGAAGAGATATTGCTAGTCTAAGAAAAAAAGATATAATATCTTACCAAAATAAATTATTACACCGTTTTGAACGACAAATAGCCTAATTAGAGTTAACAAACATTTAAAGTGAAAATAATATTAATTAGTCTAATTAAAACCTATCAAAAAACATTAAGTTTATTGATAGGAAATAGTTGCCGTTTTTATCCCACCTGTTCCAGTTATTCGATTGAAGCTATTGAAACACATGGCAGCCTTAAGGGTGTTGCATTAACTTTTAGTCGCATTAGTCGTTGTCACCCTTTGAATGAAGGTGGTTTTGACCCAGTACCAAAAAAGACAAACGCAATACCAACTAAACTTCATTAAAATATTTGTACTGAGAAAACACTATGGAATCAATCAGAACCTTTTTATTTATACTTTTTGCTTTTCTAACTTTTTTGTTATATCAAGAATGGGAAGCAGATCATAAACCTGCCAAAATTGATAAAACACCAATTAGTCAGTCTACATCAGATTATCAGGATCAATTTGCGGACTCAGAGTTAGAATCAACCAATATTAATACAGCTACCGAGCTATCGACCACTAAATATACTCTGAATAATGATGACCTATCTTCGGAGCTACCAACATCAGAAACATCTGTAATCAAGCCTACAGAAGCTCTAATTGACCAATCACCAATAATCGTCACTACTGATCGATTGCGAGTATTAATCACACCAACCGCAGGAAATATAGTTTCAGCGGAGTTACTAAATTATAAAGAAACATTAGATAAAGAATCCCAACCAATTAATATTCTAGAAAATAGAAATGGTCGCGTTTTTCTAGCGCTTTCAGGCCTGTATGGTAAGGGAGCGCCGGACTTTAAAAAGAATAAACCCATATACTATACGACTCAAAAAGAGTACGAATTGAATAATGGTCAAGATGAAATTACGGTTGATCTTAACTGGATTAATGAAAATGGCGTTAAGTATATTAAACGTTTTACATTTTATTCTGGTCAGCATCAAATTAAAGTTGAGTATATTGTAAATAATTTAAGTAACGAGAAAGTTGCAAACCGAATGTTTACTGCGCTTAAGCGAGACCAACTTCCAGCAGACGGGCAAGAAGAGTCTGGCATGGGGATGCGCTCTTATTTGGGACCAGCCATTTCGACGTCAGAAGAAAAATACGAAAAACATGATTTTGAAGATATTGAAGAAGTTGACCTTAATGTGAAAACTAAAAACGGTTGGATTGCAATACTTCAACATTATTTTGTAACTGCTTGGGTTCCAGTATCAGACGATGTCCACATTATTGATTCGAGCGCAAAGAACTTAGGAAAAGTAGGATTACTTCAGGTACGAGTTACACAAGATTGGAAGTGGATTGAGCCAGGTACCAGTCACACTTTTGAAGCAAGACTATATGTAGGGCCGAAAATACAATCGGAATTAGAAAACGTAGCCGATGGATTAGAGCTTACTGTTGATTACGGGTTTTTATGGTGGATAGGGCAACCAATATTCTTCTTATTGATATTTTTTCAATCTTTTGTAGTTAATTGGGGTGCTGCTATTATTTTAGTGACTATAGCAATTAAAACCTTACTTTATCCTTTAGCTAGAGCTCAATACCGTTCTTTTGCAAAAATGCGGTTATTACAACCCAAAATGGCAACGATGAAAGAAAAGTATGGTGACGATAAAAAACAAATGTCGATGAAAATGATGGAGCTATATAAAAAGGAAAAAGTTAACCCTTTAGGTGGGTGTTTCCCACTTTTAATACAAATGCCGGTATTTATTGCTCTTTATTGGGTTCTGATGGAAACGGTAGAATTACGTCACGCTCCGTTTATTCTTTGGATTAATGATTTATCGGTAATGGACCCTTATTATGTGATGCCATTATTAATGGGTGCTAGTATGTTCCTAATGCAAAAAATGCAACCTATGTCTCCAACAATGGATCCGATGCAACAAAAAATGATGCAACTAATGCCTGTTTTTATGACCGTGTTTTTTGTGTTTTTTCCCGCCGGTTTAGTTTTATACTGGTTGATGAATAACTTAATATCCATTTCACAGCAGTTATATATTACCAATCAGTTTAATAAAGAGCAGGAAGAAAAAAATAAAAAGTGACGGTAATCAACAAAACAATTAATAGCACATCGATCGCAGCTTTAGCAACACCTCCTGGTAAAGGGGGTGTTTCGATTATCAGAATATCAGGTATTCTTTGTGAAAAGATCTCAAAAAAAATACTAAAGACTTCCCTTTCTCCTCGAGAAGCAACTTACTTACCCTTCTACAACCATAATAATCAAATTGTCGATAAAGGGATCGCAATTTTATTTAAAGCGCCCAACTCTTTTACTGGGGAAGATGTCTTGGAGCTTCAGGGACATGGTGGTGCGGTAATTATGGATATGTTATTAGAGTCTGTAATTACGTGTGGCGCAGAACTCGCCAAACCGGGAGAGTTTTCAGAAAGGGCTTTTCATAATAATAAACTCGATCTAGCTCAAGCAGAAGCAATCGCTGATTTAATTGAAAGTGGAACCAAAGAAGCCGCGTTAAGCGCGGTTAGATCACTAAATGGAGAGTTTTCAAAACTTGTTCATGAGTTAGTTGAACAAGTAACCTATTTAAGGATATATGTTGAAGCGGCAATAGATTTTCCAGAAGAAGAAATAGATTTTCTAAAAGATATAAAAATTAAGGAAATGTCCGATAATCTAACTGTATCAATGAGTCACCTTTTAGCAAAGGCCAAACAAGGTAGCTTATTAAGAGAAGGTATTAAAGTAGTTATTGCCGGTAAACCAAATGCCGGTAAATCAAGCTTATTAAACGCTTTAGCGGGTAAAGATGCAGCAATTGTCACAGATGTTGAAGGTACTACTCGAGATGTTTTGTCCGAACAAATTAATTTAGATGGTCTCCCTTTGCATATTGTTGACACGGCCGGATTAAGAAAGGCAAAAGATAAAGTAGAGAAAATAGGAATTGAAAAAGCAATTTTACAAATAGAGCAAGCGAACTTAGTTTTGTGGGTAGTAGATTATAATGATGAACATAGCGGTTCTGGTTACACAAAAATTGAAGAGTTATTTAAAGAATTCACCAAGAAAGAAATAAAGATACCACCCACTCTAAAATTAAGAAATAAAGTGGACTTAATTAACCTTGTAACTAAGCAAACAGAAAATAAAACGAAAAATGAACAATTGGTATTAAATATATCAGCTAAAGAAGGTACAGGGATCTACGAGTTAAAAAAACAGTTGAAAGACTTAGTGGGGTACAAAACTTCAGAGTCAGGTGTTTTTATGGCAAGGCGTAGACATCTAACAGCCTTAACTAAAGCAGAGGACCATATCGAAGCCGGCTTATATCAATTAAAAGAGTTTTCTGCGGGCGAGCTGTTGGCAGAAGAGTTAAAGCTAGCTCAAGAGTCTTTAAATGAAATCACCGGAGAGTTTACTCCGGATGATCTACTGGGAAGAATTTTTACTAGTTTTTGTATTGGTAAATGAAATTTATTAACAACGTCTTAATCTTGAACCTGTTGTTGCTTTTGGGCATTTGCTTGGATTTTTGGAGCTAGATTGTTTCTTTTCTACTGTAGGTTTTTTATCCTGCTCTGAATCAGTCTGTTTTGATGAGCAGGAAGATAGAATCACTACTGTTAGAATGAAAGCAGCAATAACATTGAATTGTTTTTTCATAAATATCTCTGGTGTGTTGTTAAATAAAGTTGAACTATAACAATAGTTATACATTGTTGAACTTTGGACTGCGGTTACTAGTTTCAAAACGGTCTATGCGTCAAGAAACAATAACAATGTGTTAATATTTACTAACAACTTAATGAAAATATTTTTAAGTAATTTAAAGAAAGGAATATTGTCAAAAGCAACAACTATAGAAAGTAAAAGTTGTACCATAATCTCACACACTTTTAGGATTTAATTAATGAAAAATATAATAACGTTCGTATGTGTTTTTGCTGCGGTAGTACATTGCGTTGCTTTGTCTCACGCAGAACATGATAAAGCAAGATATGTATCAGTTGATGGCGTTGATATTGGCCGATGCGGAAAGGCAAAAGAACCATGTAAAACTATTAGTTACGCATCTCAAAATGCTAATAAAGGAGATAATATTCGTGTCTCTGAGGGTAGTTACCAAATAAATGATACAGACACGCTTTTTTACCTGTTAAGTGAAATATTACCCATAAGAGGAGGATTTAGTTTAAAAGACGATTTTAAAAAGAAAAATGATAATTACATTACACGGCTAATAGGCGTACCTTTAGAATATGCCGCTTTGCTAGGAGATAAAGGTTTTACTGTTATTGTTGACACAAAAGGGCAATCTCCTGAACTGAAAGCTGAACTGTCAGAAAAACTTCAAATGTTTGAACGATTAAAAGAAGCTCAACCACGATTTGATTGTGTTGGGGGATTTGCAAGTGATTATGCTTGTAATAATATTGATTTATTAGCACACATTCCTTTATCAAGTTTTTCTACAAACCCTGTAGATGCAAACGATATATGGGGTCATTTCGACTTAAATGACAAAAATGAATATGCACTAATTGGTTTGAGCAATGGCATAGGAATTGTTAATGTTAGTAAACCAGAAGATCCACAAGTAGTAACAACAATTTCTAGTCAATCAACTATTTGGAGAGATTTAAAAGTATATCAATTTTTTGATTCAGCTAGCCAACGTTGGAAAAGTTATGCCTATGTCACCGCAGATAGTGCATCTGTAGGCTTGATGATAATTGACTTAACTGATTTACCAAACACTGCGACGGTTGCCTCTGTTGATACTACGGATTTAAGTGCACATAATGTTTACTTAAGTAATGTGGATTATTCGACGGGTGTTGCATTAACTGATTTATCACCTTATTTACATATTGCAGGTTCAAACAGAAATGGCGGAGCCTTTAACTCTTACAGTTTAAGTGAACCAACGTCACCAACAAGCATTTATAAGCCGGTTGACTCAAATCGTTCAAATTATAGCCACGATGTGTCATCCATGGTTATAACCGATGAAAGAAAAGATACTCAATGTATAAATGGAACTAACCATTGTGAAATCTTTTTTGATTTTAATGAAAACAATTTCAAGTTGTGGGATAAGACAGATAACACCGATCCCCAAGAGTTAAGCTCAAAAAGTTACACAAACGCGAATTATGTACACTCCGGCTGGTTTACAGAAGACAAGTTGGTTGTAATCGTTCATGACGAGTTAGATGAAATAAACGCAGGTTTAAACACAACGGTCCGCTTTTTTGATATGAGCGACCTTACGTCTCCCGAACAAATTGCTACCTGGACAGGGCCAACTCGAGCTATAGACCATAATGGTTTTGTTAGAGGAAACCGTTATTATATGTCTAATTACGAACGGGGTTTGACGGTATTAGATATAACCGACCCTGCGGCTCCTGAAGAAGTCGGCTTTTTTGACACTTATCCAGTAAATAATAGTGCGTCTTTCAATGGTGCTTGGGGTGTCTATCCTTTTTTACCTAGTGGTAACTTGCTGATCTCTGACATTAATAGCGGCCTTTACATTCTAAAAGACAGAACAACAACAAGTGTTAACGGTTCCGCCCGTTTTAGCGTAACAAACTACTTAGTTGATGAGGGAGAGGTTGCTACTGTGGAGGTTAGCCGAAATGACGGCTCTAGCGGAATTGTTCAGGTGGCTTGGGAGCTAGCAACTGGTGCTGCAGACAAAGATGATTTTGTTATGGATTCTGGAATTCTTCAGTGGGCTGATGGCGAAAGTGAGATTAAGAGTATTCAAGTTGTTACCAATACCGACAATAATAGTGAACCATCAGAAATTTTCTTTATTCGATTGTTTGACCCAAGAAATGGTTTAACAATATCTTCACCTAATATTGCAACTATTACTTTAGCGGTAGAAAATAGACCACCAACACTTTCGGCTGGAGAAGATATGGACGCTAACGTTGGTGATACTGTTGATCTAAACGGTACAGCTAATGACCCAGACGGTGATGCACTGGTTTATTCTTGGATACAAAATTCGGGTCCAAATATAAGCATTATCAATTCCGACTCATTAAGTGCTAGTTTTGTCGCAAATGAAATAGGAAGTTATATTTTTAATTTATCCGCAACAGACACTAAATCAAACACTAATAGTGATACTGTCTCCGTAGTTGTTTCACAGCAAAATAGTGCTCCAAACGTTACTGCAACGGCAAATAATGTAGGAACTGTTGGTGATATGGTAACCCTCGTAGCAACGGCAATAGATGCAGAATCAAACTCGATGACTTTTAATTGGGCACAAATCTTGGGTACGACAATTGCTCTTTCTAATAACAACATGCTTGAAGCAACACTTACACCAACAGTTTCAGGAAGCTATAGTTTTGTATTTACAGCAACTGATAGTCTCGGTTTTTCGACGGAAGCTGTTGTTAATTTTAGTGTTAGTGAGCCGGCAGTATCAAGTGGGGGAGGATCTAACAGTTGGGGTTTGTTATCTCTGTTAGTTTTAATTCTACGTATTAAGAAAAAAAGATTCAATTGAGTTAAATTTAGTATTTCCCACAGCAAAACAGATTAGCTTTTTCTGTGGGAAAAATTATCAGGCAAACAGTATTACTTTCCACTTTTAAAGTGATGGTCTAAAAAATAATCAACGCTTACAAACCGTCCACCACCAGCAAACAACAAACTGGCAAGCATTAATAAATAGGTAAAGGCAAACTCAATACCGTTTTGTAAAATAACTAAAACGCCTTTTTGTGTAAGCCACTCGTAATTTCCATGTTCTTGAAGAATTGACCGAACCGCTTCAATTCTAGAGGCTACATCAGCATCTGCGCTAGAGGCGATTGCTGACCAACCGTGATCTATGTGAACCGTAAAAATTGCGACAACCATCGTAGCGATTAACGGAATACTAATCCAACGAGTAGCAAAACCAAGAAGTAAAAATATTGCACCAAAGAATTCGGTAGCCCAAGCCATAAAAGCTAAAAGTTCAGGAAATGGTAAACCCAAGCCCCAATCTGAATTACCAAACCAGTCTATAGTAGGTTGTAGTGAGCTTTCTGAGTCGAAAGGATTCCACTTATTATTACCTGCCATCCAAAAAACGTTGGCCAAGTAAATACGAAAAGCTAGTGATGGTAAACCACTTAAAAAATCAATTTTGTCTATTGTGGATGCTTGTAGTTGGTAATACTTTTGTACTAAACTCATAGAGGTCTCCTTTTTATAATTAATCTATTGACGACAATCGGCTTGAATTGTTTCACTTTGATGAGTAATTAATAAAAACATTTAAAGCTTGGTTGGTTGTATTTTAGGAAACCATTTTTGAATGGCATACAAATCAAGATAAGAAAGCCTTGTATTTCGTGTTATTTTTACGCTTTGATTGTTCTTATCAGTAAAGTTTAAAGTGTAATTCATTATAGAGTTTTCATCGTATGCGGTTGATAAAATACTCGTAGTATCTAATACTGTATTAATTAACAGGCAACGGTTTTTAGCTTCAGCTACTGAGTAACCAATTAATTTTATTTTCGGAATACATTTTTTTAGAACTTGATCAATGGCGCTTTTCCCATAAGGCCAGTTAGGGTTTCTAAATTCATGTTCAAACCCTAATGCGTGACCAAACTCATGCAATATTAACTGCCGAGCGCCTGATTCACTTATTTGTGGTGAAACAAGATCTAAAAGGTTCATGGTTGGATTGTTAGATTGCAAGTCGTTTTGGTTTCCTAGTTGAGAACCAGTATGATTTGTAAAACTAATTCTAATATGAGTTTTTTCTGGCGCTTCATCTAGGTTGTCGAAAAATCGAAATAATAGATTGGTTTCTTTTATCCAAAGCACAGAATAAATTTTTACTAAAGTTTTAGCCTGTGTAGAACCATCCAAAAAAACAATATTCAATTCGCTATTTTGAGGCCATTGGTGTTGTTTTGATAAAACAGCAGAACCAACAGAATGACTGGTGAATACTAATACAAACAAGAAAAAGTGATAAAGCATTCTGTAAATAGTTTCATAAATTTTGAATTAAGATAGAATACATTAGAAAAGCATAGCAATGCACCCTTTTGAGCTAATAGCGTTAACTTTAACTAAATGATAAAAAAGACTAACAACCCACTTAAAATTCTAATGATTGATAACTTCGACTCATTTACCTTTAATCTTGTTCATTATCTACAAAAATTAGGCGCTTTAGTTGAGGTTAAAAGAAATAACGAAATAAACATAGAAGAAATTATTAAACTCACTCCAAGCCATATAATCTTATCTCCGGGTCCTGGTTCACCTAGTAATTCAGGAATCTGTCGTGAGTTAGTTAACCAACTGAAAGGAAAAATCCCTATTTTAGGTGTTTGCTTAGGCCACCAAGTAATAGGTGAAGAGTTTGGCGCAAAAGTTAGTCTAGCACCTAAGGTTATGCATGGAAAAACATCGAATATTAATCACAATGAAAAAGGAATATTTAAAAATTTACCGAAAACATTTTACGCAACTCGTTACCACTCATTAGTTTTGGAATCATTACCAAAAGAAGTCACCAAAACGGCTTGGTGTTTTGATAATGAGGAAAAAAAAGAAATTGTAATGGGAATTGAGGTAGAAGGTATGAGCTTATATGGTGTTCAATTTCATCCTGAATCTGTAACATCTGAATATGGAGAAACCTTGCTTAATGAGTTCCTTAAAAGCAAGGCTCAGTAAGAAAGAGGTTTAAGTTGAGCTCTCTTCAGCTTTATATTTTCTAAGTGTTTCCTCTGCGTCCGTTGTGTCTGCAGCATAATGATTAGCATGGCTGAGGGCGTCTTCTTGGAAGCTTATTGCTTTTCTCAGTTTACCTAATTTGAAATATGCGGAAGCTTTGACTTCATCAAGTGTTATTCTATCTCTAAATAAGTTATATGGAATGTTTTCAATTATATTGAGAGCTTTTTCTGGATTAGATATTTCTTTATGACTGGAATTAATCAATAGTTTTGCATAGTTAATTTTCGTCAAGGAGTTGGTATCTTTAATGCTTTTATAATATTCAATCGCTTGTTGTTGAGACCCAATATCATTATTGCTCATTAATACATTAGCTAGCAATTCCTTTGCATCAAGTTCTCCATTACTGGCTGCTCGATTTAACCAAGCTAAACCTTTTAACTTGTTGACTTTGCAGCCCTTGCCAAAAATAAGTGATTGGCCAACTTCAAACTGTGCTTGAGTGTGTCCTCGAATTGCTGATTTTAGAAACAGTTCGTTTGTATTAAACGCCTCGCTATGTAGTAGTTTGTTTTTAGACCACAAGGCAAGTTGATAAGTCGAGTTAGGATTATTTTGGTTATGCCCTTCAATCGCCTTTTTAAATGACAATTTATTGATTAGCGCTTTTTTTGTGCCGCCAAGTAAAAACTGCATTGTATACAAGAGGTTTTTAGTCGCTATAGGTTCATTTTTTTCATTTAAAGTTGGTTTAAACCGCCATTGAATGATAGCGTTTAATGATTCTTTATCAAATAAATTCTCAGGCTCCGATTCTAATAACAAAACGTTTCTAGGGTAGCCTTTTTTATCAACGTCAAGCCGCAGTTTTACCCATCCCTGAGTTCTTTTACGTACAGCTTTTCTCGGATATTTAGGTGTTACTACTTTGGTCGGAATAGCTAAATAATCAGGGTTTTTACCTTGCTCAAGTAATTCGGGGTATAGGTTTGTAATCAGGGCTTCATTTGAAAAATTTATAATTTGGCTAAATGCTTCATCTGCTTGTTTTTGGTTGGTTACTTTTTTGGTTATGCGTTCAAACACCTGTTTTTCTTGGTCTGTAGCGATGTTAGAGCTAGTGGCTACTTTTAACCAAGCATAAGCCTTGTTAATATCTTTTTTTACAAACTCCCCATTAAAAAACATAACCCCTAAATTAAACTGAGAGCGCGTTTCACCCAGTTTAGCCATTTCTACAAATTGATGGTAAGCAGATTCGTATTTTTGATTATCGTAGTCATCAATAGCTGTAATAAAGTCAGCTATTGCATAAAAAGGTAGCAGTGTTATCAGTAAGAAAAAATTTCTCATATCCAATTCCTTTGGTTGGTAGTTTATTTTTTATAAATAATTTTACTACGATACATATTATGTTAAAAATGAATATTTTTCAAGTTACCGCTTTTTGACCTCCCGCATAACCCCTTCTTGTGCAGTACTAGCAACCAACCTTCCCTTACGATCAAAAAACTTACCTAAAACATAACCTCTTTCATTGCTTGCAGAAGGGCTTTCTATTTGGTAAAGCAACCAATCATCAAACTTAAAGTCTCGGTGAAACCACATGCTATGATCGATTGTTGCCATTTGATAATTTTTTGTAAAAAATGAAATTCCATGCGGTTGACCAGAAACGGGTAAAAAAGCCATATCAGAAGCATAAGCCAGCATATATTTATGTACACGTGAGTCATTGGGTAATTTACCACGAGTTTTCATCCATACATGGCGTATTGGTTTACTTGACTCTGCTTTTAAAGGATTAAAAGTTTCAACCGGTCTAATTTCAATTGGACTTTGTTGTTCAAATCTTTCTGGAATTGGCATACTAGCCTCTAACGCTAATTTTTTAATTCTATCTCTAGTGGAGATGAGGCCTTCGGGGCCAACAACATTAGGCATTTCTGCTTGGTGTGATAAACCAACAGCGTGGACGTGAAAGGATGCAGTCATAAAAAAAATAGGTTTACCTTTTTGAATTGCTTTTACTCTTCTAGTTGAAATACTGCGGCCATCTCTTAAACTTTCTACATCGTAAATAATGGGTTTAGATGCATCTCCCGGTCTTAAAAAATAAGAGTGTAAAGAGTGCACGGGCCGAGGGTCAGAAAGGGTGAATTTGGTTGCGGATAACGCCTGCCCAATCACTTGGCCACCGAAGACTTGTGGTAGTCCTAGATTTTGACTATTGCCTCTATATAGGCCAATTTCAATTTCTTCTAAACTGAGAAGATTCAATAAGTTGTCTAACAATTTTTGACTCATTTGATTACCTTATATATTTAAAAACCAGTTCCGTTTTTTTAGAAAAGGAGGAAAAAATCTATTTTTGTAGCTTTAAAAAATCACTAAAGACCCATGGCTTAATGGCACCTACAAAACCACATCCTACGCGCTCTTCAAAAGGAAGGTTGGCATCCTGTTTGGCTAAATCATTAAACTCACTTACTAGTCTCTCAATCTTTTTATGGAATAACAGAATGCTTGACCTTGAAAGCATGGTTCCTGAAAACATCATCAACTCGTCAGCCTTGACAAAGTTAGATTGAAGAAACTCTTTTCTGATTTGTTGATTAAACAGTTTGTCAATCGGTCCATTTTTACGCCATCTAAAATTTCGAGAGGTTAATAGTTTAACTCGATTGCCCGGTAACAAATCAATAAATCGTATTCTATCTAAATGTGCGAGTAGTTGAATCCCTTTTAATTTTTCTATTTTATAATAGTTGGTGATTGTCTCGAAATCAAAATCGTTTAATAACATGTAGGCCATAAAGAGTAATTTAGGTTGTTTGATAAATTCAACCTCTTGTTCTTCGGTTAACTCTTTAATCTCTTCTTTAGATAGATCGGCTCTTTTTGTGAGATCACATATATCCATATTTAATAATTTGCATATTTCGTCCAAGCGTTGCAGTGAGAGATTTTCTTCTGAGAATATTCGCTTAACGCTGGCTTCACTTAGACAGAGTGATTCAGCAACATCTGAATAAGTAATTGACTGCTCTTTCAAGCAGTTTTTTAAGGTTTGTATAATGAGTGTAGTCTGTGCCATAGTGAAATTTCTTAAGCCTGCATCAATCGATTTAACAGCGATAAAGAAAGAATAACAAATAATCACAAATCAATGAACCTTCTCATTATTTATAATCCTCAAGCAGCCAATGGTAAAGCAGAGGAACCCTGCTCAACTATAGAAAACTATTTAAAGAAAAAAAATGTTAGATTTCAGTTAAAAATAACAAAACATCAATGGCATGCCGCAGAAATCACGCAAAAAGAGTGTTTCAAAAATTATGATGCGATAATTGCATCCGGGGACGATGGTACTTTATTTGAAGTTTTAAATGGCTATATGCAAAATCCGTCCAAAAAGCGCCCTGCAATAGGTTTAATTCCAAACGGAACAGGTAATGCTTTTATGAAAGAGCTTGGTTTACGAAACGGAGATTGGAAAAAAACCAATGACCTGATTTTGGACTGCAAAAAAAATGATAGATATTGGTAGGCTGACTACTTAAAATGAAAAATACTACTTTATCAATATGGTTGGATTGGGTTTTGTTGCAAAAGTAGCGGAAGCATCTTTATCATTAAAGTAGTTGGGTAATAGTGCATACACTATGGCTACCTTGATTAAGCTATTTTCTTTGAAAGCTCAAAAACTTTCGATAGAAATTGATGGTGTGTTGCACCATCGGGAGGCTTTTTTAGCGGAAGTAGCGAATACTCGCTACACAGGAACCTCTTTCAAGATGGTGCCTGCAGCTGAGTTAGATGATGGTCTGTTAGATTTAATCGTTCTAAATAAGATCTCGCGATTGAAATTGCTTAAAGTGTTTAACAGCATATATGATGGAACTCATATAAATTACCCTGAAGTAGGGTGTTTTCAAGCTAAGAAAATAAAAATTATTGAGGAAAAGCCAAATAAACTAATTCCTGATGGTGAAATTTAGGGGCGATCGCCTGCTCTATTTGAGTGCCTTGAGGGAGCTGTTGAGTTTTTGTGGAATTGCAAATCAAACAATTAAACCGTACATTAATAAAGTTTAATATATTGAGTCGCGATTGATTTATGTATTACATAAAGTTAGATATCTTGAATTCGGATATCAATAATTCAAATATTAATTTGTTTCAGTATTAAGTGTTTACACAACCAAGAGGCTAAAAAATGCAAAAAGAACAGCAAATAGGCATAGTCAAAGAAACTTTAGAAAATGAGTCGAGAGTTGCCGCCTCTCCATCAAGTGTTGTACAGCTAATCAAACTTGGATTTAGCGTCGTAATTGAAGAAGGTGTAGGTGTAGGAGCCAGTTTTTCAGATGAGGCGTATAAAAGTTCTGGAGCAGACGTTAAATCAGCGAAAAATGTTTGGCAGTCTGATATTTTATTTAGAGTTAACCCTCCCACTATTGAGGAGATTGCCAATATAAAAAAAGGTGCAACGATTATTGGCTTCTTTTGGCCTGCTCAAAATGAAGGTTTAATGAAAGCGTTAGCCAAGAAACAGGTTAATGTCTTAGCGATGGACTCTGTGCCTCGGATCTCTAGATCGCAATCAATGGATGCGCTAAGCTCAATGGCCAACATCGCTGGTTATCGTGCTGTTGTTGAAGCTTCTCATAAGTTTGGAAGCTTTTTTACCGGGCAAATTACCGCAGCCGGTAAAGTTCCACCGGCAAAAGTGATGATTATTGGCGCAGGTGTGGCTGGATTATCAGCTTTAGGAACGGCGGGAAGTCTAGGCGCCATAGTTAGGGCATTTGATACTCGCCCTGAAGTTAAAGAGCAAATAGAAAGTATGGGTGCTGAGTTCTTAGAACTAGACTTTGAAGAAGTGGCCGGCAGTGGTGATGGTTATGCCAAAGTCATGAGTAAAGAATTTATTGAAGCAGAAATGGCTCTCTTTGCTGATCAAGCGAAAGAAGTCGACATTATCGTTACAACCGCAATGATTCCTGGAAAGCCTGCACCAAAGTTAATTACTAAAGCAATGGTTGAATCAATGAAGCGAGGAAGTGTGGTTGTTGATCTAGCCGCTCTTGGCGGTGGAAATTGTGAATATACAGAGCCCGGTAAAGCGGTTGATATAAATGGGGTGACTATTATTGGATATACCGATATGCCGTCGCGCTTACCAACACAATCTAGTAATTTATATTCAAATAATATATTAAATTTAGTCAAACTGTTATGTCCTGAAAAAGACGGTGATATTGTTTTAAATTTTGAAGATGAAATTATTCGAAATGTTACGGTGACAAAAGAAGGCAATATTACTTGGCCTCCTCCTCCCGTTAAAGTGAGTGCAGCTCCTCAAGTTAAAGTTGTCGCGCCAATAGTTGTGGAAAAGAAAGAAGAGCCTTCATCTGGTATGGGTAAACATTTGATGCTATTGGGTGGTGGTTTATTGTATGGCTGGTTATCCATGGTCGCCCCTGGTGATTTTATTCAGCATCTTACAGTTTTCATTCTTTCCTGTTTTATCGGTTATTACGTTGTATGGAACGTAACACATGCACTCCACACTCCCCTTATGAGCGTAACCAATGCAATTAGCGGAATTATCATTGTGGGTGCTCTACTTCAAATTTCTAGCAATAACCAAGTGGTAATGTGGATTTCCACATTTGCGGTATTAATTGCTTTTATTAACGTTGTAGGTGGATTTGTGGTGACCAAGCGTATGTTAAAGATGTTTAGGAAGGAGGGTTAAGCCATGAACGATTTATTAAATAATCTAGCGATCAATGAATCGCTAATAAATGGCGCATATTTTTTCGCGGCGATTTTGTTTATTTTTAGTTTAATTGGATTAAGCAAACAAGAGTCCGCTGAAGACGGTGTTCTTTACGGTATTGTGGGAATGGTGATTGCTTTAACTGCAACCATCTTAAATCCTGATGTTGATAATCTTCAATACATTTTAATTGCAATGCTTATTGGTGGAGTCATTGGAACTCGATTAGCGCTTAAAGTAGAAATGACGCAAATGCCTGAGCTGGTTGCCATGCTACATAGCTTTGTTGGCTTGGCCGCGGTCGCGGTTGGTTTTAATAGTTATCTTGAGCATGAAGAAATGCAAGGCATAATGCTCAATATTCATCTTGTTGAAGTAAGTCTTGGGATATTTATTGGTGCTGTCACTTTCACTGGCTCGATTGTTGCGTTTGGTAAGTTAAGAGGAATTTTTAGCAGTAAATCCTTGATGCTTCCTCATCGTCATAAACTTAACCTAATCGCTGGTTTGGTCAGCATAGGTTTAGTGATCTATTTTGTTCAGCAAGAAGGTGATATGAACGCCCTTTTAATTATGACTGCAATTGCTCTCGTATTTGGTTGGCATTTAGTGGCTTCTATCGGTGGTGCAGATATGCCAGTGGTGGTTTCAATGCTGAATTCATATTCCGGTTGGGCCGCCGCCGCCGCAGGGTTTATGTTAGGTAATGATTTATTAATAGTGACGGGTGCATTGGTTGGCTCTTCCGGCGCTATTTTGAGCTATATCATGTGTAAAGCGATGAATCGTTCATTTATTAGTGTTATTGCCGGTGGGTTTGGTACAAATGTTGTCGTGACAAGTGATCAAGATTACGGAGAGCACCGAGAAACAAACGCTGAAGACGTTGCAGATATGCTTAAAAATGCTAAATCGGTAATGATTACGCCGGGTTATGGAATGGCGGTTGCACAAGCACAATACCCTGTTTATGAAATGACAAAACGCTTAATTGACCGAGGTATTAAAGTTCGTTTTGGAATTCATCCGGTTGCGGGAAGATTGCCAGGGCATATGAACGTCCTTTTAGCTGAGGCAAAAGTGCCATATGATATTGTCATGGAAATGGATGAGATCAATGATGATTTTCCAGAAACCGATGTGGTTTTAGTGATAGGTGCAAATGATACAGTTAACCCTTCTGCATTAGATGATCCTAATAGCCCTATTGCTGGAATGCCCGTTCTTGAGGTATGGAAAGCAAAGCACGTCATAGGTTTTAAGCGGTCTATGAACCCTGGCTATGCTGGCGTACAAAATCCACTTTTCTTTAAAGAAAACACGAGTATGTTATTTGGCGATGCGAAAGCAAGTGTCGATAATATTGTCAAGGCTTTATAGTTTTTACGAGGCTATTAATAAACCCGTCAAACATTAAAATGTTGCGGGTTTTTCTTTGTCTGTTGATAAAACACACTTTCTTACAACCTTTTACTGCATTTTAAACCATTCGTTCAAACTTTCTTATAGGATGGTTCGACATTATGAATAGTAGAAGTGAAATTCTTAATATAAGAAATCTGTTGGAGGGAATTATGAAATCATTAAGTTTAACAACCGTATTAGTAACATCTATTATTGTGGGAAATACCATGGTTGTTAGTAAAGCTTTTGCGTATGACTCACAGTCATACTCAAATGGGCAATGCGAATATTCAGTTGATTATAATGTCAAAATAGATAAACAAAAAATCTCTTTAACTCACCCACAAAAGAAAAGTATTACTTTTACTAGCGAGGGGTTAGTTATCGATGGGAAATCGATTGAACTGACCACAGCTCAAAAGGATTCGAGTAATCGTTTACAAGTTAAAACAAGAGACTTGATTCCTAAAGTCGCTGATATTGCGATTGAGGGAGCAGAGCTTGGTATAAAAGCCGCGACGATGGTAATCACCGCTTTAGGTGGAGCTAGCCAAGCTGAACAAAAAGAAATGTTGGAACCTTTGGATAAAATCAGTAAAAAAATACGAGAAAATGTTAATCACAAAACATTTAACAACAAAACGCTTTCTGATTCTTTTGATAAAGAAATAGAAAAAGATATAGAAAGGTTTGTGGCAAAGGCGATCAAAAAATTCTCTGGGCGAATGATTGGTCAATTAATGGGTGCTATCTTTTCTGGAGGGGATGAAAAGTCTGAAGAAATGAAAAATTTTGAATTCCGTATGGAAAATCTTGAACATGATATTGAAACTTATGTTGAATCAAATGCGACGGCGTTGGAAGCAAAAGCAAAGGTTTTGTGTGGAGACTTAGAAAAAATGGCAAAAATTGATTTAGTTTTAGAATCTGTCGATGGATATCCAGAAAACGGTATTATTCATAAAGGTCAAGGTCGCAATTTTCATATAAACCGGTTTAGCTTATCAGATTAAGTTCATTGCAGCTAAATACAAGCTACAAAAGCTTGTTGAAAGAAGAGCGCTAGCATTGTATTGTTAGCGTTCTTTTTGTATGTAGAAATGCCATGAAAATTAAAAGAAACATGAAAAATATAGCCGTCCTTACACTAGCGTTTTGCACAGGTTTTTCGATTATGTGTTTTGAGCTTCTCGGTGGGCGCCTATTAGCACCTTACTTTGGTAGCAGTGTTTACGTTTGGGGAAGCATCATTACTATTTTTATGTTGGCGCTATCCATTGGTTATCTTGCGGGTGGTCGGTATTCAATGCTTAAGCCGAACCTATATAAATATGGAGGTATATTTATTCTATCGGCCTTAAGTTTAATGCCTACCATCTTTTTTTCTGAGTCCATTATGCAGTGGGTATTCGATAGAATTGAAGACCCAAGATATGGGTCGTTAACAGCATCGCTTTTTTTATTCTTAATTCCAACCGCGATTATGGGAATGATTGCACCTTACTCGGTGAGACTTTTAACTCAATCAAAAGATTCTGCAGGGCAAACTGCGGGGTATCTATATTTTATATCCACACTAGGCAGTGCAATAGGAACCATCATAACTTCTTTTTATCTGGTTTTATGGTTGGAGATCGACCAAATATTTTGGTTTGTTTTTGGAATTATGTTTGTTGCGGGCGTACTTGCTAATGTTGTTGCCATAAAGGAAAAAAATGAAATAAATGAATAAATATTTAATTTTCGCAGCGTTAATATCAACTAGCTGTTTTTCTTTATTAAACGCAAAAGAGCTTCATAGAGAGCGTTCGCTATATCGCAATGTTATCGTAACCGAAACAAAGGATATCCGATGTATGCGTTTTGAAACGCGTAGGAAAAAGGTTTCGAATCAAGCGTGTATTAATTTAAAAAAACCAAATCAATTGGTTTTTGAATATGCTCAATCCGTTTTAGCGGGACTAACTTATAACCCGTCTCCTAAAAATATTTTGATTATAGGTTTGGGCGGTGGTGTGCTGCCTCAGACCTTTGAAAAAATATTACCTGATGCAGTTATGACCTCTGTCGAAATTGATCCCGCTGTTGTTTCTATTGCAAAAGAATATTTTAACTATACAGAAAACACAAGAATAAAAACATCCACTCAAGACGGGCGCGTGTTTGTAAAAAGAGCGTTAAGAAAAAAGCAAAGATATGATTGGATTATTCTAGATGCCTTTAATGGCGATTATATTCCTGAGCATTTATTAACCATTGAATTTTTGCAGGAAGTTAAAAACTTATTAAGTGATGGTGGTATTTTATCTGCAAATACTTTTAGTAGTAGTGAGCTATATGATTATGAATCGGTTACTTATCAGGCGGTATTCAATCAATTACAAATTATTAAATCGCCAACAAAAGGTAATCGAGTTATTTTTGCATGCAACTGCAGTGATTTTCATAAAATTCCAGAGTCGTCGGGCAAGTTAGCGAGTCAATTAAAAAAGTACAATGTTGATTTACCTGATTTAATTGCAAGAATTTCTACAGAAATTGATTGGGATGAGAGTGTGAAACCATTAACCGATCAACACTCTCCTGCGAATTTATTGAAGCGTTAAAACTCGATACCGGTGCAGATAACTCAGGTATCGAGTTTTATCGTCATCTTCGAGATCTTATAATGGAAAAATATTCGCAGGGGGTGTTAAGGCTCTTTAGCGATATCTTTGTATTATTGTTAAACTTACCCGTGCCCAGACCTGAAAAAATAGAATTTGAAACAGCCTTTTAATGCTGTAAAAGGGATTGACTCCTACTATTGACCTAAATGTTTTATAGGCTGCTTTGGTTATAATAACAACACTGCAAGTGCATTTTTCCAACGAACAAAGTAAAAGGTTGAAGCGTCGAATGTTGGAAAAAGAAACTTAACAAGTTAGACAGTGATTTAATAGGGTAAAACTGACTTAACTACCAGTCCTGCTCAGCCCTTTGGCTATAATCAGGTGTCTGGTTTTGTTTGTTTTGGTTTACGGTTCTAATATAGCCATCCCAGTTCAAGATTATTCACTTAATTGATCAATAGGACTTTCTACGTTAGCCA